>Ga0182030_10006352_pt1 | contig 24949 bp, 24 predicted proteins | sample 812S3MmetaG_FD_121299 | JGI IMG/M metagenome (GOLD analysis project Ga0182030, IMG submission 121299) | Permafrost microbial communities from Stordalen Mire, Sweden - 812S3M metaG (Illumina Assembly) | ecosystem: Environmental > Terrestrial > Soil > Wetlands > Permafrost | place: Sweden...
ACCACGGCACAGTCCGCAGGGCGGATCGTGATCGGCCGTCTCGGTGGCCAAGATCGCGGATGGCGCCTTCGGCTCCGGTCCGCCCTAAACGCGACCTCAAAGCCGTTTCATGGTCCCGTCACCAACCAGCCGAAGGTCGATCCTGCCGATCAGGTCCGAACGGCGGAGCTCGGCGGCGTTCATGGCGGCCATCGTCTCTCGCAACGTACTGACGTTCGATCCGAGCGACACGATTGCGCCTATCACCACTGCGATCGATCCGAGGGCAGTGACCGGATTTGATCCGAATAGGCCGAGCATCGTAACGAGCAGCAATGCAGCGCCGCCGGCGATTGCCGCCTTGGAAACAACGATGATTTTTCGGCATCGCTCCGAGACCTCGGCAAGCTCATCGAGCTGTGCTTCGATCCGTGAAATCTCGTCGCTCGGGTTGTCCTCGTCCATCGGGTGCAAGATCGATATCTGCAAGGTTCGCCGCCGGAGGCGGCGGCGGTTCTGCGCATGGCTGTTCTCCCAATACCAGACGGCAGTCGCGATCGAAAGGCCGCTTCGCGCCGAACCCGGCCATTCCTCAGGCACCGCTGCGATCCCTGGCCCTCGACCTATTCGATGCGGATATGGCAATCGAGGGATGTCGCAGCCGGAACGATTTGCATCAGGCCCGGCTTGCCTTCGAATTCGCCGTCGAATTCCGCAGGGCTCGCGAACCAGGCGGATCGTGTGGCGGAATCATTGGCACGTAGAGTTGATTTTCTGCGTCAGGATCAACTGACGGGCTGCGGGGCGGCTGGCTTTACCGGTGTTGCCGACGGGCAGCGCATCACAAAAAAGAATCTTCTCCGGCAGTTTGAAACGCTCGATCTTGCCGGACGCCCATTGCAGCAGATCTGCTTCGGTGAGCGAAGCGCCTCTATTCAACACCACCATCGCGTGGATCGTTTCGCCGAGCCGTTCATCGGGCACGCCGGCGCAAAGCGCGACTGCGACGCCCGGATGCGACGAAAGGAGATTGTCCACCTCCAGCGGGGAAATCTTGTTGCCGCCCCGCGAGATCAATTCCTTGCTGCGTCCTACGATCTCGGTGCGTCCATCGTCGCGCATCCGCGCGAGATCGCCGGTTCGGAAATAGCCCTGATGGAACGAGTCGTTCGTGAGCTCGGGATCATCCAGATAACCGAGCATGCCGTAAGGCGAGGAAATCTCCAATTCACCGGCCTCGCCATGCGACGCCAGCTTTCCATCGACTTTTCGGATTCGAAACGTCACGTCGCGGGTGGGAACGCCGATCGATCCGCGGCCCAGGATCTGGCTTGCGCGATCGAGGCAAAAATCACATGAGCCGGTCTCGGTAGAACCGTACAGGTCGTAAATCCCCGCGCGCGGCCAGATCGTGGAAATCCTCGCGTTAAGGACCGGCGGCATCACTTCGCCACCCGCCAGGATCATGCGCAGCTGCGACGCGACAGGCGGCGTGTAGGCCAGCATTGTCCTCAGCATAGTTGGAACGGCGGCCAGCACGGTAGCGCCGCCGTCCAGCCAGCGGCCGGTCAGCTCGGCCGAGAACTTCGGAATAAGACCTACATCGGCGCCGCTCTCCAGCGAGAGCAGGCATACCCACAGACCGAAGATGAAATTCAGCTGCAAGGGGATGGCGACGACGTCATCGCGCCTCAAGGCGAGGAGCGATTTAAGCACCTCGATCTTCCCTGCAAGCGCATCGTGCCCGATGACGACACCCTTCGGAGATCCAGTCGTGCCTGACGTAAAGATCACGAGCGCAGCCCTGCTCAACAGCGCCCGCGAGGCGGCCGGCTCGACGGCAATCCGCTGCAGACCGGTGCCGTCGATCGAGAAGCGCGAGCCTGTCTTTCTTGTGATCGCCGCCCTCGTCGAAGGCACACTCGACGTATGGACCGGCACGACCGTTCCGCCGGCGCGCCAAGTTCCGAGCATGGCGGCGATATCGACAGGGCGGTTGCCGATTTCGACGTGGACCGGCTCGGACGGTTGCAGGTTTGCCTGCGCAAGCAGCGTGGAAACCTGCTCGGCCTGGGAAAGCAGCGTTGTCGCCGACAGCTGTTTTCCGGACACGTCGACGAAGGAGCTTCCTGAGTGAGCCAGCGCTCGATCTAGTCGCGAGACCAGCGCGCCGGTCACGGCGTGCGCCTTGAAAAGCGGCCGTCGCGCCAGGTCAGCGCAGCTTTCAATCCGTCCTTGCGCGCGACATCAAAGAACGCCCTCTTGTCGGGTGAGCCTTGGCCTTCGATTAGAAGATCGATCTCAAGCGCCTGTTCGAGGGCTCCAAGCATACCTTGGGCTTCGATCGCACGGTTGATGGCGCGCTTGGTTTCCTTGACAAGCAGGGGATCGATCACGGCGATATGGCGCGCGATCTCCATTGCCGTCTCGTCGAGCGCCTCCGTCGGCACAATCCGGTTGATCATGCCAATCTCTCGTGCCCGCTCTGCGCTGATCCGATCCTGGCCAGTGAGAATGATCTCTTTGGCAATCTTGGGGCCGACGATCCACGGCAAGATCATCACGACGATGCCCGCGCCGAATTTCAATTCCGGCTCGCCGAAAAAGGCATCCGGTGTGGCGATAGTCATGTCGCAGGCCAAGGCAAGCTCGCAAGCGCCGGCCAGACATGCGCCGCGCACGGCTGCAATTGTCGGCTTGGGGCAATGCCAAAACCGCATAGCAACGTCGAAATCCTTGCGTAGGATCGGGCGCCATTGCTCGATCCCTGTGGGTCTGCGCTCCATCTGTTCCTTGAGGTCGAAGCCAGACGAAAATGCATGGCCCGCACCGGTTACAACGACGCTGCGGATTTCATCGTCGGTCTCGACCAAGTCCATTGCCCGAGCGAGCTCGGACAGCATGGCCGCGTTTAAGGCATTGGTGCGCTCCGGTCGCCGCAGCGTTATTCGCGCGACCGGGCCGATCTTCTCAAACCCGATGGTCTGGTACATGGCGTCCTTCCTACGCCCGCCGTGGGTCGGGCTTTTTCCGGCTGGATTCCTCTTCCTGGAGATGTCGAACCAGAAGCTCGCCCGCCGCCTTGTTGTGTTCCTGCGCGTTGCGCTCGGCAGCCGCCGCATTGCCCTTCAGCAGCGAGCCGACCAGCTCTTCGTGGTTGGCGATGACAAGCTCCGCCTTTTCCAGGATGGCGTTGGATGATGCCATGTACATTCGGACCTGCTGCTCAACGTAGCCGTACTGATCGAGCAGGCGCTTGTGGTTTGCCAGCAGCACGATCGTCTTGTGCAATTCCAGGTCAGCGTCGGTAATCTGCTTTTGGTTGCGGCTCTTCGCGGCAACCTTGAGCTTCTCGAAAGCAGGCTCGATCAGCTTTCGTCGCTCCGGATTTCGTGCCGCAAGTCGTGCCGCCAGCCCCTCGAGACTCGATCGGAGCGTGTAGAGCTCCCAGGCATCCTGTGAAGTCAGCGGCGCAACTTCCCAGCCGGCATACGGCCTCTGGACCATGAGCCCTTCGCTCATCAATCGCTGCAGCGCCGCGCGGATCGTTCCGCGCGAGACGTTCAGTTGCGTCGCCAATTCTGCTTCTGTCAGCTTGGCGCCCGGATTGAGCGCGCCGCTGGTAATCGCCTGCCTAATTGCATCCGCCGCCGCGCGGTCCAGACTGCGTTTCTCGACAAGGCCCGTGATGACCCGAGCAACCACTTTCATTCCTTTATTCCATGAGTAGGCAGCACGATTGGCTGGTTCCTAGGCAGCTACTGATACATCTTTACCATTGACTCGATCCAGATGCCATATTTAGCTGATTGTCAACAATCAACAGTCGGCGATAAGAGGCCTGGAAGTATCGATGCTGAATGATGAGAGGCGAATGGGGACCGGGCTGGCGCCGAAAGGCCGCGGGCCCATTGCTCCGCAAAGGATCGTTAAGGCCGAAACTATCCTAGTCTCGATCCCGTTCGAGTCTGGCGGGACGCCGCCTTGGAGCTTCGGAGGCTCGCCGCGTCTGCAGTTCGATACGCTGCTCGTGCGGCTGGAGACGGAGGAAGGCATTATCGGTTGGGGCGAGGCATTCTCCCGCGGCGAGGACAAGTCGCTCACATCCTTGATCGAAACGCGCGTTCTGCCGCTGCTGATCGGCCGAAATGCGCTCGAAATCTCGAAAATTAAATTCGATCTCGAATTTCAGCTTCAGAACTTCGGGCGCGTGGGACCGATCATGTACGGTGTCTCTGCTGTTGATATTGCGCTGTGGGATATCCTCGGCAAAGCCACCGGAGCGCCGCTCTCGACGCTGCTCGGCGGCTCCTTTGTCGACGAGGTCGAAGTCTATGCGAGCCTGATGCGGTATGGAAATCGTTCCGACGTCGTGAAGGCAACCCGGCAAGCGATTGAGCGCGGCTACCGGTACATCAAGCTTCACGAAATCACCGAGCCTGAAATCCGCGCGGCTGTTGAAGCGGCGGGGCCGGATGTGGAGGTGATGCTGGACACCAACTGCCCTTGGTCCGTGACCGAGGCCCTGCGCTATGACGAGCTTCTCGAACCGCTCGATTTGTACTGGTTGGAGGAGCCGGTTTGGCCGCCCGAGAATTACGCCGGGCTTGCTCGCATCAGGTCGACCGGAAGGCACCGGATCGCTGCCGGCGAAAATGCCGGCAGCATGCACGATTTTCTCGCCATGATCAAAATGGGTGCGATCGACATCGCGCAACCCGATGTGGCCAAGACCGGCGGCATTTCAGAACTGATGAAGATCGCGGCATTGTGCGGCGCCGAAGGCGTCGAGTTCGTGCCGCATTGCGCGATCTTTGGACCGGGGCAGGTCGGGACTATCCATATCAATGCGGCACATCGCGAGCGCCCATTGCTGGAGCGTCTGTATTGCGACTTCGAGGCCGAACTCTATGGCGGCGCCACCACGCCGAAGCAAGGCAAGGTCGCAGTCCCCGGAGCCCCCGGCCTCGGTCTTGATCCCGATCTTGGCGTTATCGACCGTTACCGCGTTGGATAGAACCCGAATGGAAGCGTTATGAGCGAGATCAGCGTTCGGAATTTCACCAAGGTATTTGAGAGCCAAAAGTCCGCTGAAAGCGTATCGGCGCTCGAAAACGTCTCCTTTGAAATTCCCGCCGGTCAATTTCTCTGCATCATAGGGCCTTCCGGATGCGGCAAGAGTACGTTGCTTCACGCCGTCGCGGGCTTCGTCAAAGGCACCAGCGGCGAGGCGCTGCAGGACGGCAGGCCGATTGGCGGACCGGGGCCGGACCGCATCGTCATCTTTCAGGAATACGGACTGTTTCCCTGGCTGACCGTCAGCGAGAATGTCGAGTTTGGCCTGCTTGCGAAGGGCGTTGCCGCTACGGAGCGCAAGCAAACCGTCCAGCGCTACCTCGATCTGGTCAAACTCGGCGGCTCCGAGCGCCGCTATCCGCATGAACTGTCCGGCGGGATGAAGCAGCGGGTCAGCATCGCACGAGCGCTGGCGCCTGACCCGGAAGTTGTACTGATGGACGAGCCATTTGCCGCGCTGGACTCGCTGACCCGAGACGTCCTCCAGGAAGAGATCCTGAGAATTTGGGAAGCAACTCGGAAGACCTTTGTCTTGATCACCCACAACATCGAGGAAGCGATTTTTCTCGGCGACCGCGTCATCGTCATGACGGCGCGCCCGGGACGGATCAAGGCCCAGATCGATGTCGGCATCGCGCGTCCAAGGCACCCGTCGATCCGCACCAGCCATCCGGACTTCCTTGCCATCAAGGAACATCTCGCGCAACTCCTGCGAACGGAAATCGCGCGGGAGGCGGCGTGATGAAAGAGGCAGGCGGACTGGCGCCAAGTCAGCAAATTGCAGCCCTCTCATCGCTGCAGGGGCCAGCAGCCGGCGTGTCGCGCTTGCTTTCAAGCTGGCTTGCCAAGCTGAAGCATCTCATCCTGATCCCGATTATCTTCCTTCTTTGGGAAATCGGCGTCAGGTTACACTGGATCAATGGCAACGTACTGCCACCGCCGTCTGCCACGATCCACGCGCTGATCGATCTGGCGGAGGCCGGCTACCTCTGGCAGGACATTGAAGCGAGCGTCCTGCGCGTGACGATCGGTTTTACCCTTGCCGCCATTGCTGCGGTCTCCCTCGGGCTCGCGCTCGGGATATGGCGGTCTGCCGCGGCCTATCTTCTGCCTGTTATCGAGCTTCTGAGACCAATTTCGGTGCTGGCCTGGATTCCCCTGGCGATCCTGTGGTTCGGTCTCGGCGATCACTCCGCTTGGTTCATAATCTTCCTGGGATCGTTCTTTCCGATCTTCACCAACACTTATCTCGGGGCGCGTTCTGTCGCGCCCATCCATCTCCAGGTGGCGCAATGTTTCGGCGCCAGCAAATGGCTGTTTCTTCGCCGGGTGATGTTTCCCTCCGCGCTGCCTTACATCGTCGCTGGCCTCAGGGTGGGACTCGGCGTGGGATGGACCTGTGTCATTGCGGCCGAGCTGATCGCCGCGACGTCCGGGCTTGGCTATATGATCCAGCTCGCCCGCACAATGATCGAAACGGAAAAGGTGATGGCCGGCATGATCGTCATCGGCATCATCGGCTTTTTAATGAATAGCGGCATGCATTGGCTGGAACGACGCCTCATTCCCTGGAATCCGGATCGTCACTAACCCAACAAGGAGATGCGCATGAAGACCGACCTTTTCCTGCGGCTGAAAAATATGTCGGCGGCGGTGATGCTCGCGGCGGCCGCAACATGGCTGACCCTGTTGCCCGGGACGGGCCGGGCGTCGGAGCCGACCAAGGTCACGATCGGCTATCAATCACTTTGGGCGGCAGGCGGCGAGGTCGTCGAGGTTCTTCGGCACACCAACATATTCGAACTCAACGGCATCGAAGCCCAGTACAAGACATTCACTTTCGGCGGTCCGCTTGCGGAGGCCGCGGTCGCCGGTGATATCGACAATGTATTCGCCGCTGACGCGCCAGTGCTGCGCGCCATGGCGCGTCTGCCGGGCTCCAAGATCCTGCAGCGGACCCACGATGCCCGCTTCGGCATTCTGGTGCAGCCCGATTTCAAAGGCGGCCTTGCCGACCTGAAGGGCAAAAAACTGTCGGCGCCGTTCGCAACCACGACATTCCCGCGCTCGGTCAAGGCGCTCGAGGCGGCTGGGATCCAGCACCCGTTCCAGGACATGACCATCATCAACCAGGATATCGCCGAACAGACCAATGCAATGCAGGCGAAGCTCGTCGACGCGGTCTGTACTTGGGACCCGACGATGGAGCGCCTGCTTCAGCAGAAGCTGGCCAAAGTGCTGTGGAGCGCGCCGCGCGGCGAAAACATCGGCATGCAGGGGTTCTCCGGCAAATGGCTTCAGGCGAATGGCAATGACGCCGCGGTGCGTTTCCTGAAGGCGTGGATTATGGCGACCTGGTGGGCGTCGAGCCACATGGATCAGGCGCACCAATGGTTCGCCGAGACATCCCGCCTGCCGATGGATGTTCTGAAGATTTCAACTGATTTCGATCGGAACCTGCATGCGCCGATTGAGGATATCGACAGCGTAGATCTGACGCTGACCGATGATGATATTGCCGGCTCCCAGGGAGTGATGGACTTTCTTTATGAGAACAAGCTGCTCAACACGAAGATGGACGTAAAGCCCTATTTCGACATGGGTCCGCTTCACCAGGCGATGGCTGAAATCAAGGCCGGCAAGCACCCTGACCTCACCGCCATCAAAGTCATCAAGCAGTAAGCAAGGAGGTCGACGTGGTTCTTGGTCATGAATTAATTGGTTCCGGCGGCGAGGGCGTCATCGTCTTTAACGATTGGCTGGCTGACTGCACGAGCTGGAAGCCGATGCACCAGTATTTGGACCGGAAGACGTTTACCTACGCCTTCACGGATATCCGCGGCTATGGCCGGTCGATCGACATAAAGGGCGAGCATTCGTCCAAGCAAGCTGCGCTCGACGCTTTCGCATTAGCCGACTCGCTCGACTGGAAGCGCTTTCACATCGTCGGATTTTCGATGACGGGCATGGTCGTCGAGCGCATGGTCCTGATTGATCCTGACCGGATCAAGAGCGAGATCGCGATCGGGCCTGTCTCGGCGGCGGCTGTCAAGATGGATCCCGCGCGCAGGGCATTCTTCGAAAAGACTATCGTCGACGACGATGCCGTCCGCGAACTCGCCGCGCGCATCACAAACTACAAGCTGACCAAAGAGTGGTCGGAGCACAAATTGATGCTCGCCCGGACGACTCGCGATCACGCGGCGGTTCGCGAATATCTGGACATGTGGACGCTTGGCGATTTCTCGGATGAAGTGAAGAAGGCGCGCCCAAAGACGCCGCTGTTGATCATCGCCGGCGAATGGGATCAACCCGATTTCCTGGCCAGGGATCTTGAGACAACCTTCATGACATGGCATCCGAACGCCGAGATGGTGGTGCTTCCCAACGTCGGCCATTGCCCGATGCAGGAAATTCCGATCTATACGACGACATTGATCGAACATTTCATGCGCAAGCATCTGGACTAAGCGCTCACTTCCTCCGGGAGGATGCCGGGAATCAACCGTCTTTGCGCCCGCAAAGACGGCGTCCTGCGATCAGCGCTTTGGCAGTTTGCCGCTCGCGCCAGCAATCAATCGGCCGGCAATTGGCGCGCGGCGGCCTCGGCAGTGTCTTCTGGCCGCGTGTTGAACGCGATCGCCGCGTTCGGCGCGGCGCGATGGACGGTGTTCACCAGCCTCTCGAAAAGCGCCAGGCTCTTCGGCGGAAGCCTTATTCCGCCACCGATCACCACGCAATCATAGGACGCGGCGCGCAGCTGCTTCTCGAGCAGGGGAGCCGCGGTGTCATCGGGCGGGATCATGAGAAGGTCGCCCTGCCATCCCCGTTCAGCGATTTTCGCCACCGCCACCGCGATGCCGGCGTGGATCTTGGCCGCGTCAAAGCCCGGCGGCAACGCGGGATCGGAAAAGTCGACGGTTTCGGGCTGCTGGCCGACAAACAGGATGCGTGTCATGGGATGTTCCATTCGGGATGCGAGGGTGAAGATGATGTCTGGGGGTGAAGTCGTTGGCGGCTAGTGGTTCGCCCACTGGGCGGCGGCATCTTTTGCGAAGGCGCGATAGGATCGCGGCGCACGGCCGAGCAGCGCGGTGAACTGCGCGACGTCGGCAGCGGTGGCGGCGGCGCCCTCGCTCTGATAGCGGCTGACCATCAGGCGCAGGTCGAGCGCATGCCAGGCCGGCATCGTCGCCTTGAGGCGCTGTTCCATGGCGGCCAGATCATCGCCGCCATAGCGGATGGCGCGGCCGAGCGCGGCGCTCCAGATCGCCGCGATGCTTTCGCCGGTGAGTGCGTCCGGCCCGACCAGCGGAAGGGTCGCACGCGGCTGCGGGCCGGCGCCACGTTCGCGGCGTAGCAGTTCGATCGCCGCGGCCGCTCCGATATCGCGGGTATCGACCATCGAAACGCCCCTGGAGCCGATCGGCATGCCATAGGTGCCGAAGTTGAGCAGGGCATCCTTCAGGCGCAGGTCGTTCTGGATGAAATAGGCCGGGCGCAGCACCGAGACCGGCAGGCCGAGCGCATCGATCATCTGCTCGACCGTGTGCTTGCCAAAGAAGTGCGGCACGTCCGGGTAATGCTCGCTTTTGAACACTGACAAATAGACGACGCCCTTGACGCCGGCCTCGCGCGCCACCGTGAGCGACAGCATCGCCTGGGTCAGTTCGTCGGCGACGTTGGGGACCAGCAGGAACAGCGTGCTGACGCCCTCGAGCGCGGCGCGCAGCGAGTCCGGATCGGCGAGATCGCCGTGGACCGCCGTGACACCTGCCGGGAGCCGCGCCGTGGTCGGCGAGCGGGTCAAGGCGCGGATCTCGGCTCCGTTGCCTTCCAGGTGGGAGAGAACCTGGGCGCCGATGGTGCCCGTGCTGCCGGTGACCAGAATAGCCATGGTGAATCTCCTTCGTGTGCGAGCGATGCTCCTGCATCGTGCTGAGAAGGATAGCCGTTCCAAATTTTGGTAGAAGATGGCATATTCGGAACATCTTGTCTCATTTATGGAACGGTTATGGATCTGGAGGGCCTATCGGACTTCAACCTGGTGGCAGCCCATGGCGGCTTCGGCCGCGCTGCCCGCGTCTCCGGCCGACCGAAGGCGACGCTGTCGCGGCGCGTTACCGAACTGGAACAGAGCCTTGGCGTCCGGTTGATCGAGCGTGGCTCGCAACGTCTGCGCCTGACCGAAGAGGGGCGCGCGCTGCATGCGCGCACCGAGGGGCTTTTGTCGGAGGTCCGGGAAGCCGGCGAGGCGATCGCGCTCGGCGCATCGACGCCGAAGGGCCGGCTGCGCATCAGCGCGCCGGTCGTGCTGGCCCATGCCGCGCTGGGACGGATTGGTGCACGTTTTGCGCTGGCCTATCCCGAGGTCCAACTCGAAATCGTGGCCGACGACCGCAAGGTCGATCCGGTGGAGGACGGCTTCGACCTTGTCATCCGCATCGACCCGTCGCCGGACGATCGCCTGGTCGGCCGCATGTTCCTGACCGACCAGCGCTGGGTCGTCGCCCATCCCGACATGCCGCGCGCGACCGCGTCGCCGCAGGGCGGTGCAGCGGCGGTGAAGGCTGTGCTGATGCTGGCGACGCCCCCCGGCACGGTCTGGCGTTTCAGCACCGACGGCACAAGCGAAATCGCCTTGCGGCCCGAACCGGTGCTTCGGCTATCCTCGCTGCCGATGGTGCATGACGCCGTGCGTGCGGGAGCGGGCGCGGCGCTGTTGCCCAAGCTGCTCGTGGCCGACGACGTGGCGGCCGGCCGGCTCGCCCTCTGGGGCGTGCAGGCGGGGCCGCCGGTGGAAATATGGGCGCTGCAGAACTCGCGCCGTCTGGTCGGCGCCAAGACACGCGCTTTCCTTGACGCCGTTCAGAAGGCGTTTCCGGAAAGGATTTTCGTCCCCCCCGTCTGATACAAAGGCAACGCTCTGGGCGCTTTTGGTCAAAACTCCGTGCAACACGTGACCCTTGTGACCCTGTGACCGGTTCGCGCCGGGAGCGGCCATTCCCTGGACGCCGACCAAGGGAACAACGGTCTGCGATCCCTGACCCTCGACCTATCCGACGCGGATACGACAATCCAGAGATCGTATCGCAGCCGGAGCGATTCTCATCACGCCCGGCTTGTCTTCGAATTCGCCGTCAAAATCCAAGGGGCTCGCGAACCCGTGCCAGGGTTCGATGCAGAGAAACGGCGCGCCGCCAACCTTCGACCAGATCCCCAATTCCCGAAAACCATTCCAGGAAACTTCGATCGCGGGACCGTGGTCGGCCGCGTACCGAACCGACCTGCTCGCAGGCCGGTCAAGAATGACCGCATCGTCATCAAACAGCCGTTCCGACAGCGCGAGGACTTTCCCGACAATGGGAGAAGGCTCCGGCGCCGGCCGCAACAGGCCGTCCTTCAGCCGGCGGATCGGCGCGGGCTCCTCGTTGGAGAACGCAAGGCGGTACGACTCCTTGCCCCGTCCGGCAAGCAACGGCCAATTGAATGCGGGGTGCAAGCCGATCGAGGCCGGCAGCATCTCTTCACCGGTGTTGGCGATTTCGATGCCAAGGTCGAGGCCGGTCTTGCTCAGGGCATAGGTCACCGTCAGCCGAAACGCGAAGGGATAACGGGCGCGGGTTTCCGCGCTGTCGGCGAGCACCAGCTTGCAGGAATCCGCGCCACGCTCCATCCAGTCGAACCGAAGATCGCGCGCAAAACCATGCTGCGTCATCGGAAAGGCCTTTCCGCCATGCCATAGTCGGTCGTTCTTCAGGCGCCCGACGATCGGAAATAACAGCGGTGCGTGGCGCGGCCATTCCGGTCCGGCCTGCCAAAGCAATTCAAGCCCCTCGATACTCTTCAGGGAGCACAGCTCTGCGCCCGCTGCCTTGACGGTGGCCGAGATTCCGTGACCGCGGATGGTGTGGCTATCGCTGATCATTTTTGCGCACGCCGGGGGCAGTGTGAAGCGGAAAATGATGCTTGATCATCGCCACGCCGCCATGACCTTCCGGGATCCCTGATTATCCCATGGCCGGTATTGAGTTTGCAACCTGCAGGCCGAGAAAACTTGCTCATGGGACGACGCCAAGCGCCTTCAGTTCCGCCTTGGCGGCATCCCACTCGTTGAAACTGTGCGGGCAATCGCCTGCCGCCAGGCGGAAAAGGCGGGTTGCTTCATCTTTCAGCCCCTTCGTCAACGAAAGCTCTCCACTGTAAAAAATCGCCTCGCAGACCTGGCCCTTCTTCCTGGTGGCGTCCGGATCGTCTGCGGCAGCAAGTACGGCAGCAGGCGTCGTCTGGTCCATGAACAACCTGATGACAGGCGCCGGCCAGACGGTCATGTCGATCCGGGAACTGGATTGCGCCAGACGGCTTGGGCGATTGTTCCGCCGACCGACGATATCGACCCACAGCGCCAGATAGGCATTTTCCGGCTCCTGCGCACTGGCCCGGTCAAAATCGGCCAGCGCGGTTTTGACTGAGCCGGCAAAGAGATATGAACGCCCGCGGGCAAAATAGGCCAGGGAGGATTTCGGATCGAGCCGGATCGCTTCATTGTAGTCGGCGATCGCGCGCTCGAAGTCACCCTTGTCGCTGAAGACGTCAGCTCGACCGACCAAGGCCGTGGCGTCCGTGGGATCGAGCCGGATCGCCGCATCGTAGTCGGCGATGGCGCGGTCGAGGTCGCCCTTGGCGCGATAGGCGACACCCCGGCTGTTGAAGGCGTCGGCATCTTCGGGATCGATCCGGATCGCCTCACTGTCGTCGGCGATAGCGCGGTCGAGTTCACCCTTTTTGAGATAAGCGAGACCCCGAATATTGAAGGCCATGGCGTCCTTGGGATCGAGCCGGATCGCCTCGCTGTAGTCGGCGATGGCGCTGTCGAGCTCGCCCTTGGCACGATAGGCGAGACCCCGGCTCTTGAAGACATTGGCATCCTCGGGATCGAGCCGGATCGCTTCATCGAAGTCGGCGATGGCGCGGTCGTTGTCGCCCTTGGCGCGATAGGCGTAAGCTCGATGGCGGAAGGCCCTGGGGCGTTCGGGATCGAGCCGGATCGCCTCATTGTAGTCGGCGATGGCGCGGTCGTTGTCACCCTTGTCGCTGAAGGCGATGCCTCGACCGAGGAAGGCCTTGGCGTGTTCGGGATCGAGCCCGATCGCTTCATTGTAGTCGGCGATGGCGCGGTCGTTGTCGCCCTTGGCGTGGTAGGCGCTGCCTCGATTTTGCAAGGCCGTGGCGAATTTGGGATCGAGCCGGATCGCCGCATTGAAGTCGGCGATGGCGCGGTCGTTGTCGCCCTTGTCGCTGTAGGCGTTACCTCGATTGTTGAAGGCCATGGCCAATCCGGGATCGAGCCGGATCGCCTCGTTGTAGTCGGCGATGGCGCGGTCGTTGTCGCCCTGTTCGTTATAAGCGGCACCGCGATTGTTGAAGGCCATGGCCAATTTGGGATCGAGCCGGATCGCCTCATTCAAGTCGGCGATGGCGCGGTCGTTGTCGCCCTGGGCGTGATAGGCGGCAGCCCGATTGCTGTAGTAAGCCGCCAGATAGCGTGCTTTCCATTTCCCCGAATTGATGCTCCGGGTACAGTCAATGATCGCAGCCGCGGGGTCCTGCGGATTATCACAGTCGGCGGCGGCTGAATAACTCACGAATGTCATGGCGGCAAAAAGCACGCTCCAGAATCTCCAATCCGTGGGGCTCATGCAATCTCCTTGAGCGCACTTTGGCGTCCCGGAATATGTCTCAGTATTTGTTGTTCCGGTTCACATTCAACTGGACAAGGTCACTTACCGAAATGTTCTGCTGAGCGTACGCAATTTCATTGCGAAAGGGTCACGATGTCCCTTTGGGTCAGAATGCGAAATACGCATCCCGAGTGCTTGCGCGGTCGGGTCGTGCCGGGATCGGACGAAGCGTCCGCGGGAAGCGTGGCATCCGAATCTCACCGTCCAGGGGTCATGCCGGGACAGGCCCCTCAATCCGATCGACTTCACGCACAGCGTCGCGATTGGCGATCCGGGCGTGATGCGCGACCAGGTTCGGATAGCCGCAAATATCAAAGCCAACACGAGGCGTCCAGCCCGTCATCGCATACAGACCGGCGTCGGCTATCGAGTAGTCCTTGCCCAACAGAAACTCGCGCCTAGACGGGTGCTGATCGACAAAGGCAAAGCGCGCCCTCAACCGCTCGCGGAAGATATCCTTCGCCCGCTCGTCCCGTGCGGTGTAAAACAGCGGGCCAAGACCTCCCTTGTGCATCTCGCTGGAGAGAAAGTTCAGCCAGGCCTGAAGTCTCGCCCGCTCGACGGTTCCATGCGGTGGCGCGGGCGTTCCCGTCGAATCGCGTCGAGCAGGGCGACATGGGGCATAAGCGATATCGTGCCCGGCGCGTAGTCCGGCGCGTAGTATAGCCTCATGTCACCATCTTCCTGCTCCTGTCGGCCAACCGACGTTCAGGCGGCCCGCTTGCCTGGCGGACGCTGATGCGCGCAGGGGGAGATGCCCAACCAGCTTCCGGCTTTTCGGGACAGCGGCATCGCCGCGGTTTGAAGCTGACTTCTGCACAGGGCAAACTGTTGGAATTGTTGACCGAACTCTGGTGCGGAATTCTTGAATCGGGCAACACGACAAGGTTGCAGAAAGGTGGATTCCATGCGGCTATACTCAGCGAATCTCGGCGCGGCCGTCATGCGCCGAACGTTCGTTCGAGCGTGCTCGGAGGAAAATAACGAATGGCGAATGATGATCGCACCAGGACAATTCCCAGAAGAACGCCGGAATCGGCGGCCATGTCGGCAAACATCAAACGCGCGATGGCGATCACCGCCCATCTCAACCGTTTGACGTTCGACGATGCGGACCAAATCCGGGCCTTGTTCGGTGATCTCATCGGCAAGAAGGTGGACGACAGTTTTTTATTGATCCCGCCATTCTATACAACCGGAGGGGTCGACATCCGTGTCGGGCGCAACGTCTTCGTAAATCAGAACTGCACTTTTTATGATCTTGGCGGTCTCGACATCGCCGATGATGTGATGATCGGGCCGAACGTGAGCCTCATCACGTCCGGCCATCCCGTCGAACCGGCTCGGAGGCGCGCCTGCGTCATCGCAAAGCCCATCGTGATCGAAAGAAACGTTTGGATCGCGGCCAGCGCAACGATCATCGGCGGAGTGACGGTGGGCGAAAATTCTGTTGTCGCGGCAGGTTCCGTCGTCACCGGCAGCGTTCCCCCCAATACTCTGGTCGGAGGAAACCCGGCGAGTGTCATACGTTCGATCGCCGAGTGAGGGCGCAACTTTTCTGCGTCTGGCAAAACACGCCGATCTTCGGTGGCAAAGAAAACGCGCTGCAACAATCCACGCCTGAAACCAGGGCAGCGCGGGGTCTGTTGAGGGTCGATCGCGACCCGGGCCAGCCGGTGGCAAGCGCGACCATGTCCGTTTTTCCGCCCGGCAAATGACACTTGACCCGATGACCTAACGCGGCTCCCCTGACACGACCGGCGGCGTACACTGCCGGTTCGACCGCGCGCGCGGCGACACCCGGAACAACGGAAAATTTTGAATGGGCCGCGATCCGTGTCTATCGATAATCCCGGAGTTAGTCGATAACTGCAACGCCGGCATACGGCGTTGTCTGGGGAGCGAGAGCATGGCGCACGGCTTGGGGTTCATCGCGCGGCATAATCTCTGGTCAGCAGATCAGAAGCGACGCGCCGAGGAAATCCGGGCCCAGGTTGAAAAGGACAATATCGAGTTATTCAGGATCGCCTGGGCGGATCCCCATGGCGCTTCTCGCGCGAAAACGGTCACGCTCCCGGCGTTCTTGGGCGCTCTCGAAGACGGCTACAACATCAACGTCGCCACGATGACACTCGATGCTTCCGGTGCGCGAACCTTTGCATCGTTTACGCAAGGGGGCGGAATGAATCTGGAGGAAATGACCGGCTCGCCCAATCTGATCGTGGTGCCGGATCCGTCGACATTCCGCATTTTGCCTTGGGAGCCCGCGGTTGCCTGGATCCTTGGCGACGAATATTTCACCTCCGGCAAAGGTTTCCACTTCTCTCCCAGGCGCTTGCTCCGCGACCAGCTGGACAGACTGAACGCACGCGGCATGCGCTGCGTCATCGGGCTTGAAGTCGAATGGTATCTGCTCGGACTGGCGGAGGATCATCTCTCCCACGAAGATATCGGAGCTCCGGGCGTCAAAGCACGCGCTCCCCGCACCTACCCGGTAGAACCGGGCTATTCGTTCCATTCCGAAACCAATATGGACGCCATTCACGCTCCCGTTGCAGCGATTGCCAGATCGCTGCAAGCCCTTGGGCTGCCCTTGCGGTCGATCGAAAAGGAATGGGGACCCGGTCAGATCGAATGCACCTTCGCCCCTCGCGATGCCCTCGAAGCCGCTGACAACCTGGTCCTGTTTCGTTCCGCAACGCGTCAAGTCTGCCGCCGGTTGGGCTTTCTGGCAACCTTCATGTCCCGGCCGGCCTTGAAGGGCTTCTATTCCAGCGGGTGGCATCTTCATCAATCCCTTGTGGATGCAAAGTCCGGCCAGAATCTTTTCGCGCCGAGCGTGGCGGGCGCCGTCCTTTCGCCGATCGGCATGAGCTATCTGGCCGGTCTACTCCACCATGCCGCTGCGGCAACTCTGCTTTGCAACCCGACGATCAACGCCTATCGCCGCTTCAAGGCGAATTCGCTCGCTCCCGACCGCGCCGCGTGGGGTACCGATCATCGCGGTGTGATGCTCCGCGTCCTGGGAGCGATGAACGATCCCGCCAGCAGGATCGAAAACCGCGTTGGAGAGCCTTCGGCAAATCCCTACCTCTATATCGCTTCACAGCTGATTGCCGGGCTCGATGGCATCGAGAGCAAACTCGATCCAGGACCGCCCGACACGAATCCCTACGACACGCCGCACGCGATGTTGCCGCGGTCGCTGTCCGACGCGCTGCAGCTCTTTGAGAAAGACCCGCTGTTCCGCAACGGACTTGGGCAGGTTTTCGTGGACTATTACACCCGGCTCAAGCGCACCGAACTCGGAAGGTTTGACACGTTCGTAAGGGAACGCGGCATCGATCCCGGCAGCGACGCGACGACCGAGTGGGAGCAGAACGAGTATCTGGACTTCTTCTAGGCGGGCAGTCCGTCAATCGGAGGACATCTACCATGGTTACATCTGAGCCGACCAGTGTTGCCAATCGGGCAAACGATGGTCCGCAATTCGACTGGGACCGTCTGGTCCAGGAACATCGCGTACATCGCAATATTTACACCGATCCTGCGATTTTCGACGCCGAGATGATCCACATTTTCGGCGGGACCTGGGTCTACCTGGCGCACGAAAGCCAGATCCCGAATGTGAATGACTACGTCACCGGAAAGCTCGGGCTCCGGCCTCTCATCATTACCCGCAGCAGCGACGGCAGGCTTCGGGCGCTTTACAACCGGTGCTCCCATCGCGGCACGACACTTTGTCGTTGGGACAAGGGAAACGCGCGATCGTTCCAATGTCCGTATCACGGATGGAATTTCGCCAATACCGGCAAGCTTCGCGGGGTTCCGTGGCCGGACGGCTACGCCGAGCAGCTGGTAAAGAACCCGGAATTCAACCTGGCTCAGGTGCCCCGGGTCGAATCCTACCGCGGATTTATCTTCGGCACGCTGAACAGCGATGCCGCCCCGATCGAACGGCATCTCGGCCCGATCCGTCGGCCGATCGACGAATGGCTGGATCGCAATCCCGGCGGCAAGGTCGTCGTCTGCGAAGCCAACCGGTTCAAGTACAAGGGAAACTGGAAACTGGCCTACGACAACTCCGGCGACGGCTACCATGTCATCTACTCGCACCAGTCGCTGATCGAAACAGAGAACCGGTTCAAGGACGAGGAAACCGAAAAGGGAATGTCGTATTACAAGAACGAGCCGGACAAGCTGCCGATGTACATCCAGTACATGGGAAACGGCCACCACTTCAAGGACAAGCGGCCGGCGCTGGAAAAACGTCCCGGCGGCCTCTGGGCGATCGAGTCGCTGCATCCCGGGATGGAGCATGTCGCGGAGAAGCTGCGCGGCCGGTTCGGCGAACGCGCCGAAGCGATCCTCGATCTGGCGGGCTCCGAACCGGTGAATATCAACGTGTTTCCAAACCTTTCGTTGCTCGGCAACCACATCCAGGTCTTCCAGCCTGTCAGCGTGGGTGAAACGGATTCCGTCTGGTACGGGACCAGGATTGAAGACGTCGACGGGAGCCTGGGCAGGGAGGTCTTGAACGACATCAATACCCTTCGCATGCGCACGCAAGAAGGTTTTCCGAATTTCGGCGAGGTCGACGATTTGACCAACTTCGAGCAGATCCAACGCGGCCTCGAATGCATCGAAGACGAATGGATCTACATGAATCGAGGCCTGGGCATTCCCGATCGCTTTGAAACGCTGGCCGATGGCACGATCAAGGGACCGTCGACCGACGAGCTCTTCATGCGCGAGTATATTCGCGAATGGAAGCGACTGATGGCCGATACACCCAACAACAACAGCATCCGGCGAGAGATCTGAAAATGAGCGTCCACGCCAATCAGGATCCGTCGCGCTTCTCGTATTACATGACGGACGATTTTTATTCCGCGCTGATTGCGGATTTTTCCGACTGGCAAGCGGACGACCGCGTCGTCGGCGATCCGGCGGAGCGGGACCAATTCCGCTCAGTTATCGAGAAAGAAGCGAGGCTTCTCGATCGGCTGCTTTTCGAGGAGTGGCTGGGTCTGTTCGTGCCCGACTGCGCCTATTGGGTTCCCTCCACCAGAAATCAAGGCGACCCACGGTCCGAGATCGCAGTGATGTTCGACGACCGGCGGCGGCTGGAGGACCGCGTTTTCCGGCTGCGGACGGGCAATGCATGGTCCCAGGCGCCGGCGTCCCGAACAACCAGAATGATTTCGAACGTCGAGGTGTTCATGGGCAGGTCGGCGGACCTCCGAATGGTTCGCTGCAACTTTCTGATCAGCGAATTTCGGGACGACGAAACCAGGATACTGACCGGCTGGACGGGATACCGGATGCGTTTCGCAGCGGCCGCTTGGAAGATTTCAGCCAAGCAGATCAATCTGATCAACTGCGATCAATGCATCCGCAATCCCAGCATCATCCTCTGAGCATTCACCAGCACTGCACCGCGAGCAGATCGGAGTCAGTGCGCCACCAGCGGGCAGCCGGCTTCCGCCAGCGGGCGGAACGCCTGATCGCCCGGGATCACCTTCAGGATCGTATAATAGTCCCACGGCTTGGTGGATTCCGACGGCTTCTTGACCTGCGCAAAATACATGTCGTGGACCAGGCGACCGTCCTGCCGCAGATGGCCGTCGCTGGCGTAGAAGTCGTTCACCGGCATCTCGCGCATCTTCGCCATCACGGCCTTGGCTTCGTCGGTACCGGCGGCGGCGATGGCGGCCAGATAGTGGCGGATGGCCGAATAGATGCTGGCCTGCGCCATGGTCGGCATCCTGCCCTGCCGCGCAAAGAACCGCTTCGACCAGGCGCGGGCTTGTTCGTCGCGGTCCCAATAGAACCCGGTGACGAATTTCAGCCCCTGCGCGGCGCTAAGCTCCATGCTGTGGATGTCGGAAATGAACACCAGCAGGGACACCATGGTCTGATTTTTCGTCAGCCCGAACTCGTTGGCCTGCTTGGTGGCGTTGACCATGTCGCCGCCGCCATTGGCGAACGCGACCACCTTGGCCCCGGAAGCCTGCGCCTGAAGCAGGTAGGAGCTGAAGTCCGCGGTGTTCAGGGGATGGCGCACGCTGCCGAGCACCTTGCCGCCGGCGGCCAGGACCGCGCTGGTCGCGTCTGCCTCCAGCGAATGGCCGAAGGCATAGTCCACCGTGATGAAGAACCAGGTATCGCGCCCTTCGGCGACGATTGATTTGGCAAGGCTCGTGGTCAGCGCATAGCTGTCGTAGATCCAGGAGGCTTCGGTCGCCGTGCAGGCCTTGCCGGTAAAGGCGGTACTGCCCACCGCGCCGGCAATGGCGATGCGGTCGTGTTCCGCGGCGAGTTGCTCGACGGCGAGCGCCACCGCCGAATTGTCGAATCCGATCGCCATGTCGACCTGGCCGATCTCGAACCACTGGCGCGCGATGGCGGCGCCGATATCGGACTTGTTCTGATGATCGGCAAACACGATCTCGACCGGCTTGCCGAGCACGCTGCCGCCGGCATCCGCGACGGCCATGCGGGCGGCGACCACCGAGCCCGGGCCGCCGAGATCGGCATAGAGGCCGGACTGGTCGTTGAGGACCCCGATCCGCACGACACCGTCGGAGACCTGCGCGCCCGCCTCCGGGGCTGCAAGACTCGACGCAAAGCCCGCGGCGGCGACGGCGGCAATGATCACACGCGGCAACCGCACGGCGTCCTCCATCAACGGCTGGGTGCACGGCCCTTGATGCGGACCTGAACACCGCATCAAGCGTAAACTCGGGCTAGATCGCGCACAAGATGCCGGGAAGCCGTCAGCCCGCAGCGAGTGGGCCAGCTTGATTTGAACTTCGCCGTCGCTCAATACTGCGACCATCCGAACCGCCGCAGCAGGGCTTGTGCTGGGCCAAACGGTGCCGGCGTGAACCGTCCCGGCGGCGCCCTCGTCATCAGCATCACGCAGCCGAGGGCTGCAAGCGTAAGCCAGAACGTCAGCCAGAAGCCATCGGCATAGGCGAGCACATTGGCCTCGCGCTGCACCAGGGCCGAGAGCGATCCCAGCGCCCGCGCCGGCGCGGCGGCGGCGCCATGGCCGGCAAAGCTGTCTGAAAGCAATTTGAGAATCCGGGTCACGTTGCCGCTGCCGTTTTCAACATGCTGGCCGATAAAATTGGAATGGATCTGCTCGCGGACGCGCAGCCAGGTCGCCATCAGCGCGTTGCCGATCTCTGCGCCGCCGAGCCGCGTGATCTGGATATAGGCCGCGAACGCCGTCGCCCGGGTGTAATCGGAATTTGCCACCGCGAGCAGAATGGCCGGAAGAAGGGTAAAGGCCTGGCCGATCGATTGCAGGAACACAATCGGAGCGAAATCGTCGAGCGCCCAGACATGCGTCAGTTGCGTGCCCAACAGGCTCGCCGCGGCGAAGCCGGACAGGCCGATCACCAGCACGCCGCGGGGATCGAAACGCCGCAGCAGAAACACCGCCAGCGGCACCATCACCAGCATCGGCAGCGCGCCATAGCGCAGCAGCAGCACGCCGCTTTGTTCGGGTCGCAACTGGCCGACGGTGGCAAGAAAGTTCGGCACCAGCGACGAATTGGACAGGCTGGTCAGGGTGTAGAGAAGGATGACGATCAGCGAGAGCCCGACATTGCGCGAAAACAACACGCTGACATGGGCCCACGGCCGCCGAACCAGCGTCTCGTTGATCAGAAAGGCGACGCACAGCAGTCCGCCGCTGATCAGCAGCGACGCGACCGTGCCGGATCCCAGCCAGTCGAGCCGATTGCCCTGGTCGAGGCCGGCATAGACCATCGAAACGCCGGTGCCCAACAGCAGCATGCCGCCCCAGTCGGCATCCCTGACCACCTCCCGGTTGACCGGTTCGTACGGGGTGCCGAGATAGACCATCAGTCCCAGCAGCGGCACCAGCACCACGTCCTGCCAGTACAGCCACTGCCATCCCCAATGCTCGACATAGAAGCCGGCCACGGAGCTGCCGGTGTCCACCGCAAAGCCGACCCGGATCGCATAGATCGCCATCGCCGGCAGCCACCACCGGGTCGGCAGGTTGCGGAAGATGATGAGCAGGGTCGCCGGAACGAAGGTGCCGAGCAGCATGCCGTGGACGATGCTGAACCCGATCAATGCGGTGTAATCGCGCAGGAACGGGATTATCAGCGAGATCACCGCGTAGACCAGGCTCGGGATGCCGAGCACCCGGCGCAGGCCGAATGCGGTCGCAAGCCACGCCACCGCGGGTGCGATGAAGATCTGCGAGCCGATCAAGGCGGTCGAGAGCCAGGCGCCCTCGTCGAAGCCCAGTGAAAAACCGCCGCGCAGGTCCGGCAGTCCGACCGTGGTCAGCCGGCTGTCGAAATTGGCCAGAAAAGCGCCGAGCAGCACGGCGCCAACCGCGAACAAGGGCTGCGGCGCGATGCCGCCCTGCGAGATCGGTCCCTGGTCGGCGCCGCTACTTTCCGCCATCCGTCCCGCCGGTGTTGATTTCGGTGACAACCGACATTCCCGGCAGCAGGCGCTCCAGCAATGGCTGGCCCTTGTCGAACGCGATCCGGACCGGGATGCGCTGCACCACCTTGGTGAAATTTCCGGTGGCATTGTCGGGCGGCAACAGCGCGAACTGCGATCCGCTGGCGGGCGCGATCCGCTCGACGCGGCCGTGCAGCCGCTGGCCCGGGAAGCTGTCGACGCTGACATCGACCGGCTGGCCCGGTTTCACCCGGGTCAGCTGGGTCTCCTTGTAGTTGGCGATGATGTAGACATTCGGCAGCGGCACGACGTCGATCAGGTTGGTGCCGATATTGACGTAGTCGTTCGGCTGCACCTGGCGTTCGCTGACGACGCCGTCGAACGGCGCGACCACTCTGGTGTACCCGAGCTTGAGCCGGGCCGCGGTCAGCGTGGCCTTGGCGGCCGCGATATCGGCCGCGCGCTCCTTCTTGTTGCCCGCCAGCACCTCAAGCTGGTGGCGTTGCGCGGCGATCACGGCCCGGCTCGCCCGGACATCGGCTTGCGCCCGGGCATAGGCGGCGGTGGCCTGTTCGAGCTTTTGTCGGGTGCCGGCGTCGGTCTGTTCCAGTGACTTTTGCCGCTCCTGCTCCTGACGGGTTTCGACCTCTTGGGCAACCGCGGACAGTTGCTGCGCCTCGCCTTGCGCAATGGTGGCGTATTGCAGCTCGATCTGGTTGGCGAGATTGTCGAAGGCGGCCTGTGCCGCAGCAACTCCGGCTTCGGCCTGGTCGACCAGGGCCTGGTAATCGGCCGGATCGATCTCAACCAGCAGATCGCCGGCCTTGACGCGCTGAAAATCGGTGACGGCGACGACCAGAACCGCGCCGGCGACCCGGCTGCTCAGCCGTGTCGTCTCGGCCTTGATATAAGCGTCGTCCGTGGTCTGGATCACGGCACGGCCGACCCAGGCATCCCAGTTCAGGGTTGCCAGCGCGACGAATCCCAACGCCGCCAGCGCGGCCAGCAAAGGAATCGCCAGGCGGCCCAACGAATGGCGCCAGCCCGGTGGCGGCGCCGTCGGCGCATCGGCTGCAGCCGGCACGGCCGGCGCCGATAGCGCGGGCGTGGCCTGAGCCGTGGCCACTGCAGGGCTGATCTGATCCTGCTGACTCAAGGGTGTCCCTTCCCGATCGAATTCCCGCAAGCGAAAGCCCGGGATCGCCAGGCGAAAATGCCGGCTACCGGGCGCCGCCGACCGGCCGCGATCATGCCTCAGACCGGCTTTTCCGGCCAGCGGCAGAGATCGTTGATCAGGCATACTTCGCAGCGCGGCCGGCGCGCCAGGCAGGTGTAGCGGCCGTGCAGGATCAGCCAGTGATGCGCGTGCAGCATGAATTCGGCCGGGATCACCCGCTCGAGGCCGAGTTCGACCTCCAGCGGCGTCTTGCCGGGTGCCAGGCCGGTGCGGTTGCCGACCCGAAACACATGGGTATCCACCGCCATGGTGGGTTGGCCGAATGCCATGTTGAGCACGACATTGGCGGTCTTGCGGCCGGCGCCGGGCAGCGATTCGAGCTCGGCGCGGCTGCGCGGCACTTCGCCATTGAACTCGGCGATCAGTTTTTCCGACAGCGCGATGACGTTCCTGGCCTTGTTGCGGTAGAGCCCGATGGTCTTGATGTAGTCGCGTACCCGGTCCTCGCCGAGCGCCACCATCTTCTGCGGCGTGTCGGCCACCGCGAACAGCGCCGCGGTCGCCCGGTTGACGCCGGCATCGGTGGCCTGCGCCGACAGCACCACGGCGACCAGCAGGGTGAAGGGGTTGATATGTTCGAGTTCGCCCTTGGGCTCGGGGTTGGCCTGGCGAAACCGGCTGAACGCCTCGAAGACCTCGGCCTGGGTCCAGGGTTTTGCCGGCTTTGCGGTTTTCTTGACCGTTTTCTTGACAGTTTTTCTGGCGACCTTCTTGACGGTTTTATGGGCGAACTTTTCGGCCGCCTTGGGGGTTTTAGTCTTGGCTCTGGAGTCGGTCAGGGGCTTGCGGGTGATTTTCGGCATGATCCGGGTATACTGAGGCGCGATGGACACAGGCAATGATTTTGATCCGGCGCTGCCGCAGCCCGAATTGTTTTCGGCGCTGCTGACGCCGCACCGCTCGCTGAACCGCACCGGCTTTCTGGTGCTGATGGCGTTTCTCAGCGTGGTCAGTTTTGGCGCCGGGCTGGCATTCCTGCTGATGGGGGCCTGGCCGGTGTTCGGTTTCTTCGGCCTCGATGTGCTGGCGATCTATTGGGCGTTCCGCGTCAACTTCCGCCGCGCCACCGCCACCGAGGAGATTTCGGTGACGGCGTTCGAATTGCGGGTGCGCCGGGTCAGTCACCGCGGCCAGGTGGTCGAATGGGTGCTCAATCCGCTGTGGGTGCGGCTCGAGCAGAAAATCCACGCCGAATTCGGCATCGAAAAACTCTATCTGGTCTCCAAAGGCCGCAGCCTGTCGATCGCAAACTTTCTCGGCGCGGACGAAAAAGCGAGCTTCGCCAAAGCTTTGACGGCGGCGCTGCAGGCCGCGCGGCGCGGCCCGAACTATAATCCGGTTGCCTAGGAGCCTGTCCGAATAGTGACTGTTCAATTCTGATCGATTCTGATTCAAGCTTGGGCCATGAGCAAGTATTTTCGCCCCTGGAATATCGATCAGACGCTGCTTCTGCCGCCGA
>Ga0182030_10006353_pt1 | contig 24948 bp, 22 predicted proteins | sample 812S3MmetaG_FD_121299 | JGI IMG/M metagenome (GOLD analysis project Ga0182030, IMG submission 121299) | Permafrost microbial communities from Stordalen Mire, Sweden - 812S3M metaG (Illumina Assembly) | ecosystem: Environmental > Terrestrial > Soil > Wetlands > Permafrost | place: Sweden...
CGGCATCCAGGAATACTCCGCCTTCAACCAGCGAACCCAGGAGATATTCCAGGGCTGTCCGGAGATGAAGGATGGCTACTTATGGGCCAACGAAAGGCCCGGTTGGGGGATTGAGATCGATGAGAAAGCGGCCGCCAAAGCGCCCTTCACCAATCCGCCCAACGGCCTGAATGGCGGTTGGGGCGAGATCCGCCGCATCGATGGCACAGTGATCAAACAATGATCAATCGCCGCGACTTTCTGGGCGCCGCTTGTGCCGGTGCGGTTGTCACGGGCGCGGCCTTCGCCGCGCCTTATCAGCGCGCCGCCGCCACATTGCGCAAGAAGGTGAAGATTACCGGCGTCAAGTGCATGATCGTGCGCGGCACCTGGGATTGGAATCTCATCAAGATCGAAACCGATTCCGGCCTTTACGGCATCGGCGAAGCTTACTGGGGCTGGGGCGTGAAGGACATGGTCCTCAACAAACTGGCCCCCATCGTCGTGGGCGAAGATCCGCTCAACGTCGACAAGCTCTATACCAAAATGCTCATGCAGAGCGCCGGGGCGGGCGCCATCGCCGGTGTCACCGTCACCGCCGCCAGCGGCATCGAAATCGCTCTCTGGGATCTCTGCGGACGCATTCTCGAAACTCCCGTGTGCAACCTCCTGGGTGGCCGTTTCCGCGACCGCGTACGCTTCTACCGTACGCTGCAATCCGTCGCCAACGTCGAAGACCCGGCTGCGTGGCGCGCCCTCTGCGACTCCGCGCGTGGCGAAAAGTGGGGCTGGACCGCCTTCAAGTTCCAGGGCGACGGCGTCCCCGTCCGGGCCGATCCCAACTTCCGCGAACCCGGCCACGACCCCTACGGCCGCGGCCTCACCAATCGCGACTACCGGCGCATCGTCAAGGGAATGGAAACCGTGCGCGAATCCCTCGGCCCCGACGCGGATTTCGCCGTCGAGTGCCACTGGCACTACGATACCCAGGATGTCATCCGTCTCGCCCGCGAACTGGAGCCGGTCAAGCCCATGTGGCTGGAAGATCCCGTTCCTCCCGATAACATCGAAGCCATGGCGCGAGTTACTCACTCCATCGCCATACCCGTCTGCACCGGCGAGAATCTTTACGGCCGCCAGGGCTTCCGCAAGCTCATCGAGATGCAGGCTTGCTCCGGCGTACACATCGATGTGCCCAAGTCCGGCGGTCTGCTGGAATCCAAGAAAATCTCCGATCTCGCCGACCTCTATTACATCTGGACCGCGTGCCACAACCCCGCTAGTCCCGTGGGCACCATCGCGTCCTGCCACGCCGCCAGTGCTATGCGAGAGTTCCGCATTCACGAATTGGCTAACTGGGTGCCTTGGTGGCCCGACTTAGTCGTGCGCGAAGGCCCGTTCTGGGAGAATGGTTACTTCACCATTCAGGACAAACCGGGCTACGGCATCGAACTCAACCCGGACGTCGCCAAGGCCCACCTCGCGCCCGGTGAGACCTGGTGGGGCTGAATTGTGCCCCCATAAGTGCGGGCGCTCCAGACGCTCTATTTAGCTATGTTCTGCTAAAATAGGATGTGGTAGTCTTAGGTCGTCCATGAGTATCCGTGCCGCGAAGAAGAACTCGAAGGCCGGTCATAAACAGGTGCTCTCGGCCAACGAAGAACTGACCAGGCTCAACGACGAACTGCGGCATCGTAACATCGAATTGGTCCTGGTCGGCATGGATGAGCGCGCCCGCTTGGTGGGCGGCACTTTTTCCATCCAGTCCGAGCCCAAGAAGCGAACCTGCGTGGAAGTCCGCGTTCCCTTGCGCGGGAGGGAAGCATGAAGCGCCTCCGTGTGCTGTTGGCCGACGACGACGCCATTGTCCTCGAAGGACTGCGCCGCGTCTTGGCACCCGATTTCGAGATTGTCGGCGAAGTCGCCGATGGTCACGCCCTGGTGTCCGCCGTGGCGGCACTCCGGCCCGACATCGTCGTTAGCGACATCTCCATGCCTCTCCTCAACGGCATAGAGGCCGCCCGCCAGATCCGAAAGCTCAAACGCAAAGTGAAAATTGTCTTCCTCTCCATGCATCCCGATGTGACCTATGCGGCCGAGGCCCTGAATGCCGGAGGGTCGGCGTATGTCTTGAAAACTTCCGCCGGAGCCACACTTCGGGATGCCATTGGAGAAGCGCTCCGCGGAGGCATCTACGTGACACCCTCGCTCGATAAAGAGTTGGTCAGGGGCCAGATGGAGCGGGCCCACCGCGTGGACGACGCTCCAGCCGATCTCACGCCGCGGCAGCGAGAGGTGCTACAGTTGCTCGCCGAGGGAAAGGGATTGAAGGACGTTGCGGCTGTCCTGAGAATTTCCATTAAGACGGCGGAATACCATAAGTACCGTATTATGAACAAGTTAGGTGTTCGTACCAACGCCGAAATGACAAAATATGCCGTCAAGATCGGCTTGTCCACCCTGTAGAGTGGACTGGGAGTACTCCTAGTTCCATACTGGTACTATGGCGGTATAGCATAAAGCTACAAGGTCTGAAAGGCAGGATGTGTCGTGCTGTCTAATTCCTCAACAGATTCTGACGCCAAACTACCGATTACAGTGTTGCTCGTCAGCACCCGCACAGAGGATTACATCGCCCTGCAAGCCATTTTTCGTGGCTCGCGGTGGGAGTTACGCGCAGCCCGCACGGCGAGGGATGGGATCGAAACCATCCGCCATCACGCCGAAATCGCTGTCGTAATCTGCGAGCACACTTTGCCCGATGGCGACTGGAGATCTCTGCTGGCGCAGATGGACAAAATGGCGCTTCCGCCGAGCCTGATCGTGTCCTCGCGCCTCGCCGACGAGCGCCTCTGGGCGGATGTGCTCGGTTTTGGCGCTTTTGACCTCCTGCAGGGTGCTCCATTCGAGCCCGAGGAAGTTCTTCGGGTCACCGAGAGTGCGTGGTCGGACCGGACGCGTACCGCCCGCCACACCACCCTCCCGCGGATCGGCCCGGGACCTGCCCGGAGCGTGGCCGGCGGCGGCGCACCGCTGCTCGCAGCCTGTAGTCAAATTTGATTTCCAACTTAACCTAGAGGAAGATTGCACATGCCAGCACCGCAAGGAAAACGTGTATCAAAGGCCAAGCACCGGGGTTCCCCCGCCATCGCCGACCTGCCCGCTCAACACGCCGTCGAAAACGCGGCTCGCGGAAGCGCCGGAATCCCGCCGGAGGAAATTGCCCGTCTGGCTCACTCGTACTGGGAGTCCCGCGGATGTCAAGGCGGCTCACCGGAAGAGGACTGGCTCCGCGCCGAGCGGCAGCTTCGGGTTCGCCAGTAGCCGGCGGGAGACGTAAATGATTTCCGCAAGACAGCAGCCAACAGCCGCCCGGCCGGGGGAGCAATTCCCGACCGAGTGGTCGTTGAATTCCGGAAATGAAGCGGATAGCGGATGGCAAATGCAGCCACCGGAAGATGTACGCCCGGAAGACCAGGCCCCCCTCTCGTCCATCGATCGGATCGGACGTAGCTAAGCGGCTCTTTCCCGCCGGCGGAGCGCGCCGTCCCATCGCGTACTCACGCTATCCTGGTACTTCACATGGGAAACATTCTTCAGAACCTGCCCACGGGTGAAAAAGTGGGTCTCGCCTTCTCCGGCGGACTCGATACCAGTGCGGCCATTCATTGGATGCGGGCCAAGGGAGCCATCCCCTATTCCTACACCGCCAACCTCGGCCAACCCGACGAGCCCGATTATGACGATATCCCCCGCCGTGCCCTGTTGTACGGCGCCGAGCAGGCGCGCCTCATCGATTGCCGCAAACAACTGGTCGCCGAGGGGATTGCCGCCCTGCAAGCCGGCGCATTCCACATCTCCACCGCCGGCGTGCACTACTTCAACACCACGCCCATCGGACGCGCCGTGACCGGCACCATGCTCGTCATCGCCATGAAAGAAGACGACGTCCACATTTGGGGCGACGGCAGCACGTTCAAAGGCAACGACATCGAGCGTTTCTACCGCTATGGCCTTCTGGCCAACCCCGCGCTGCGCATCTACAAGCCCTGGCTCGACCAGGTCTTCATCGATGAGCTCGGCGGACGCAAGGAAATGTCGGAGTATATGATCGGCCACGGTCTCACTTACAAGATGAGCGTGGAGAAGGCATACTCCACCGATTCCAATATCTGGGGCGCCACTCACGAAGCCAAGGATCTCGAACATCTCGACAAAAGCGTCCGCATTGTCGAGCCCATCATGGGCGTGCCTTTCTGGCGCGAAGATGTGGCCATCAAGCCCGAGGTGGTGACCATCCGCTTCGCAGAGGGCCAGCCCGTGGCGCTCAACCACGTCGCCTATGACGACCCCGTGAAACTGGTGCTGGAAGCCAATGCCATCGGCGGCCGCCATGGGCTCGGTATGTGCGATCAGATTGAAAACCGCATCATCGAAGCCAAGAGCCGCGGTATTTACGAAGCGCCCGGCCTGGCGCTGCTGTTCATCGGCTACGAGCGCCTCGTCACCGGCATCCACAACGAAGACACCATCGAACAGTACCGCATCAACGGACTGCGCCTCGGCCGCCTGCTCTATCAGGGCCGCTGGTTCGATTCGCAATCCATGATGCTTCGGGAAACCGCCCAGCGCTGGGTCGCGCGAGCCGTCACCGGCGAAGTCACCGTGGAGCTCCGCCGCGGCAACGACTACTCCATTCTCGACACCACCAGCCCCAACCTCACCTACAAGCCGGAGCGCCTGACCATGGAGAAAGGCGCGTCCGTATTCTCACCGCAGGATCGCATCGGCCAGCTCACCATGCGCCATCTCGACATCACCGACACCCGCGACAAGCTGCTGCTCTACATGAAGACTGGTCTGCTGGGCCCCGGGAGCGGGGGCTCCATGCCGCTGCTCTCCGACGGCGCAACCAAACCGGACCCGGAAAACTAGCTTCGGGAGGGCGGTCCCCCTGAACCGCGGCGGACGCCTCGTCCGCCTGCTGGGATTAGCCGCGCGGCCGCCTCTCGTCACCGCGGCCGGCACGCCTTTCCCCTTGACCGCGCCACGCTAAAATGAATCCATTCCGTGAAAGACGAGATTCTCGCTGCCTACCGCCGCATCGCGCCCTTCGTGCGCCACACGCCGCTGGAATACTCGGCGGAACTGGGCGCCTACCTCAAGCTGGAACACTTGCAGCACACCGGCTCCTTCAAGTTCCGTGGCGCATCGCATAAAATCGCCCTGCTGGCGCCAGACCAGGCCGCGGCAGGCGTCGTCACGGCCAGCAACGGCAATCACGGGCTGGGCGTCGCCGCCGCCTCGCGGGCCCGCGGTATCGCGGCGGAGGTGTTCGTCTCCTCCCATGTCTCCGCCTCCAAGGCGCGGCGTATCGAGGCGATGGGCGCGCGCCTGCACTGCGCCGGTGACGATCCATTGACCGCCGAACTCGCCGCCCGGCGCGCCGCCCTCGCCACCGGCCGCGTTTTTATTTCTCCTTACAACGATCTCGACGTGGTGGCGGGACAGGGAACCATCGCCGTCGAGCTCCACCAGGAGTTGCCCCACCCCGACGCCGTCTTCGTCGCCGTGGGCGGCGGCGGCCTCATCGGCGGCATCGGCGAATATCTGAAGGCCGTCTCGCCCCAAACCGAAATCGTCGGCTGCTGGCCGCGGAACTCGCCGGTCATGCACCAGTGCCTGCACGCCGGTAGCATCGTCGAGGTGGCCGAACAGCCCACGCTCTCCGAAAGTACGGCGGGCGGACTCGAACCCGGCTCGGTCACCTTCGACGTCTGCCGCCGCGTGATCGATCGTGGCGTGCTGGTCAGCGAAGACGAGATCCTCCGCGCCATGCGCCTGGTGCTCGAAATCGAACACTGGGTGATCGAGGGCGCTGCCGCGGTAGCCGTGGCCGCATTCCTCCAGGAGGCGTCCCGCTGGCGCGGCAAGAACGTCATCATACTGATCTGCGGCCGTAACGTGTCGGCGGAGGTATTGCATCGACTGTGCGGAAAATGATCGGCCGCGCGATCGCCGCCCCGCCCCCGACCCACTTACGCGCACCGTCGAATCGAAGTTCTCCTTTTGAAGGGCCCCTCAATCTGTTCCCTTCAATGGGAAAAACGTCTGCGGCGGCGCCTAAGTTATCGAGATGAACGCGAATCCACGTTAATGGAATTCATCAACGGAATTCATTTTCCTACCCGTTTTCCAATAGCGCCAGCAGTTTTTCCTGCACGCTCTCGGCGGTGGGATTATCGGGCGTGATCACCAGGATGGTGTCGTCGCCCGCGATTGTGCCGACGATCTCCGGCCACTCCTCGTTATCCAGCGCGACCGCCACGGAATTGGCGTGTCCCGGCGAGGTCTTGAGGATCACATGGTTCTGCGCGCGCAGCACGTCGCGCAGGAATTCCGCCGCCAGCAGTGAGAACTGCGGTCCGGCTTCCTCCTCCGCCATCTCTTTGTAGCCTTCCCGCGTCTTCACCAGGCGCAGGTCGCGGATGTCGCGCGAAAGCGTCACCTGCGTGGCCGCGATGCCTTGACTCTTCAGCTCCCCTGCGAGTTCTTCCTGGGTCGAGATTCCTTTGCTCCTGATCAATTTCAGGATCTGGCCTTGACGGTAACTCTTGGTCATAAACTCATTTCCGCCAGCCGCACTTTAGCGGCGGCCAGCGCACGGGCGACGGCGTGCGGCCCGGTCCCCCCCGGTACCTCGCGCGATCGCATGCCGTTCTTCGGGTCGAGCAGCGCCGCGAAATCGCCGGTGAATTCCGGTGCGAATTGGCGCATCTCCTCGGCGGTCCAGTCCGCCGGTTTCTTGCCCGCGCGCGCACTTTCCAAAACGAAGCGCCCCACAATCTGGTGGGCTTGATGGAAGGGTGTGCCGGCCCGCGCCAGCGCTTCGGCGAGATCCGTGGCCACCACCCAGCTTTCTTCGGCTGCCGCCGCGGGTTTGGCGGCGTTCAGCTTCACGCTCTCCACCACCACCCGCGCCATTTCGAGCGAGCTGGCGATCTGGTCGGCGGCTTCGAACAGCGGCACCTTGTCTTCCTGCATGTCGCGATTGTAAGTCATCGGCAGGCCCTTCATCGTAACCATCAGCGAGGTGAGCGAGCCCATCACCCGGCCGCATTTGCCGCGAATCAGTTCCAGCGAATCCGGGTTCTTCTTCTGCGGCATCAGACTGCTGCCGCTGGTGACGCCGTCGCCCAGTTCCAGCCAGCCGAATTCTTCGCTGGAATAGAGTATCCAGTCCTCCGCCAGGCGGCTCAGGTGAATCATGGCGACGCTCGCGGCGTAGAGGAAATCCAGGGCGAAATCGCGGTCGCCCGAAACGTCCATGCTGTTCCAAGTCACGGCGGCGAAACCCAGATCCCGCCCCATGGCTTCACGATCGAAGGGGAATCCGCTGCCCGCCAGCGCGCCCGAGCCTAGCGGCAGGAAATCGGCCCGCCGCCGCGCTTCGCCGAAGCGCTCCCAATCGCGCGCCAACATCTCGAAATAGGCCAGCAGATAGTGCGGCCACAGCACCGCTTGCGCGCGCCGCATATGCGTGTAACCGGGAATCACCGCATCGGGATACCGCTCCGCCAGCCCAACGAGCGCGCCCATCACGCCCGTCAACAGGCCGCGCACGCGATCGCATTCCTCCCGCAGCCACAGCCGCGTGTCCAGAGACACCTGCTCGTTGCGGCTGCGGCCCGTGTGGATCTTGTCGGCCACCTTGCCGGCCCGCTCCTTGAGCTTGCGGATCACCAGTGTGTGCACGTCTTCGTCGGTGGCGCCTTGGTAAAAAGCGGGCGAAGCCGATTCGGCGCCAATGCCATCGAACGCCGTGACGATCTCCGCCCGCTCCTCCGAACTCAAAATGCCCACGCGCTCCAGGGCTCGCGCGAATGCCTGCGAGCCGCGGATATCGGCGTCAATCAGCCGCCGGTCGAATTCCAGCGATCCACTGAAGCGCTCGAAAACCTCGCTCGGCCCGCTTTCAAACCGCCCGCCCCAAAGCTTCATATCTCTACTTTCGCTCCCAAATCCGTTCCTCCGCTGAAGCCTCGGTGGGACAGACTTCAGCCTGTCAATCCGCATCGAAGCGCGGACCCTTCTTCCCCTGCTTTTCTCCGCCTCAAACTGTCTTCTCTGCGCCTATCTCTGCGTCTCTGCGCCTCTGCGTTGAACCGACTCCCTCCCTCTCCGACACCCTTTCCTAATCGCCCTCCCTAACTCAACATCATCATCAGCAGCGCCTTTTGCGCGTGCAGCCGGTTCTCCGCCTGGTCAAAAACCACCGAGCGCGCGTGTTCCATCACGGAGTCGGTGACTTCCTCGTCGCGTTTGGCCGGCAGGCAGTGCATGAACACGGCGTCGGGCCGCGCCTGCCCGAAGAGGGCGTCGTTCACCTGATAGTCGCGGAAGGCCCGCTTGCGTTCCACGGCTTCCTGCTCCTGGCCCATGCTCGCCCAGACGTCGGTATACACCGCGTGCGCGCCGGCCACCGCGGCAGCGGTATCGTGCGTGATCGCGAGGCGCGCGCCGGTCACGGCGGCCAGCCCTTCGGCCTGGGTGACCATGTCCGGATCGGGTAGGTACCCCTGCGGGCACCCGAGCGAGAAATCCATGCCGAGCCGCAGCCCGGTCAACATCAGCGACTGCGCCACGTTGTTCCCGTCGCCGATAAACGTAAGCTTGAGCCCGTGCAGGCGCGATACCCCGAAGTGTTCGCGAATGGTCTGAAAATCGGCCAGCGCCTGGCAGGGGTGGTATAGATCGCTCAGCGCGTTGATCACCGGCACCCGCGACCATTCCGCCAGGCCATCCACCGTGCTCTGCAGGAAGACGCGCGCCACCAGCCCGTTCACCCACCGGTCCAGGTTGCGCGCCACGTCTTTCAAGGGCTCGCGGATGCCGATCGGCCCTTCCATGAACACGCTCCCGCCCCCCATCTGCTTCATCGCCAGCTCGAAGGTCAGCTTCGTCCGCAGCGAGGGCTTTTCGAAAAGCATGCCGATGTTCTTGCCGTCCAGCGCATGGGCGTAATCGCCCGGCGCGGCTTTCACTTCCGCGGCGAGATCCAGCAGGTACTGCAGTTCGTCGTCGGTGAGGTCGAGATCCTTCAGGAAGTCGGGTGCGGCGGTCTTGAGGATTTGGTTCGGAGCAAACATGGGGGCCACGGAAAACGCCTCGATTGAATGTTTATTCACCTAAATGAATATTCACACATTTTGTGGGCGCCGTCAAGCCAGCCGATAAAGTGGATAAACGGTAGTGTCACGCGCCGCGCCGATAAACATAAATTGCATTTTCGGGTCTGCCGGGATCGCCTTTTCAGCCAACTCGCCTGAGCGGCGGCGAGTTTTCGATGACGATGCGGGGCGGTCCGCTGGGGAGTGGGACGGGCAGGTTCTGTTCCTCCAGCAGGCGCACATGCTCCGTCATGCCCCATTTGGCCTGATAGAGGCAATCTTCGACCGAATGACCCACCCCAGTGAAGCCCTCCAGGTCGGGAGAGTAGAAAGAGAAAAAGTCCGGCTCAAGCGTTGCCTCGATTACGAGCGAGTACCGCAATTCAATCATCGTTCCCTCCCGGTTTGATTCCGGCGGCCTTCAGTATGGCGTGGCATGTGCCGGTTGGCACTTCTTTTGCCCCATGATAATCGACGCGGTCAGTCTGTCGTGTTCCGGCTTCCGATAATAACGGATCGATCCCTTTTCCTTGAGCAATCGAAATCCGTGTCTTTCGAGCATTCCCACCAACTCGCTGAACCGCAAAGTGTCGTTAACCCATCCCCAGTCTACCGCCAATCCCCCCTTAACGCGGCGGAGGCGCGCTGGATGGCGGCGTCGCTTTGCCGTCCACAGTCCACGGCTCCATCAGCTCCACCCGCGTGCCGTCGGGGTCGTAAAGGTTGCATTGCCGCTTCCGGTTGATCCCCGTCTTGATTTCCAGCGTGCCTTTGTAATCCTTGCGCGCCGGACGAGCTTCCAGCGAGGCCACGGCCTTTTCCATGTCCGGCACATAAAGGCAAATGTGATGCGCGGTGCCGCGCTTGTCGGCCGCCGGCAGGGCGTCATACAGCATGAATTCCAGGTAGTCGTCGCTCTGGGGCGCGGCGGCGTTCACCCAACTTAGAATCTTCCCGTCCTTGCTGCCGCGCCACGTTTCTCTGAAGCCAAGCACATCGCCGTAGAACTTCATGGCGGCGTCGAGCGACCCCACCAGGATGCCCAGGTGCGCCATGTGAACGGAAATCCGGTCGGTGCCAAGGTACTTGCCCTTTTCCCGCGCGGTCCAACCGGTGGGCAGGTACTGCACGATCTCGAGCTGATGGCCGTCCGCATCCTTCACGTTGAAATTGGCGTTGCCGATCCGGCCCCTGGGCGTGGCGTCGGGAACCTTGATGCCGCGCGAGCCCAGGTACCGCCGCATCGCGTCCGCGTCGCTGGTTTCCACCGAGATGTGCCCCAACCGGTCGCTTCCCGCTTGCGTTTCCGGCACCAGTTCGATGTACTGGCGGTCGTTGATCTTGATGAAAGTCAAGGACAGTCCGCCGTCCGGCTTGTCCAGATGGAACGGCTCTTCGTATCCCAACAGGTCCTTATAGAAGTGGCGCGACTGGTCGATGTCGTGAACGAAGAGCGAGATGTGGGCCACTCCGGTGATGGGCGGCCGTTTGGCATCCTGCGTCCAACAGGCCGCCGCCAATAACAGCATCAGGCCGATGGTTTTCTTCAAGGCGCATTCTCCTGGAAGCTCCAGGATGACCGATTGAGCCGTACCATGCAAGGCGGGATCGCGGAAGACTCACACGCCTCCACCTTTGTTTTCATCTATGAAGGTGAGCTACCATGAACATCGAGCACGGTGACCGGGTGAAACTCCATATCTCGATTCTCGCTTTTGCAGGGTTGGCATGGGCCGCCGGGCCGGACCTCGATCGCGCGCATAAGCTCTACAATATCACTGAGTTCCAGCAATCTCTTGAAGTGTTACAGGCAGTTCCGAACAAAGACACCGCGGTCTACGAGTTGATGGGGCGCGACTACTATGGCCAGGGCGAGTTCCGCAAGGCAACCGAGGCTTTGGAGAAGGCGGTCGCTCTCGAACCGGGCAACTCCGAGATCAACCTGTGGCTGGGCCGCGCCTACGGACGCCGCGCCGAAACTTCCAGCATGATCACTGCGCCTGGATTCGCCAATAAAACTCGCCAATATTTCGAGAAGGCCGTGCAGCTAAACCCTTCCAATCTGGAGGCTCAGAGCGATCTCTTCGAGTATTACCTGGAGGCTCCCGGCTTTCTGGGCGGGGGATTCGACAAGGCATCCGCCACCGCCCGGCAGATTGCGCGCATCAGCCCCACCGAGGGGTTCTGGGCACAAGCCGTGCTGGCCGAAAAGCGCAAGGACTACTCCACCGCCGAAACGCAACTACGCCGCGCCGCAGAGATTGCCCCCCAAGAGATCGGTCGCCTCATCGACCTCGCCCGCCTGTTCACCAAACAGGGCCGCTACCAGGATGCCGATCTCAGCCTCGCCAAAGCGGAACAGATCGCTCCGCACAGTGCCAAACTCATGTTTGCGAAAGCCGATCTGTACATTAAAGGTAAACGGAACCTTTCTGTTGCGCGGGAACTATTAAAGCAATACTTGATTAGCGTGCTGACGCCGGATGACCCGCCGCGCGCCGATGCCCGGAAGCTCCTCAAGCAGGTGCAGGGCAGCTAAGCCCGGCCCCTGTAGCGTAGCCTTTCAGGCCGGGTGCCCTTTGGGCGGCGGCCTTTCGAGGCGGCATTCTTCCTCTGACTTTCCCCCATGCAAGAATAAAATCGTGCACCCGGTACTCGCTCTCTCCGCCACCCAACAAGCAGCTTGCATTCGCCACGGCAAGTTCTCCTCCGCCGAGTTGGTCCGACTCCATCTGGACCGCATCGCGCACGTGAACCCCGCGCTCAACGCCGTGGTGGAACTGCTTGCCGCCCGCGCCCTTGCCGACGCCCGCGCCGCCGATGCCGCCCTGGCGCGCGGCGCCGCCACCGGCCCCTTGCATGGCGTCCCGTTCAGTATCAAGGACTCGCTCGAACTCGCCGGTACCGTCTGCACCGCCGGCACGCTGGGCCGCCGCACAGCCCCGGCCTCGGCTGCGGACGCCACCCTGGTCTCCCGTTTGCGCGCCGCCGGCGCCATCCCCATCGCCAAAACCAACCTCCCCGACCTGCTCTTTGCCTTTGAAACCGATAACCTCCTGTTCGGCCGCACCAACAACCCCTACGACCTGGCCCGTACCCCCGGCGGCAGCAGCGGCGGCGAGGCGGCCCTCATCGCGGCCTGCGGCTCGCCCATGGGCCTCGGCAGCGACTGCGCCGGCAGCGTTCGCCTCCCCGCCGCCTTCTGTGGGATCGCCACCATCAAGCCCACCTCCCACCGCTTGCCGCGCACCGGACATTTTCCTCCCTCCGGAGGCTGGATCGAGGCGCTCTGGCAGATCGGCCCCATGAGCCGCCGCGTCGAGGATCTGGTCCTCATGATGCGCCTCCTCGCCGGCGGCGATGGCGCCGATCCGACCGCATCCGATATGCCCTTCGCTCCCCTGCCCGAAACCGGCCTGCGCGACTTGCGCATCGCTTTCTACACCGGCAATGGCCTGGTAAGCACCAGCCAGGACGTCGCCGCCGTCGTCAGCGCCGCCGCGGAGTCGCTGACCAGCCAGGTCGCCAGAGTGCACGAAGACCGGCCGGCCTGTCTCGCCGCAGCCTACGATCTGGAGATGAAACTCCTCGGGGCCGATGGCGGCGATGCCCTCCGCGCCTACCTGTCGGAACTCGGTTCCACGCGCGCGCATCCGCTGCTCACCGCCTGGTTGGACAAGTTGGAGCCCTACCGGACGGACCTCGCCGGTTTTCAAAATTACTGGGCCGAGTGGGACCGCTACCGCGCCGAAATCCAGTCGTTTTTCGCTCGGTACGATGCCGTCGTCTGCCCCGTCTACCCGCAAGCGGCCCTGCCCCACGGTGTCTCCACCGTGGAGGAAAACTTCCGCGGCTTCAGTCACACCATGGCTTACAACCTGGCCGGTTTGCCCGGCGCCGTCGTGCGTTGCGGAGAAACGCCCGCCGGATTGCCCCTCGCCGTGCAGGTGGTGGCCCCAGCCTGGCGCGAGGACATCGCCTTAGCGGTCGCCGCACGCCTCGAACAGGACTTCGGCGGCTGGAAACCCGCGCCGCGCTAAGCCGCGCCCTATTGCCACGTCTCCACCGGCACCCGTGCGAGATGCACGCTAGAATGAGGCTGAAATAAATACGTGGAGTGATCGATGAGACAACTCATAGTGCTCGGAATTGTTCTGCTGGGAATCGTTTTTCCTTCTCGCGGGGCATCGTTTTACCCTGCGCGGCTCGATGATCCCGCCGCCATTTATCTGACGCCCGATCAGTTCTCGGTTCGCGCCGACGGTGTTGCCGACGATAGCGCCGCCATTCAGGCCGCCATTGATAAAGTCCAGGAAAAAACCGGCGAAGGGATCCTTTTTATTCCGCAGGGCCGCTATCGCGTCACCCGAACCATTTATGTCTGGCCCGGCGTGCGCCTCATCGGTTATGGCGAGAAACGCCCCGTATTCCTCCTCGCGGATAAGACCCCCGGCTTTCAGCAGGGTGTCGGTTGCATGTTCTTTTTCGCCGGCTTCCGGCCCAACCGCGGCGCCCCCGGCCGGGGCGGCGCGGGTGCCGCGGCCGGCGCGGCGTTCCCCGGACGGGCTTTTCGCCCGCCGCCGCCGCCCCCCGGAACCGTCCCTCCCAACCCTTCCATCGCCGATGCCGGCGCCGGCACCTTCTATTCCGCCATGAGCAATATCGATTTCGAACTCGGCGCCGATAATGCCGCCGCCGTCGGCGTTCGCTTCCACGTGGCCCAGCACGGCTACCTCGCCCACATGGATTTCCAGATCGCTTCCGGCCTGGCCGGCCTCCAGGATATCGGCAACGAAGCCGAAGACCTGCACTTTCACGGCGGCCGCTATGGCATCCTCACCCGCAAAACATCGCCCGCCTGGCAATTCACCCTCATCGATTCCACCTTCGACGGCCAGCGCGAAGCCGCCATCCGCGAAAATGAAGCCGGCCTCACCCTGGTCCACGACGAGTTCCGCAATGTCCCCACCGCCATCGCCATCGACCCTCGTTATTCCGACCAGCTTTGGGTAAAAGACGCCCGCTTCGAGAACATCACCGGCCCCGCCATCGTCATCTCCAATGAGAACAGCCGCATGACCGAGATCAATCTCGAGAACATCGTCTGCCGCCAGGTGCCCGTCTTCGCGCGCTTCCGCGAGAGTGGCCGCCAACTTGCCGGAACCGGCCCCATTTACCAGGTGAAAGTGCTGTCCCACGGACTTACTCTCCCCGCGCTCGGCGCCACCGGAGAAATCAAGACCACTTACGATGCCGCACCGCTCGATAGCCTGCCGCCATCCACGCCCAACGCCATCCGCGGCCTGCCTCCCATCGCCACGTGGATCAATCTCCGCACCCTCGGCGCCAAGGGCGATGGGGCCACCGATGACACCGCCGTCATTCAGAAGGCCATCGCCGAACATCCCGTGCTTTACGTTCCTTCCGGCCGCTACGTCGTCCGCGACACCCTCAAACTTCGTCCCGATAGCGTCCTCATCGGCCTCCATCCCGACCAGACCCAGTTCGATATCCTCGATTCCACTCCCGGCTTTCAAGGCCCGGGCGCGCCCCGGCCGCTGCTCGAAGCCCCGCGCGGCGGCGACAACATGGTCACCGGCATCGGCCTCTCGACCGGCGGCATCAACAACCGCGCCGTGGGCGCCCTGTGGATGGCCGGCAAAGACTCCCTCATGGATGACGTGCGTTTTCTCGGCGGCCACGGAACCCTCGGCCCCGACGGCAAGCGCGTCAGCCCGTATGCCCCTAACCTGGCCTCCGATCCCGATCCCCATCGCCGTTGGGACGCGCAGTATCCCAGCCTCTGGATCACCCACGGCGGCGGCGGCACCTTCGCCAATATCTGGACACCCTCCACCTTCGCCCAGGCCGGTCTCTACATCTCCGATACTTCCACCCCCGGCCATGTCTACGAACTGTCGGCCGAGCATCATGTTCGCACTGAGATCAAGCTCGACCAGGCCGCCAACTGGGAGCTTTATGCCTTGCAGACCGAAGGGGAAAGAGAGGAAAGCGCGGACGCCATCTCCCTCGACATCAGCCGCTCCAAGAACATTACCATCGCCAACTATCACGGCTACCGCGTGGTCCGAAGTTATCACCCCGTTCCCTACGCCGTGCGCATTTACGATTCGAGTAACATCCGCTTCCGTAATGTCCACGTGGATTATAACAGCGCCGCCTCGCAATGCGACGAATCGGGCTGCCGCCAGTACACCAGATCCAGCAAAGTACCTTTCGAAACCTCTATCTTCGATGCCACCCTTCACGCCGAAGTGAGAGACAGCGAATTCGCCCGGTTGGACGTCTCCGGCAAGCCCGCTCCGCCCGCGCCCCGCCGGCCGTCCACCGTCCTCGAACCCGGAGCCGACGTGCAGAAGCTCTCTTCCGGGTTCTACAACATCTCCGGCGCGGCCGTGGACCCCTCCGGCCAGTTGTATTTCGTGGACGCCCACCCGCAGCGCATTTACCGTTGGTCGCCGGACACCAAAGACCTGAGCATCGTTCGCGACAATCCGCTCGAACCGGTGAATCTCGCCTTCGACAAGGCCGGCAATCTCATCGTGGTTTCTTCCGGCGGGAAAGGCCTGACGGTCTATTCCTTCCGCCCGGATGGGCCGGAAGATCAGGTCACCGTTCTCGAACCCGAGCCTTCGGCGGAGCGTCCGGGTATGACCGCCATTCTCCCCGTGAATTACTTCGTCAACGGCGATTTCACTAACACGCTTTCCACCGAAAATTACGAATATGTCTCGCTCGACCAGATGTTCACCAAGATCGTCTCCAGACCGAAGCCCTACCAATACGTTTCTCCGGACCGCACCCTGTTCATTCCGGCCGAAGATGCCTTTGTTCAGGGGCAGCCCTACTTCGGCTATAAGTTCGCCTACATTCTTCAGGCGTTCGGTTTGGTGAAAGCCGTCCCCGGCAAGCCGTTCTATGTCACCAACCAATCGGAACAGAGGACTTACACCGGTGCTGTGAATGCCGATGGATCTCTTTCCGGCTTGCGGCTATTCGCCGAGCAGGGCGGCGAAAACCTCGCCCAGGACAGCCAGGGCAACGTCTATCTTGCCGCCGGCCAGGTGTTCGTCTACAACTCTTCCGGTAAGCTGGTCGATACCGTCCCGGTGCCCGAGCGTCCGCTTGACCTGGTCTTCGGCGGGAAAGATCGCCGCACCCTCTTCATTCTCACCCAGTCCTCTTTGTACGCCGTGCGCACCCGCTCCGCCGGGCTATAGCCGGTCCCGATTGTACAACTATCTGCTGGTTTCTTCGCGCGCCGCGACGATTTTCACCGTGGCGCAGCCTCTCAGGCTGCCGCGTCCCGACTCATCGGGACGCTCCCCCGGTTTGCGGCTTGCCGCTAGGTGGGGCAGGTTGTGAACCTGCGGCCGATTGTCAATCGGCCCACTGCCTGGACCCGCTTCTCCCCATCGCCGCGCGGCGGATTGTCCACCGTGCGCCGGTTTACACCACGCCGAACCTGCCCCACGAGTCCAGCGTCAAAAAGCGTTCTCGCAGCCAAGGAAGCCGCCCTCAGCCCGCCGACGGGGACGCCGCCGCGTTCAACGCGCGATAAGCGGCCAGCCGCACCACCTTGGGCATCGTAGGTCCGCTCAAAGTCGTGTACAGTTCCAATGCCTGCGCGCGATTGGCCTTCATCAACCCATCGGCGCACACCAGCGTGGCCCGGGCCACCACCGGCAGCACCGGGATCTTGGTGCGGTTCAGGCCGTCGCGCAGCAACCTCGCGGCCTGCGGGCCGCCAATTGTCCCCAGCGACGCCGACGCCGCCTGCGCGATCTCCACGTCCTGGTCGTACATCAGCTTGCCCAGCGCGTCCACAGCCTTGGCGTCTTTGCGCACGCCGATGGAGTGAATCACGCCCATCTGCAGGCGGCCCTTGAGCTTGGGCAGCGCGGCGCGGAGCGCTTCGTCCACCGCCGGATCGGGATTCGGTTCCAGGCCAAAGCGACCGTAGTGGCCGAGCCGGCTATCGCTCAACAGCGCCGCCAGCGGGGCGATCGATTCCTTATTGCCGATCTGGGCCAGGCGTTTGCAGGCGATGGCCTTCTGAAACGTTGTCGATCCGGGGTCCTTGAGGATCGCCAGGAGCCTGGCCTGATCCAGTTGCCAGATCGGGTTGGCGTCGAACTCGGGCGGGACTTGAGGCATCGGCGCGGCCCCGCCACGCCCTCCTCGTCCTCCGGGTGCGGCCCCACCAGGGCCTTGACCGGCGCCTCTACCTGCCGGCGTCGTCTGCGCGGGCGGCTGTTGCGTTTGTCCTTGTTGCATCATGAGTCTCCTTCTGTTCTCGCCATGTCTCCTACATATTGGTTGCCAGGGAATGCAGCCGCCAGGGCTCCCGGTAGGCCCGGCTCCGCATACGGTTGGCTTCCTCGTCGTTCACGAACGCACGTTTGGCGGGATCCCACGTCACCTTGCGGCCCAGTTGGCACGCGATGTACGCGCAATGGGACGTCACGTGGGCGTTACACGTCGATTCGGCGTTGGCGCGCGGCAGCGACCGCGAGCGGATGCAGTCCAGCCAGTTCTGGATGTGGCGCGAGGGATCTGTGCCGCGCATCGTCACCGTCTGGTGGTATTGCCGCAGATTGTCGGACATTTCCATTTTGCCGGAATCTCCCGTCTCGATCCAGCCTTCGGTCCCTTCGAAGCGCACGCGGCACGTACCGCTGTCCCCCCAGCCGTCGCCGCGGAAGATGAGCTTCACGCCGTTGGCGTAGACGCAGTTTACATGGCTGGTGCCCACTTGCGGATCGTACTCGATGGCGTGCGTATGGTCGCAATTGGCCGCCCACTGGCAGATGTCGCCGGTGTGCGAAGCCCATTCCAGAATCCCCGCATGGAAATCCCAGAACAGGCTCCGTCCGCCATCCGGGTAGCGCGAGTTATAAGGGCGCCACGGACAGGGACCCAGCCACTTGTCCCAATCGAGGACCAGCGGATCGGGCACCGGCTTTTCCTCGGGCCACCAACTGTGGCCCAGCGGCGTCACCGTCCGCGACCAGTCGTCGGCGTGCACGGCCAGCAGTTTGCCGAGCTTGCCGCTGCGCACCAGTCCCACCGCCAGTTCGAAGTTGGGCACATTGCGGCGCTGGCACCCGGCCTGGTAGACCACCCCGTAACGGCGGACATTTTCGGCCAGCGCGAAGGCTTCCGCGATGCTGATGGCGGCGGGCTTCTCGCAGTAGATGTCCTTGCCGGACTGCGCCGCCCAGCTCGCCATGCAGGCGTGCCAGCGGTCGCTGGTGGCGATCATCACCGCTTCCACATCTTCGCGGGCCAGCAATTCCGCGTCGTCGCGGTAGATCACGCAGTTGTTGTTTCCATAGTGCCGGTCAACCGTGGACTTGATGGTTTCGCGCGCCGATTCCCGGATATCGGCGATTCCCACAAACTGAACCCGCGGATCGGCCAGGGCCGCCGCCAAATCCTGCTGGCCGCGGTTGCGCAGCCCGATGCCGCCGACGATGATTCGATCGCTGGGCGCCACCACACCGGGCTGGCCCACAGGCTGGCCCGCCTGGTTCACGGCTTGCCCCAGCACCGAACTGGGAACAATCATGGGCGCCGCCGCCAAAGCACCCGCCCCGGCCACGGACCTCCCGAACCCTCGCCGCGAAATCGATCCTGTTTCCTTCTTCATTTTGACCGTTCTCCCGGTCCCCGGAGAAACCTGGGGGACCTGCTCCTTGCTACGCGTTCGCCTAAAGGGGTAGCCCACCTTCAGATATGCCGGGATTTCTATTTCGGATATCCCGTACTGTTATTCTGCGTGTTTCCGGTGGCGGATACAAGCCGATTGTGCCCGCTGAGCACGAAATTCGGTAGCGCCCGCGGCCTTCGTCCGCCAACGCCACCCTCCGCCTCCCCGCCGGCGGCGCGCTTCGGAAATCGGAGAGGTCTGGCAAGTTCTCGTTTTGGACGCCCTGATCCTGGCCGCCGCGGAGCAAAGTCACGCAGCCGAACTGCTCAACGAAGACCTGAATCACGGACACGTCATTGCGGGCATTCGCGAAGGGTTCCATCGGTCGCCTCCACAGATGTTTGGCTGGACACCAAAATCGATTACTCCGTCTCGCTCCGGTTCCGCTACATGCACGCGCAGAGCGGTTATAATCCATTTGTAAGGGAGGATCACACATGGCCAAGGACAGAAGCCCCAAAAAGGAAGTCAAGAAGCCCAAGAAGAAGAAGTAGCCGGAGCCACGTTGTACCCGCGGACGCGCGCGCCTTTACCGGCTTGCGCGCCCGCGAGGATCGGGAATCAAACAGGGGGAACCTTCATGCGCACAGACTGGGTAGCAAAACGTCAGAACGATACCATCCGCACGCAGATGCACTATGCCCGCAAGGGCATTATCACCGAGGAGATGCACTACATTGGCAAACGCGAGAGCCTGGCTCCCGAGTTGGTGCGCTCCGAAGTGGCGCGGGGCCGGATGATCATCCCCGCCAACATCCATCACACCAACCTGGAGCCGATGTGCATTGGTGTGGCGTCCAAATGCAAGATCAATTCCAATATCGGCAACTCCTCGGTCACCAGCGACATCGCGGGCGAACTCGAAAAGCTCGAATACTCGGTCAAGTACGGCGCCGATACCGTCATGGATCTCTCCACGGGCGGCGATATCCCGGGCATCCGCAAGGCCATCATCGGCGCTTCGCCCATCCCCATCGGCACCGTACCCATCTATGAAGCTCTTTCGCGCGTGCGCCGCGTGGAGGATCTCTCGGCGCGGGTGATGCTCGACGTGATCGAAGAGCAGGCCGAGCAGGGTGTGGATTATATGACCATCCACGCCGGCATCCTGGTGCAGCACATCCCGCTGACCACCCGGCGGGTCACCGGGATCGTCAGCCGCGGCGGGTCCATCCTGGCCGAATGGATGGTGAAGAACCACAAGCAGAATTTTCTATACGAATGCTTCGAGGATATCTGCAAGATCCTGCAGAAGCACGACGTCAGCTTCTCCCTGGGAGACGGGCTGCGTCCGGGCAGCATCGCCGACGCCAGCGACGCGGCGCAGTTCGCGGAACTCCAGACGCTGGGCGAACTCACCCGCATCGCCTGGAACTACGACGTGCAGACCATGATCGAAGGCCCGGGGCACATTCCGATGGACCAGATCGAGATGCAGGTGACCAAGGAAAAGGAAATGTGCTACGAAGCGCCTTTCTATACCCTCGGCCCGCTGGTCACGGATATCGCCCCCGGCTACGATCACATCACCAGCGCCATCGGCGCCGCCATGATCGGCTGGTATGGCGCGTCCATGCTCTGCTACGTGACCCCCAAGGAGCACCTGGGGCTGCCCAACCGCGACGACGTCAAGGCGGGCATCATCGCCTATAAGATCGCCGCGCACGCCGCCGATATCGCGCGCCACCGCCCCGGCGTGCGCGACCGCGACGACGCGCTTTCCCGCGCCCGCTACCGCTTCGACTGGAAGGAGCAGTTCGCGCTCTCGCTCGACCCCGAAACCGCCCGCGCCATGCACGATGAAACCCTGCCCGAGGACGGTTTCAAGGACGCCCATTTCTGCTCCATGTGCGGGCCGAAATTCTGTTCCATGAACATCTCCTCCAAAGTGGAAACGTTCACCGCCGATGACGCCCGGTCCGTGTTGAACGGAAGCGCGCAAGAGGCCCTGGTGGACATCGAGATTTAGGAATGGAATGGCGGGACAGGCCGGAGGCCTGTCCTACTTGGTTCCCAGCCAGTATCCGGGGCGGGTATGCGTCTTGTACGCACCCACCGTCACTTCGAGCGTGTGGAACCCGCCCTCATCCAAGTTGTTCGGCGTGTAGCTGACGAAGTACTGCGAGTGCAGCTCGGCGCCGATCTTCTGGATGGATTCTTCCAGACCGTGCAACTTGTAAAAGGTGTATTCGGTCCCGCCGGTCCCCTTGGTGAACGCCTCTATGGGATTGTCCTTGAAGATGGCCTTCACGTCCTTGAAAATCTCCACCATCATGGGGATGAACTCGGCGCGCCCTCCGCCCCCGCTGCCGTATATCTGCGCCACCGAGGTCGGCGTGGCGGGCACCGCCGAAGGCAGGGGAACCATGGCCGGCTCCCGGTGGTCCTGGCGCCCCGGATCGGGCTTCGCGCTCAACGTGGTAAGCAGGCGCGACATGTCCACCGGATAGAACAACACATTGGCGTATTGCAGGTCCATCAGGGCTTCGCGCAGCCGCGTTTCACTGGAATTATCGCGCGTCTCGCCGATGTAAAGGATGATGCGCCGCCGGTTGGCGGGCCGGGTTCGCAGCATGCGCGTGGCCGCCGATACGGCGTCGATCATGCGGTTGGCCTCGCTGCCCGCGGTCAACCCCTTCACCGCCTTGGTGATTTTGTCGCTGTCGGAAGTGAATTCCTGCAAGGTGCGGATGCGCGAATCGAAGGCGATGACCGCCGCCTCGCCCTGGTCGCCGATCAATAGCGGCGCGATCATGACTCCGATCTTCTTGACCTGCGGCAAAATAGCGTCCACGTGGGCGTTGGCCTGCAGGCAGATCACCAGCGAGATGGGCTGGTAGGTCACATCGACGCTGATGTTCTGCTCCTTCCCGTTATCGAACAGGTGGAACTGGTAGGGTTGCAGCCCGTCCACGTAGTTGCCGTCGTGGTCGAAGACCAGCACCGGCGCCTGCACCACCTCGACGCCGCCGACGAATGTGAAGGGTTTCTGGGAAGCGTCCTCCGGCGGTGCCTGCGGTGGCAGCGGAGGCTGCTGCTGGGGCTGCGGCGCCTGGGCCATAACCCAGCCGCACAGAAAGGTGAGAAGTATCGGTCGAATCATGCAGCTCCTGTTATGAGTGCTCGGTATGCCCTCGGAGAAGTTCGAGCACGTGTGGCACCAATTCCACGATAGCATCCAGGGACTCCACTGCCCCCTTGGGCGAACCCGGCAGCGTCACAATCAATACCTTTCCGCGGGTTCCCGCCAGCGAACGCGAAAGCACTGCCAGCGGCGTGGCCGCCCGGCCGCGAAGCCGCATCAACTCGCCGAACCCCGGGATTTCACGATCCAAGATAGCGCGCGCGGCCTCCGGTGTCACGTCTCGCGGCGCCACTCCGGTGCCGCCGGTGGTGAAAATCGCCGCCACCTGCCCGCCGTCCGCCAAGGTTGCCAGGCGCTCGCCGATCTCCGAGATCACATCCGGGATGGCTTCCATGACTGCGACGCTCCAGCCCAGTTGTTCCAATCGTTCACGCACGGCCGGCCCGGACCGGTCCACCCGCGTGCCCGCGCTTACCGAATCGCTGATGGTCAGAACCGCGGCGTTAATCATGCTTCCCCTTGCGGCGGAAATCTCCGCTCTTTCCACCGGTCTTTTCCAGCAGGTGCAGATCCTGAATTTCGATCGCCTTATCGAGAGCCTTGGTCATGTCGTACACCGTCAGTGCGGCCACGGCGGCCGCCGTCAGCGCTTCCATTTCCACGCCGGTCTGACCGGTGGTGGCGGCGCTGGCCACGATGCGCACGCCGCCCTTCTCCACCGTCACCTCAATATCGGCATGGGTCAACATCAGCGGATGGCAGAGCGGGATCAGGTCGCTGGTGCGTTTGGCCGCCGCGATGCCGGCGATGCGCGCGATCTCCAGCGGATTCCCCTTGGGATTTTGCGGCAGTTGGCGCAGCACGGCGGGCGCGATGCGCACGAAAGCATGGGCGCGCGCCGTGCGGGCGGTCTTCGGCTTGGCGGAGACATCGACCATGCGCGGGCTGCCCGCGGAATCGTAATGCGAGAGTTTTTTCATTTCGCCAGTATCCGTATGAGTTCGCCGGCCGCATATTCGGGGCGGTCGGGATCGGCCACCAGGTACGCATTGGCGCGGCTGAGCGCCGGAATATCGCCGGACCCGTGCCAGTTCACGGGTGTCACCTCGCTCGCGTCGCGGCTCAATTGCGCGGGCAGGAATCGCGTCAGCCCCACACGATGCCGGAACGGGCAAGTCAGGCGCGCCAGGGGCAGATGCAGCGCGGTCTCCTCCTGTCCGGCCAGCAATTCCAATGCGGCGCGGGCGAAAACTTCGAACGTCACCATGGTGGAGGAGGGATTCCCGGGCAGGCCGAAAAAATACTTGCCGCCGGCGCGGCCGAAAACCACCGGCTGTCCAGGCTGAATTAATACCCGGTCGAAATAGAATTCCGCGCCGAATTCGGCAAGCACTTCCTCCACCACGTCGTATTTGCCCGCCGAAACCCCGCCGGAGAGCAGCAGCAGGTCGGCCGCCAGGCCCTGCGCGATCGTTTCCCGGGTATGCTCCACCGTGTCGCGCGCCACGGGGAGCACTTGGGGCGTGCCGCCGGCGCGCGCCACCTGTACGGCCAGCGACCAGGCGTTGGAATTGCGGATTTGAAATTCCTCCGGGGATTGGTGAATTTCCACGATTTCGTCGCCCGTGGGAATAATCGCCACCACCGGCCGGCGGTAGACTCTCACCCGTGCGTGCCCGATGGCCGCCAGCAGCGCGATATCGGCGTAATCCAGGCGTTTTCCGGCGTGCAGCACCACCTGGTGCGCCGCCGCCTCGCACCCTTGGGGATTGATGAACTGCCCGGCTTCGGGCGCGCGGTCGATCGCCACCAGCCCGCCTTGGCGGCGCGTGTGTTCGATCATCACCACCGCGTCCGCCCCGGAGGGGATGGGCGCGCCGGTCATAATCTCCACGGCCTGGCGCGCCCCGACCTGCCCGGCGAAGCGCTCGCCGGCGCGCACCTCGCCGACGATTTCCAGTTCTCCGGGCAGATCGATGGCGCGCACCGCGTATCCGTCGCGCACACTGCGTGCCAACGCGGGCAAATCGCGGTCCGCGGCCGCATGGGCCGCCAGGACACGCCCGGCGGTCTCCGCCAGGGGAATCTCCTCGGTGGCGGGATGGGTGCGTCCGTGGCCCACCGTCCGCAGCACGGTTTCGCGAGCCTCCGCAAACGTTAACGCCGGCACACTTCCATTATGGCGCGTCGATGGAAGCTGCCGGACGCGACTGTCGGCGCACGGGGGCGCGCGACAGAGCGGCGACCATCAGGGCGCGTTGGCTCATCGCGTGGCCGGCAAACGCTCCCGACCCAGAGGGCACCCCGGCCGCAGCTCCGGTCAGAGCCGCGCGCGTCAGCAAGCGGTTTCCCGATACGTCATCGTAATTCCGAATGGGAGTACTTAGGGTCGCGGCTCGGATTGGGCCATCGCACACTGCCGGTAGACCATCCAGGCCGCCGCCACGATGAGCGCCAGCACCGCCGCCTGCATCGCCCCGCGGGGCAGAAAGACATACAGCGGGGTGAGCGCGAAGGCCGCCACAGCCCGCGCCGCCGGCCACTCCATCCGGCACGCCAGCAAGAGGCCGGGCAGGAACAGCGTGGCATCGCAGACGGTAGTATGCGGCGTAATCAGCACGCCTCCGGCCAGCACCGCCGCCAGCGCCACCTCCAGGGGCCCGCGCCAGATCAGGTAGATACACAACGCCGCCACCACCACCGAAGCCGGCCAGATCCACGGCGAATGGTAATCGAACAGCCCGCGCAGGTTCACCATGTTGTAGGCGTAGGGATCCAGCCGCGGATCGGCCAGCGCGGCGCGATACCTGGCAATCCAGTGCGGTCCCGCCGCCAGAAAGCACATGGCGCACCACATCGCCCCCGTGGCCGCGCCGCCAGCCACCGTCTTCCACATCCGCCGGCGCAACAGCAGCACCGGCAGCAGCAAAAAGAGGTGGAACTTGATAGCGCACAGCCCCAGCAGCAGGCCGGCGGTGAAC
>Ga0182030_10006354_pt1 | contig 24948 bp, 28 predicted proteins | sample 812S3MmetaG_FD_121299 | JGI IMG/M metagenome (GOLD analysis project Ga0182030, IMG submission 121299) | Permafrost microbial communities from Stordalen Mire, Sweden - 812S3M metaG (Illumina Assembly) | ecosystem: Environmental > Terrestrial > Soil > Wetlands > Permafrost | place: Sweden...
AGACGCTATAGGCAAGTGGATTGACGACCCCGATCTTCAATACACGATGAACGAGCCAGATGCTTATGCGCTCGAAGAAGCCTTGCAACTGAAAGAGAAACATGGCGGAGAAGTGATTGCCATCAGCGTTGGCCCGGAGCGCGTTGGAACCACCATCCGCGATGCTCTGGCCAAAGGCGCTGACCGCGCCATTCATATCCATTGCGACGATCTGGGTGCGTACGACGCGTTGGGAATTGCCAAGCTGTTGGCAGCAGCCATTCGCACCGAAGCGCCTGACCTCGTGCTCGCTGGTCTTCAGTCTGAAGACCTTGGCCAAGGTCAGACCGGTGTAATTCTGGCCGAGTTGCTCAATCTTCCCCACGCGTCATTGATCCTGAGCGTTGAAAGAACTGAGACTGGTTTCACGGTCAAGCGCGAGCTTGAAGAAGGCTGGTTTCAGACCGTTGAGTTGCCCGCTCCAGCCGTACTAACCATTCAATCCGGTGGCAACAAGCTGCGTTACGCCACGCTGATGGGCATCAAGCGCGCCAAGAGCAAAGAAGTGCGCATCACTCCAGCAAACGAGTTAGTAACTCCACTAACTCCGGTCATAACTCTTGAGCAAATCACTCTTCCACAAAAACAGAAGTCAACACAAATTCTCTCCGGCACGCCCCAACAAGTTGCAGCAACGTTGATCGAAAAACTCAAGTATGAAGCGAGGGTGCTATGAGCGGCATATTTGTCGTTGTCGAACAACGCGAGGCAGAAATTCGCCGCCTCAGTTGGGAAGCCGTTACCGCTGGCCAGCAATTGGCGGCAAAACTAAGTCTGCCTGTAAGCGCAATCATCCTCGGCGCTCAAACTGAATCTCTCGCCGACGAGCTTGCAAACTACGCGATCAGCAAAGTCGTCCGTATCGAGCACACCTTGCTCACGTCCTATACAGCTGATGGATTTTCCTTGGCTCTCGATCAGTTTTTTCACGCGGAAAAGCCAGATTACGTCGTCTTCCCGCATACCTATCAAGTGCGCGACTACGCTCCAACACTCGCCACCCGAATAGGTCAAGTGCTTATCGGTGATGTGATCGCCATCCAAGATGGACCAGTCTTCGTGCGTCCACTGCAACAAGGTCGCCTGCATGGCCACTATCGGCACTCAGGCACGGGACCATGCTTCCTCTCGGTGCAAGCCGGAGCCTTTGCCCTGCCAACCGCAAACTCCAGCCATGCCCCGATCAGCATCTTCACGCCCACCATTTCTCCCCAGCAAATTCGCGTCAAACCCCATGCGCCATTCCGCGCCACGGCACACACCGTCGACCTTGCATCTGCGCCGCTGATCGTGAGCGTTGGACGTGGCATCAAGGCTGCCGAAAACATTCCGCTGGCACAGGATTTGGCCACCGCCCTGGGAGCGGAACTGGCCGCCTCGCGCCCCATCTGTGACAACGGCTGGCTGCCACTCGATCGCCAGGTGGGCAGCTCCGGCCAGACCGTTGCGCCCAAGCTCTATCTCGCCGTCGGCATCTCTGGAGCCATTCAGCATCAGGTTGGCATCAAAGCCTCGCAATGCATCGTAGCCATCAACAACGATCCCGACGCGCCCATCTTCGAGATCGCCGACTACGGCATCGTCGCCGATCTCTTTGACATTCTCCCGGCACTGATCGAAGCCGTCAAAGTTACAAAGTGAAGCCCGCTCAATAATGTTTCAAATACAAAAAAGGCGAACGCCAGTCACGTACCCTGGCATTCGCCCTTTCATCCAATCGCTTTAACTTACCACCATTCCATCAAGCGTCCCGCGCGAACCTTCGCGCTGCTCTCTGGCTTCTCGGATCGTACCAACAACAGTGGAATATGCACCAGCCGTACCAGCTTCTCAGCAATTGATCCAAAGACCAGCGGATGCCAGCCCGTGATGCCGTGCGTTGAAACGATCACCATGTCGATCTTTTCGCGCTCAATCACGTCCAGAATGGCTCCGGCCGTATCGTTCTCCACTTCAACGCTTGATGCTGCAACGATCCCCTTGGCCGATAGTGCTGCCTTGGAAACTGAAAAATTCTCTTCCGCCTGCTTCTTGGCCGCTTCAACATCGCCGGACTCTGGAACCACGTACACAAGATAGAGGTCAGCATGAAAGTGCTGAGCTAGTACAGTAGCCTGTTCGAGAGCTACGTGAGAGGATGGGCTGAAATCAATGGGCAAAAGGATCTTCGCGGGTATGGTGCGAAAGGCATATGCTTCGGGCATTTACGGGTCTCCTCGCCGTACAACGCAACCGTACGGCCTCTTGTTTTTCGGCAACCATCATAACAAGGTTTTGCAACAGGTGATACGTGACCGGCAACACACCTATGCAGCCCGATCTATCCCACCAGTTCCAGCGCGCGAATCGTCTCCTTGCGCACTGTCAGCCGTTCCACCAGTTCGGCACGCACCTCATACCCGCGCCCTGGAGAATCGGGAACCGCGATCTCGCCCGCTGAAGAAACCGTCACCTCCGGCTCGATAATATCCTCAGCCCAGTAGCGTGCTGAGGCGGAGACATCTCCCGGCAGGATAAAGTTTTCCAGCGTAGAAAGAGCAATATTATGCGCCCGTCCCACGCCCGACTCCAGCATTCCGCCGCACCAGACCGGAATCCCGCGCTCCAGCGCCGCATTGTGCACCGCAATTGCCTCTGAAAAGCCGCCCACGCGCCCCAACTTGATATTGATGATCTTGCACGACTCCATCTCGATTGCCGCCAGTGCATCACGCCGGTTTCTGATCGATTCATCCAGACAAATCGGCGTTTGCAGACGCTTTTGCAGCATCGAGTGATAATAAAAATCATCGTGCCACAACGGCTGCTCAATCATCACCAGATCAAAGGCATCAAAAGCCGTCAGATGGTCAGCATCGCGCAGTTTGTATGCGGAGTTGGCGTCGCAACTGAGCGCAATCCCCGGCCACCGTGCCCGCACTTTCTCCAGCACCTCCACATCCCATCCCGGCTTGCACTTCAGCTTGATGCGCTGATAACCCGCCCCCAGTTCCTTCTCAATCACCTCAAGCAACTCCGGGATCGACCTCTGAATTCCCAGCGAAACCCCGCATGGAATCAGATCGCGCACTCCGCCAATCAGCCGCGAGAGCGAGACTCCGTTGCGCTGCGCTTCCAAGTCCCAAATCGCATTCTCCAGTGCCGCCTTGGCCATGCGGTTGCCCCGCACCAGCTTGAATATCTTGGGACAGTCGCCGCCATGCCGCGGCTGCTCGCCCGCCAGCATCGGACCCAACTCGGAGACGATCACCTGCCAAGCGGTGTCAGTCGATTCAGCAGAAAAATAGGGGTGCTCGCCCGCCGTACATTCGCCCCAGCCCGTCAACCCCTCGGACTGAATCTCAACCAGCAAAATCCGCCGATTGCGCGTCACGCCAAAGCTGGTTTCAAACGGACGTACCAGCGGCAGGTGCAGTTCACGCAGAATGATTGCTTCAATTTTCATGATTTAATTCCTTATGTTTTTTGCTGCCAACTCCGGCTCGGCGGGGTTTCCAAGCTCGAAGACTCCGTTTCCTTCCGCATCCCGCAAGAAACCGACGACGGCCAATCCCTGCGAAAATGCCGCTTGAAACGCTCCACGATTCTCTAGTTGAACTGCCTGAGCGCGTTCCCGCCCAGCTTCAGTAGCCTTCCATTGGTAGATGGAAGCCGGAACCAATATCTGTTTTTCAATCTTCAGCGCCAACTGCGAACGCTCTTCAACAATCGTCTCAACCCTGGGCGAATCCAGCCACCATTCGGCCACCAATCTGTCCGTCGGAAGCCCACCTTGCAGTTGAGAAGAGGATACACCATAGAAATTGACGTAGTAGCGCCGTGCCACCGCGCCCAACTTGCAAATATTGAGATAAGCGTTCTTGATCTCCAGCGGATCGAAGGTCCACTCCATCAGCCGAATGCCCCGCTTCAGTGCCTCACTCCGTTGTTCCAGCTTCAGTTTCGCGCCCAGGCCTTGATTGCGATAGCTCGTGCGCACCGCCAGCATATGCGAGTGCAGATACGGAACCAGCGTCCCCTTGTAACTCTTCACTCCCGGCATTGAAAACGCAAATCCAACCAGCGATTCCGGCCCGCATTGCTCAGAATTCTCGGTATCGAAGGCACCAATCACCTGCCCGCCAATCCATTGTCCAAGATGAAATGTCTTGCGCGCCACCACCTCGCCGGGACTGATTCCCCAGGTCTCAATCTGAAGCTGTACGCAAGCCTCCAGTTCAGCAAAACCCTCGCAAGCGCGAATCACAATCATCGCGGCGCCTCTGGGTTTCTATCCTCGGCCAGCTTTCGCTTTGCCCCAGCCCACAGATCTTCCAACTCCGGCGGACTCAACTCTTCCAGCGGCTTCGTCGAGGCCAACTCCATCTCTTTGAATCGCTGCCGGAACCGTTGATTGCAGCCTCGCAGAGCCATCTCCGCATCCACGCCCAGATGCCTGCCCAGGTTCACCACCGTAAACAGCAGATCGCCCAACTCCGCCTCTACCGCAGGCTTGCGTGCCGCGTCACTCGATGCCGCCTCCGCCTCCAGTTCCGCCGTCTCCTCGGCTACTTTGGGCAGCAGATCGCGCCAATCAGGCCAGTCAAAGCCAGCCTTGCGCGCCTTGGCTCCCAGTTTGGCCGCCTCGGCCAGCGCAGGCATCGCCCGCTGCACACTATCCAATCGTGATGCCGTAGAATCCTGCGCCGAAGACGTGTCCGCCACATGCAATGCCTTCTCCGCCGCCTTGATCGCTTCCCAGTTCCGCAGCACTGCCGCCGACGAGCCAACCGCCGACTCCGAATCCACCACAGCCTGATTTCCCGCAGCCTTCGCAGCCTCATCGCCAAAAACGTGCGGATGCCGCCGAACCAGCTTGCGATTCAATCCGTCCAGAACATCCGCAATCGTGAAATGCCCCGCATTGGCCGCCATCTCCGCATAAAACAACACTTGCAGCAGCAGGTCGCCCAACTCCTCTGTCAAGTGCGGCCAGTCGCGTCGCTCAATCGCGTCAAAGACCTCATAGGTCTCTTCCAATGTGTATTTGCGAATCGTGTCGAAGCTCTGTTCGCGGTCCCAGGGGCAGCCGTCCGGCGCACGCAGCCGAGCCATGATCGCCACTGACTGATCAAACAGCGCCGCCGCCCGCTCCGGGTCAGACTGTAATGCAGTCGCCACCACGGTCGGAACTGCTTCTGGACTCTCTGTGTCTCCGCCAATCTCCATGCACATCCAGTCTAACCCGCTCCGTCGCGGCAGCATGGTGTAAGTGTCGATTTTGAAATCTCAAAGTCCGTGCAGAATGCACAATCCCTATGCCACAAATTGCCATTGCCCAGTTGACCCCACCACAGGGTGGTTGACCCCGGCCAGCAAGACTCGTATCGTTAAAGGTTGACTATGAAAACTTCCTCGCAGAACCTGCGCATCGGCATTGCCGCCGCAGTCATCCTCGGAACCATCGGCTGGCTGGCCTATACAGGAACCCGCGATACCCAGGAGTACTTCGTCCACATTCCAGAACTCATCGGCATGGGCGACAAGGCTTATCACAGCCAGTTGCGCGTCGATGGTTTCGTGCAACCCGGCTCCATTGAGCATGATGGACCCCACGCCAGCTTTGTGCTCAACGAGTATGAGAGCCACTCGCCCAAAGCCCCTAGCGGTCGTCTGCTCAAAGTGGTTTACAAAGGCTCCGAGCCGCCACCAGACACTTTCAAGGACGACGCCGAAGCTCTGGCCGTCGGCACCTATGGCCGCGACGGCGTCTTCCACGCCAACACGCTCCAAGCCAAGTGCGCCAGTAAATACGCCCCCGCCCAGCCCGGTGCCGCACCTGCCACTGCGCCCGCGACAAGTCCGCGTGCTGAGGTTGTTCAGCCTGCGAAGCCGGGAAATTAGCATCACTTATGAGAGGAGATTTGATGAATCGGAAGAAGATAATTTCAGATTTCCTATTTAATGCTGGTATCTGGTTCACGACCCTTTTGATTGTTTGGGTTCACAGAGATTGGAAATTCAGTCCTCAAGCTTTCTTGGGAAGCGCTGCTTTTGCAATTTCGATGTCTTTTGGCAGTATTGGTCGCAGGGAATTGAACCGAGGTGGACACCAAAACGTTCTCCACTTATTCAAGAGATTTCTAAATATTTCAATCGGCATATCTGTAATTCTGTTCGGCGTTACGATGCTCTATAGAACAGAGCTTTTGTTTATCCCGTTAGTTTCTACCGGCGTTCTGACTGGTGCAGGATTTGCAGCAATGTTTCCCATAGCCCTCTACCTGAACCGCAAGCAGAAAAAATCCATGCCCCAATCCGCCATAGCCGATGCCAATTAGCCCCGAACCCAGAACCAAAACGTTCGCCATCCGCGAAGGACTCGCCGTCCGAGCAGGACTCGCCTCGACTGAAGCAGGATTTTGTGCCCACCTCAACAACGTCTCCAAGCTCTTCGGAACTTTTGCCGCGTTGCGTCAGGTCTCGGTTGATTTGGAACCGGGCCGCTGCTACGTACTGCTCGGTGAAAATGGCGCGGGCAAATCCACCTTGCTGCGTATTCTCGCTGGCCTGCTGCGCCCCAGCTTTGGCACCGTCAAAGTCTTTGACAACCAAGACCCGCACGAAGCCCGTGCTCGCATCGGTTACATGAGCCACGCGCCCATGCTTTACGACGAGCTAACCGCGCAAGAGAACCTGCGTTACTTCGCCAGCCTTTATCCCGACCGCCCCTGCCTCTCGCCCGCTGAAGCTCTCACTCAGGTTGGTCTCGACCCCTCGCTCACCCGCACCCTCGGCCAGTATTCGCAAGGGATGCGGCAACGAACCTCGCTAGCCCGCGTGCTGCTTCCCGCGCCAGAGTTGCTCCTGCTCGACGAGCCGTTCTCCAACATGGATGTCGAATCCGCACATCAGATGGTCGAACTGCTGGCCCGCTTCCGTCAGGGCAACCGCACCATCGTCCTCACCACCCACCAGCGCGAGCTTGCCGCACCCATCGCCGACTGGATACTGACCCTCAAGTCCGGTCGCGTGGCTTCTTTGGAACCAGGAGCTCCCACGCTATGAAGACCAACGGCGCGCGCTTACTTGAGACTCTCGGCATCCACTTTGAACTCCGCGAGTACGAGGTCGATCCCGACGATCTCTCCGCCCTCACCGTCGCCAAAAAAGTTGGAATGCCACCCGAACAGGTCTTCAAAACTCTGCTCACAACCGGCGGTCCCGGCCAGTTCGTCTTCGCCGTCATCCCCGGTGATGCCGAACTCGATTTCAAAAAACTCGCCCGTGCCGCCGGTCTGCGCAAGGCCGAGATGGTCTCGCTCAAAGACGTCCAGCCGCTCACTGGTTACATTCGCGCCGGCGTCACCGTCTTCGGCGCAAAAAAATCTTATCCCGTATTCGTCGATGAGACCATCATCCTCTTCGACCAGATCAGTGTTTCCGCCGGAGCGCGCGGCACGCAACTGGTCCTTAGCCCCGATGATTATCTGAAGGCTGCCGCCAAGCTCGAAGCCCATGTCCAAACCGCCGACCTCACCAAAGATTTGCCCGCCAATCCACTGGCTCCAGAAGGAAGAAAAATATGACCAGTCCCCTCTGGACCCATCTCATCAAAGACCTGCGCATAGAGTGGCGCTCTCGTGAGGCTATCAACTCCATGCTCTTCTTCGCGCTGCTGGTCGTCGTGCTCTTTTCGCTGGCCTTTGATCCACGCGGAGCCTTCTCCCGCGAGATTGCTGGCGGCGTGCTTTGCGTGGCCACGCTCTTCGCTTCCGTCAGTGCGCTCAATCAGGCCTGGGCACGCGAGATTCGCCACCAGGTGCTGGACGCGCAGCGCATGGCCCCCACCCCCGGCGCGGAGCTTTTCCTTGCCAAAGTGCTGGCCAACTTCCTTTTCGTTTCCATCGTGCAATTCATCCTTGCGCCGGTCTTTCTCGTCTTTTATAACCTGCAAATTCAGGGCAATCCCTGGCAGCTCGCCATCGTTCTCCCGCTTGGCACCTGGGCCTTGGTGGCCAACGGAACCTTCTTTGCCGCACTCTCCATCCGTAGCCGCAACCGTGAACTTCTGCTCCCGCTGATCCTCTTTCCCATCTTCATGCCTGCGCTGTTGGCCATGGTCCTCGCCACCACAGCCATCCTCACCGGAGACAGTGACCCAGCCCTCTGGATCAAGCTCCTCACTGGCTACGACATCATCTTCACCACCGTAAGTTTGCTGCTCTTCGATACCGTCTTCCATGCCGAATAATCGACTGATTTAACGATTGACGTTCATAATGGAATGCGTTATTATTGTTTGTGATCAAGAGCTTCAAAGATGCAGATGCGAAACTGCTTTGGGAGACCGGAAAGACTCGCCGCATTCCTGCCAGTATCCGGGTTGCTGCCCTGAAAAAGCTCGCCATCCTGCACTGGGCAACCAGTCTATCCGACTTGACGATCCCCGGCGGGAACCATCTTGAAGCACTGGCGGGAAACCGTAAAGGGCAGCACAGCATTCGCATCAACAACCAGTACCGACTCTGTTTTGTATGGCGCAATAACGATGCCAGCAACATTGAAATCGTGGATTACCACTAGGAGAACTCATGGACAGCATCCCTTTCGCTTTTTCCATCCATCCCGGCGAGATTCTCCTCACCGAGTTCATGGAGCCTCTCGGTCTCAGTGCATACCGGCTCGCCAAAGAACTTCGCATCTCGGCCCCGCGCGTCAACGATCTAGTCCGCGGTAAACGTGGCATTACTGCGGATACAGCCCTGCGCCTGAGCCGCTATTTCGGCAACTCAGCACAGTTTTGGATTGGCCTGCAAAGCGGACACGATCTCTGGGTCGCCTCCAAAAACAAAGCAATCAAAAAGATTCAACCGCGCTTGCAAGCAGCCTGACAATCCTCTCTGCATCAGCCCGGTAAACTAGAATCATGCTCCATATTCTTCGTCCGATTCCCGTCGCCCAGCTCAAGCTCTTGGTATTTGATCTCGATGGAACCCTGATCGACTCCGCGCAGGATCTTTGCAACAGCGTAAACGCCGCGCTGCACCATGTCGATTGCCCGCCATTGCCTGACCCGGTGATCGCAAGCTTCGTTGGCAACGGCGCTCCCTTGCTGATGCGTCGTTCTCTCTCGTCCAGCCTGGGCGTGGCCATCGATCAAGTCCACGATGAAAAACAGGCACAGGCTTACGCGTTTTTCCTCGCCTACTATCGTGAGCACAAGCTGGACTTCACCTACGCCTACGCAGGCGTATTAGAGGCGCTCGAAGCGCTGCGCAGTCTGCATCAACATTCGGCCAGAACCATGGCTGTGCTCACCAACAAGCCCGTTCGTCCGGCACGAGGCATCTGTGAAGGGCTGGGGCTGGCAGACTATTTTCTGCATATCTGCGGTGGTGACAGCTTCAACACCAAAAAGCCCGATCCAGAGGGACTGCGTTCGTTGATGAACGAGGTTGGCGCGCAACCAGAAGAGACCGTCATGATCGGTGACAGCCAGGTTGACGTGCAAACAGCGCGCAACGCCGGAGCATGGTCCATCGGCTGCGCCTTCGGCTTTGGTCCGCAAAACCTGATGGAGACTCCGCCTGACGTTCTGGTTGACACCGCAGCCGACTGGGCCACCGCTCTGGCTCCAGAGAAGTAATCACGCGCAATGGATTTATTGCTCGCCCCAGCTCAATTTGCTGCGCAACGCCTCAAAGAAGCCACTCTCACTCAGTCGAACCAGATTGACAGTATGGCTTGAGCGCTGACAGTGAATCTCGTCTCCCAAACGCAACTCGATCGCCTTCTGACCGTCCAGCGTCAGCAATGCCTGGTGCGATATGCCCACAACCCTCACCGTCAGCCGCGCATCGCCGCGCACCACGATGGGCCGCAGCGTAAGCATATGCGGACAAATCGGCGTAATCACCAGCGCATCCACGTTCGGCGTAAGAATCGGACCATTGGCGGCAAGCGTGTAGGCCGTCGAACCGGTCGGCGTGGAAACAATCACGCCATCGGCGCGAAAGTGAGCCACCAGTTTGCCGTCCAACTCCACTGCAAACTCGCCCATGCGCGCAATATCACCCTTCGAGACGACTGCCTCGTTCAGTGCCTCATGCATTGAGAGCAGTGTGCCCTCGCGCCACAACTCGGCTTGCAGCATGGTTCGCACATCGAGTGTATGGCAACCGCTGCACCAGCCCTCCATCGTCGTATAGAGATCAGCAAGTCGAATCTCGGTCAAAAATCCCAGAAAGCCCAGATTGACGCTCAGAATCGGCGTGCCCGTCGCGGCAAAGATACGCGCCACCGACAGCAGCGTTCCATCACCGCCAAGCACAATCACCAGTCGCGGATCCTGTGCTGGCATCTCTGCGCATTCAACCGCTGGCGCAGAAGTTGTGTACTGGCCACCTACCAGGTCCAGCAGCGGTTCATAGTCGCGCTGACGCAACCATGCGATCAGTTCCGGCAACAGCCGAACCAGCTCTTCCTTTTGCGGCTTGCAAACTATCGCAATGCGTATCATGCGATCTCAGTGTAACGGATCGGACCTGTGCAAGAACTATTCACATAGCCAGCCGACTTTGACCACTCTCCTGCGTCTAATGTTGTAGATGGGCAACGGATTTGAGCGTTCGCATAGCGGCGCATTCATGTCGTATAGCTGCCAGAGACTTTTTTCGTGGAGATTGTTGTGATCATACGATGGGGGTTGTTGATCGTCCTTGGGATGACGCTGGCTGCGGCAACCAGTGCGCAGAGCAAAGACAGTTTTACACCAATGGCACTCGATGCCGGCTTTGGACGAATGGATATCTCTGAGCCGTCCATCGCTCCAGAAGTGATCATCCGTCAGTTCGCCGCCAAAGAGAGCGAGTTCGAGAAGGCTCTGAGCCACTACACTTATCGCCGCATCGCCCGCGTTCAAACCGTCGACGATGACAATAAAATTGACGGCGAATATTACGAAGTCGATGACGTGATCTTCGACTCCACTGGCAGGCGCATGGAAAAAGTGGTCTATGCGCCAACCAATACTTTGCAGCGAGTGCAGATGTCTCCCTCTGATTTGCAGGATATTCAGCACGGCTACCCCTTCGTTCTGACAACTGAAATGATTGCCCAGTACAACGTGAAATACGTGGGGCGGCAAAAGGTCGATGAGGTGGATTGTTACGTCTTCGATGTCAGCCCCAAGGTCATCGAAAAAAAGCAGCGCTATCTGCTGGGCCGCATCTGGGTAGACGCAACCGACTTGCAGATTGTAGTGACCAACGGGCGCATGGTTCCCGACGATACGCGCAAGAACAACGAAGACCTGCATCCTCCGTTCATGACCTGGCGGCAACAGGTAGACGGCCATTACTGGTTCCCGGTCTACACCAAGGGTGAAGGAATTCTGCACTTCAGCGGCGGGTCAGGTTACATGGCGCAAGATGTGCATATACGCGACACAGTCAAGTATTCCGACTACAAACAGTTCGGATCGACCAGCAAGATCATCTATGACGGACAGGAAATTTCCGCGCCTGATACCAAGCCGCAGCAGCAGACCAAGCCAAAGTAGCAGCGATCATAAATGATTGCTGCCACCGCAGATGGCTGTGGATTCGCGAACAATCAACTCTGGCGCCATCACAATCTCGCCCGGAAATTTCGCTTCGCTATTCTGAATGCGTTCCAGCAGAATCTCCGCCCCCCGCTTGCCCATCTCCAGAAGCGGTTGGCGAACAGTGGTCAGTGAAGGCGTTGAGTACGCGGCAGACTGAATGTCATCAAAGCCAACCACGGAAACGTCGCCTGGAACCGTGCGCCCCACATCCTTCAGTGCGCGAATGGCACCGATAGCGGCAATGTCGTTGAAGCAAAAAACGGCTGTGAAGTCCCGCGTTCTTTCAAGCAATGCCTGCATCGGCTTGTAACCGATTTCTGGGGCCATGGGGTGAACTCCATCTTTCATTGACCATCCAGCCGAGTCAATGCGAACCACAAGTCCCGGATCGAGCTTGAGTTCGAGTTCCCTGGCAATCTGCTGAATCGCCTCCCAGCGAAAATCCGAGTCAGGAATCGCTTGCGGCCCACGCATGAAAGCTATGCGGCGATGACCCAGCGAGTGAAGATGAGTCAGTGCCAGTTTGACTGCCAACTGGTGATCGAGCACAATGTTGGTCACATTTTCTGCCACGCTATGGGCGGAGATTGCCACCACCGGAACCGGAACGTCGGTTCGGTCAGCAGGCGTATTGAGCAACAAAAACCCATCGACCGCTCGTTCCACAAGCATCAGGGGATATTGGTCAATCAGCTCGGGTCGCCAGTCGTGGCAGGCGGTAAAGAAGAAGTAGTGCGCTTCCGTGAGCTTTTGCACCACGCCACTCATCACACGGGTAAAGTAGCCTTCGCTCAGGTCTGGAGCCAACACGCCAACGCTCATGGAGCGACTTTGGCGCAGCGAGCGAGCAAAATAATTGGGCTTGTAGTTGAGCCGCTCAGCAGCCTCGATAACCCGGTCGCGAGTCTCCTGCGGTATCGACTTGGCCGACGGCGAATTGTTCAAAACCAGCGAAACAGTGGTCTGTGAAAGCTGCAAGTGCTCGGCGAGCATGCGAAGGTTGACACGCCCTGACGGCGTCGCTCTTGTTCCCTTTGCCATGTTGGATTTGTAACACGTTTTGTCGCCGCTGGAAACTGTTTTCCCCTTTACTATATCGGTTTTCCTCTCCAAAAACCGATATAGTAGTGAAGATTGGCCGGTCAACGCAACCTGCGGAATCCTAAATTCGCTCGTAGGTCAGGTACTCTGGCTCCCAAACATAGTCCAGCAATTCTTCTTTCAGCGTTGCTTCATCCGTGATCACAGCAACCCCATCCACAATTGCCTGTTTGCCGACAGCCTCAGCCACCACCAGCCCAACTTTGCGCGAGTCAGAGATCGGCGGCAGCAGCGGAGCATTCTTGTCTTCGCGCGACGGCGAAAGCATGGCCAGTGTCTTCGCAGCCGTCATAATCATTGCATCGGTAACGCGGCGAGCCTTTGATACCAGAATGCCCAGAGCCAATCCCGGAAAGATATACGAGTTGTTGATCTGCGAGATGCGCACCATGCGTCCATTCACCTCGACGGGCGCAAACGGACTGCCGGTGCCAACCAGCGCTCGGCCTTCGGTCCAGCGCAATAGATCGGCGGCTGTGGCTTCCGCCTTCGACGTTGGATTGGAGAGCGGAAAGATCACCGGACGCTCAATGTGACGAGCCATCTCACGAACAATCTCTTCGCTAAACGATCCGGCCTGCGCTGAAACCCCCACCAGCACCGTCACTTTGGCGTTGCGGACCACATCGAAGAGTGAAATCGGTCCGCTACCAGAAAGAGTCCAGTCGGCAACATCGGCTTTCGCGCGTGCCAGAGGTAGTTGGCTGGCTCGCATCTCGGCGCACCCCTCAACCAGAAGTCCATGGCGATTGAAGGCGTAGATGCGCTTGCGTGCCTGCTCTTCTGTCAGTCCCTCTTCTTTCATCGCTGCAACCAGCAGGTCCATAATGCCAATACCCGCCGAGCCGGAGCCAAACATCGCGATGGTCTGCTCAGAGAGTGGTCTGCCAGTAGCGTGAACAGCGGCCAGCAGCGTGCCTGTAGTGACGGCTGCAGTGCCCTGAATATCGTCATTGAAGGTACAGAGACGGTCACGATAGCGCTTGAGCAAACTGGCCGCATTCTCGCCTGCAAAGTCCTCCCACTGCAACAGGATATTGGGCCAGCGGCGTTCAACGGCACTCACAAAAGTCTCCACAAACTCGTCGTACTCGGCTCCGCGAATGCGCTTGTGTTGCCAACCAACGTAGATCGGATCGTTGAGCAGGGCTTCATTGTCAGTGCCCACGTCCAGCAAAATCGGCAGGCAATGTTCCGGCGGAATGCCAGCCAAAGCGGTATAAAGCGCCATCTTGCCGATGGGAATACCCATGCCGCCCGCACCCTGATCGCCCAAGCCAAGAATACGCTCGCCGTCTGAGACGACAATGCAGCGAACATCGTCAAAGCGCGGATCAGAGAGAATCTGGTCAATGCGATTTTTGTTGGGATAGCTCAAAAACAGGCCCCGGGGGCGACGCCAAATCTCTGAGAATCGCTGGCAGCCCTCGCCCACCGCCGGCGTGTAGACAATGGGAAGCATCTCTTCCGTGTTGTGCGCAATGAGCGAGTAAAACAGCGTCTCATTGGTATTCTGCAAATCGCGCATATTGCTGTACTTGCCAAAGGCATTTTCGCGACTGGCCAGCACGCGCAAACGGCGTTCGCGCTGCTCGGCCTGGGTGCAGACAGCAGGCGGCAGCAAGCCATGCAACTCGAATGCGTCGCGCTCTTCCTCGGTAAATGCAGTGCCCTTGTTCAGGCGCGGGTTCAGTAGAAGATCAATGCCATAAAGGCTGGTTTGCACCACGGCGCGGCGCGCTTTGTTTTCAGATAGGGATCGAGTGGCCACGGAAGAAGGCTCCTTGAAAGATGAGATGAATGCGAAAAGGGAAATTACCCCAGACCATATTAATCTCTAATGATTTTTCTTGATGTTTGCTGCGTCACAGAAGTTTTTTGCAGTCTACTCAAAGCGCAGCAGCACAACTTCAGGGTTTGTTCCCACACGCATCGGCGGACCCCATGTTCCGGCACCGCTGGATGTAAACACCTGCATCGCGCCATACTGTTGCAAGCCCAGCGTGAACTTGCCAAAGACGCGGCGAGTAAGCCACGTAAAGGGAAAGATTTGTCCGCCATGCGTATGACCGCAGAGTTGCAAACTCACTCCTGCCTGTTCGGCAATAGCTAGACGATTGGGCACGTGGTTGAGCAAAATACTCGCCTTGCCCTGGCTCAGGTTGAGGCTCTCTAAAAATGTGCGCAATCGAATCGGAGCCGTCGAGTGTCCATACGGAACTCCAATGATTTGCAATCCGTCCACAACCACACGCTCGTTTTCAAGCACGTGAATCCCGGATCGCAACAGCGCTGGTCCATAGTGCGCCGCACTGCCGAACTCATCGTGATTGCCTGCTGAAAAGTAAGTTCCAAAGGTCAGAGAAAGCTGTTTGAACGGTGCAATCAGTTCATCAGCATCAGCCTTTGAACCATCGAAAAGATCGCCGGGAATAAACAGGATCGAAGGTTCAAGACGGGCAGCAAGCCGAACAATGCGGCGGCTGAAACTGGCAACGTTGATATTGCCCAGATGCAGGTCACTCGCCAACAGCGCCGTGCGCCCTCTCCAGCACTCCGGCAGATTCGGCAGCTTGACTGAAACTCGTCGTACGCGAATCCAGCGTGCATTGAACAGGCCGTAAACACTGGCTGCAATCGCTAATGAGTAAAAGCTCTCAGCAAGCGCAGGACGATAATTTGCCGGATGCAACGCGAGGCCGGAGACTTTCAGTGCCAGTTCTGATAATCGGCAAAGGCAGGCCGCGAAAAAGAAAAAATTGAGAAACCCCAACCATACAGCGGCAATGCGATAGATAAGCCGAACCAGTGGGTTGGAAACGTAGAAGCCCAGCAGTGCTGCAAAAACAAAGCTGCCCGTCAGAAAATAACAGCCTATCCGCAATGCCGGAGCAGCCAATAGACCAGCGGTTCCATAGAAGACGATCCAGGTATGGTTGATAAAACTCTGGCTGAGCAATAGTAAAGTTTGCATCAGGGCTATGCCTACAAATGGCCATGCTTTCAAACCGGCTCTCCTGTATTCATGATTGCATGGTGTGCCGCAACACCTCCCTGATATTCGGATTCATGCCCGGCACAGGCGCATATGCCAGCCATCACGCCGTCCATCGAGCATCGAGAAGTTAGAAGATTTCTGCCCAATTTAACTCCTGATGCCGATCACGCTCAGCATCCGTCCTGCGTAGCCTCTTGATGCGCGATGAGAGAAGAATAGATCGCGTTGGCAACTCGTGCATCCCCCCACCTGTTTGATCGCCCGCGGTTTCACTCCCGCCGCAAGCAACTGGCGACGATTCGCCTCAACCAAATTCAAATGCAGGTTAGGACCAATCGGCGAGTGACCCGGTGCACGTTGAGTAAGAAAGAGCATCGGATATTTGGTGCGTACTGAATCCGTATCGTAGACCTCGCAGAATAACTCGCGGCCATATGTAAATTGAGACTCGAAGCTCGAGTAAAGCTCCTCGCCCACCGCGTAACAGCAAGCTCCAACGCCGGGCCCAATCGCAGCAATCAAGTCTTCCGGTTTGCAGCCGAATTCAACGCGCATACGGCCTATGCCGCTCTCGACAATGCGCTGCACCGTGCCGCGCCATCCGGCATGGAAGGCAGCCACCACGCGCCGCTTGCGATCCGCTACCAGCACCGGAATGCAATCGGCTGTCTGAATGCCCAGCAGAATCCCCGTCTCGTCCGTCATCAGTCCGTCGCCCTTCCAGGGGCGCTCTCGGTTCACATCTTTGCCGCCAGCAATCACCAAAACATTTGAATGAATCTGGCGCAGCGTCACCAGCGGTATACCCGGGTCTCCAGTAATCGCCTCTGCAAATAAACCGCGATTCCGGGCAACGATTGCGTGGTCGTCCGCTTCGGTAAAGCCAAGATTCAGCTCTCCCGGCGCGTCTTCTGGACAATAAACCTGACTCATGCCGCCACGACGCGTGCTGAAGCCATGCCATAGCCACTTCGACCGTTCCCAGCCAGGAACCGGCAGCCATGCCACGCCGTTGGCCGCAACCTTTGGCTCGGCAGCAGTCTGCAATAGCGCCTCCGGCTCGGTGCGTTCAAGGCGAACCCGTTTCGTCACACCAGCAGCGTTGCCACGCAGATTGCGAACCAAGCCCGCATGGGCAAAAAGGTCGTCAAGTTCGGCAACATCACGCGTCTGTCTTTCAGGAATCACAGCAGTCATTTTTTCTTTGGCGGAAATATGCATCTAATCTTTGATTCTATCTGGAGAGAGAATGCAAGCGGTGAAATCCAGATTCTCCACCCAAAAAAGCGATGGGCCTGCCTTCCGGCAGACCCGCTTGAGAGGCATATGGAGGAAGGGGTCCAGGTAGGGGGTAAAGGAAGGGGTTCAAATTGACACCCCGGAAGGAGTGAATTCCTTTCAAAGGTGGGAGATATTTCGGGGAAGCCTCTGCTGATTAACTTATTAGACAACGAAATCCCGCAAAAGATGCAATTTTTATTTAAAAATTTTAACTCCTTACTTTAGTTTCACTTCGGGCAATAAAGTGCAAAGATTTCCTCACGCTTCCCTGGTCCAGAGCCGAAAACCTTGAGATGTGGGAGTGGATTTCCGATTCTCGCACCAAGGGGTAAATCATGTCCGTTGCCGCTCTTTCCACTGCCGGATTTTCACAGTATATCGCTTCGTCGAGTAATGTTTCGGCCTCGCAACAGGCTTGGCAGTCTCTCCAGCAGAGTCTGGCCTCGGGCAACCTGACCGCTGCACAGAGCGCGTTCAACACCTATAAACAACTGAACCAAACAGCCACTTCGCCAGCCGCCAGCAGTTCTGCATCCAGTTCATCGGCAACAACTTCGACTGCCTCCCAGTTTTCAACCGATATGACAGCGTTGGGCAGCGCCATCAGCTCGGGCAACCTGGCAAATGCGCAATCCGCCTTCGCAACTGTCTCCAGCGATCTGAAGACAACACCCTCGCAAGCAATGGCCAATGCCACCGCCGCCGTGGCCCAAACCGTGCAGTGGGTGGACGATCTGCTCAGTCTGGCTGATGCAAGCACACCCTCCACAACAACGCTCGACCCGGTTACTTCCATGCTCGATAGTGCCTATGGCATGAATTCATCCTCAAGCACAACCAATCCCACAGTCGCCTTGTTGCAGAGTCAATATGGCGATGGCAGCACCACAAGCAGCAGCACTTCCAACAGCACCAGCAGTACACCCAGCACGGGCAACGCCGGCAACAGCGCCAGCGTCAACCTCTACGCATAGCTCAAAGGCCACGAACAATCTGCGAACAACCTCGTCGCTCAGGGCAATCGCATTTGAATCGTTGAAGGGTACCGGCTTCAGTGAAGGGTACGGGCTTTAGTGAAGGGTACGGGCTTTAGCCCGTACATATAATGCAGGCAGGAACGGGGCTTTAGCCTCCGAGGGAATAGGATGTTTGAGGGGAAATTGGCTTTTTCTGGAGGCATGATCCCAAGAAGCATGGAGTCTCGCATTTTGTTCACGAGGGGCAAACCCTCAGTGGCTAAAGCCCTGCGAATTTGGCTCTCTATATGTACGGGCCCGTACCCTTCCATCCTTGCTCAAAATTCCAAATGCGATTGCCCTGCAACCCTGTCGCAATTGCAGTTTCCTCAATGAATCCCATTGGCCTTGAAATGATCTTTATACATCTGATCTGAACCCAGAATATGCTCGTAGAGCCAATCCTTCAGAAATTCCATCGTCTCAAGCGACAGCGATTCAAATTGTCCCTTGTTGTACCGGGCGCGAATGACCATGATCTTCGCCGCCATGTTCTGATGTTCCAGTATGTGCGCCGCCTTGGCAGGGTATTCGGTTTGCGCAAAGTACTCTTCTTCCCGCGCAAAGTGAATTTTGACGTAGCTTGCCAGATCATCCAAAACGTTGCCCAGCGTTACCGTGCCAAGTCGCGAAACGATTCCGTTATGCAGCGCGTTGAGGATCGAAACAAGTTCCTTGTGGTCATCGTCCAACGCCTTCACGCCCACGCTCATCTTGGGGGTCCAGGCCATAAACTGGGTTGCCATGGTGTCCTCTTCCGCATTCACATTTTGCCAAGGCCTTCGCGCACCTGCTTGCAGTCGCGCTCTTAACTCCGTCCCGTTCTCTTCGCTTCGAGACCAAGCAGAGGCCTTTCGGTCTACAGAAGATCATCGGCAGAAGATGCAAAATGTGTAGACAAAACGTACCGCTCATGGCTTGCACCGCTTGCCTGTTTTGGGAATGGTTCAGCGTTTCATGACGAAAGAAGATCGCCTACAAACTCCTCGTTAAGCCACTCGCTGAAGGCCGCAAACTCCTCCTCACGTCCCAGAAAATCGCGCACCATCTGCCGACCAGGTTTTGATCCGCCCTGTTCGAGCACGGTCTTGCGATAACGGCCCCCTGCATCGCATCCCAGCAAGTCCGCAGGGTCAAACTGAGCAAAGAAGTCCAGCGCAATCACTTTGTCAAAGGCATAGGTATAGTAGTTCGACGAGTACCCTGTGAGATGCCCAAAGCTGGCATACATTCGATTGCCTTCCAGCCACGTCCAGGGTTGCAAGCCCTCATACAACCGCTTGGTCGTGCTGTCCAGATCAAGCCCCGCCGGGTTCTGGTCATGCAGGTCCAGAGAGAGTGTGGTGTAGTAAAGCTGCGATCGCACCCAGTCGGCACGCCCAAACGCTCCAGCCAACTTCATCTTCTTGATCGTCTCAACCGGCAGCGTTTCTCCGGTCTCGTAGTGCTTGGCAAAGCTCTGCAACAGCGTTTCATCGCGGAAGAACTCTTCCAGCATCTGCGAAGGAACCTCGATGAAGTCGCCCTCCGTAGCAAAGCCGCTCAATCCAGCCCACTCCGTTTGACCGCCCAGTATCGCGTGCATCAAGTGGCCGAACTCGTGAAAGTAAGTCACTACATCCGAGTATTGAAGCAGTCCTGGGTCCGAGTCATCCCCACCCGGAAAGTTACAGATCAGCCCGGCTTCAGGCATATTACGACCACTCACTCCCGGAACAATCGGCGCCGCAGAAAACCACTTGTCCTTGCCCTCGCGGGGATGCATATCCAGATAGAAGCGCCCCACATTTCGCTCGCCATCAAAGACGTCAAAAACTGAAACAGACGGGTGCCAGCCCACAGCTTGCGAGCGGCGAAACTCGATCTTGAAGAGTCGCGCTGCGGTTTCCAGCACTCCGGCCTCCACCTGCGCGTACGGAAAGTAAGGTCGCACCGATTGCGAGTCGAAATCGAAGGCCGAGCGGCGAAACTGTTCGTACCAATAGGCGCGACTGGTAATGTCGATAGCCTTCCGTTGTGGTTCGCGTTGTTGTGTAAATGCCAGAATCAGCTCATGCTCGCGTCGTGCGCCTTCGCGGCTGGCCTCGTCCAACCTGGCCAGAAACGTGCGTACATTCGCCGCCGAACCCATCATCTGGTCGGCAGTAGCCAGATCGGCCCAACTGCGGAATCCAAGCACCGTTGCAATCTCTTGCCGCGTTGCCAACAGGTCAAGCAGCACCTGCTGATTCACCGGGTACGCACGCGTGTTATACGCAAAAAACATTCGCTCCCGCAGTGCCGCGTTGGTGGCAAAGGTCAACACCGGCTGCATCTCGGGCGGATCAGTAGTCAGCGTGATGTGGCCTTCCGCGTCGGCTTCATGGCGAGCAATGAAATCAGCAGGCAGGCCGTCCAACTCAGCAACAGTAGCCACAATCGTCTTGCCACCCTCCTGGATATTGCGGCTGAATTCAAGCGAGAGATGCGTAGCCTTTTCGTGCAGCGCCTGCAAGTGTTCGCGTGTTGCCTGATCCTTGTCCACGCCTGCCAACCTGTATCCCAACAGCGTGCGCTGCACATAATGTTGGGTAGCCAAGCTCGCGCCTTCCAAATCAATCGCAGCCAGAGCCTCGTAGACCGCGCGATTCAGACTCAGCGCACTACCAGCCATCGACACCCGCTGCGCCTCCTGCTGTGCCTGATCCCTGACTGCCTTGTTGGCGGCCACTGAGTTCAACACACCCGCCTGCGATCCGGCCAGATTCAAATCTTCAATCGCCGCATCGTAGTGACTCAGTGAATTGGCTGGCGTCCGCCTCCCCTCGACTGCAAGCAATGCAGCCAACGCCGTCTCATGCGCCTTCATGCGAGCACTGACCCACGCCTGCAAAGCCTCAGCAGATTCGGCCCCGCCTGCTTCCCAGCAGTGAAGTTCTTTGTTCGTAACTGCAGCATGGTTCTCAGCAGGCATAGGCTTCTCCAGAGCTTCCAGAAATTTTTTATTCACACCACAACAGACGCACGCTTGCAAGGGTGCGTCTGTTGTGCTGATCGCAATCAGAGCTTGTTCACCATGGGATTTGAGAATTGAATAGAACAAATCACCGCTCAGATGTGGCCTGAATCAACTGCGAGGCCAGCGAGCAAAGTCCTCGGCGGAAGACCTCGCGCACAGCATCTGGAGTCCATCCCGCTGCCTGCGCTCCACCATGATCGGCCAACAGGTCGGCAGTATCCGCCGCGCTCAACCCGGCCACCGCTCGCAATACAAAAATCGTTCTCACCGCCGTCGGCAAACCAGCCAGCCAGACCTTCACCCGGTCCCGGTTCTGTCCGCCAATCACATTTTCCAGATCCTCGCGTGAAACGCCAGCCGAGTCCAGATCATCGTCGTCGAGGCAGGTCTCAGCCGGTGCCATTCCTTCTGGGGCAACCAGACTCACCGGGCCTCGCTTGGCAATCAGTTCCACTGCGGCAACGCACAGCGCACGCCTACTGTTCCTGCGACCCTCGACCGGATTACAACAGTCAGAAACTTCGGTATTGGCCACCGTAATCTCCACCACCCGCACGCTATCCTCGCCCTCGCCCACCAGCATCGAAGCCAGGTTGTATAGCCCTGCGGCAATCCTGTCGAATACGTCGTCCAGCCCCTCAAACGCCTTGCTGACCGTCGCATCGTCCTTTGGTTGTCCGTCCAGCAGAGTGTGCACCCGATCAGAAAACTCATGAATCTCAGCCGGGAGCGGCTCGGCAGGCATCAGGTCATTCGTCGTGGAATTGGTTTCCTGCGGCATGGAGCATTCTCCTCGTGCGGGCAGCCGAAAGGGGGGCCACCCTGCCTCTATCCTCAACCCGTCGGGCCGGGTAGTCAATCTAAACCCGGTGCCAACGGCCTGCCCCATACAGGGCAATCACTTATTTCATCTTCAGTTCAGTTTCGAATTCCTTGCGCGTATCCCACGAGCTGACCGTCTTGACCACAGTCTTTTTTCCATCTTTTTCCGCCCAAAGCTCGTAGTCCTCGGCCATATTCACCTGGACAAAACGAAACCGACCGCTCGCAACTGAAGTAAAGCTGCGAATCGCCTTGCTCTTCAGGTTCTTCAGAAAGACGGTTGCGCCCAGAACCGGGGTAGAATTGCTATCCACCACGGCTCCCATCACCACCCGCTGGCCAATGTTCTGTGCCTCAGCAGCCTCAAAGCCCGCCAGGCCGCATCGTGAACCCACAGGAACCATACCGACTGCCAGAGCCGCAAACAACGCCCCAGCAGCCAAACTTGCGCGATTCAACCTCACTCGTCCTCCTCTTCCTCATCCACCAGTTCGTCGTCTTCATCCAGATCATCGTCCACACGCGACAACTCCAGCGGTTCAACGCCAACCACTTCGTACTCGGTTCCACATTCCGCACAGGCGATTAGGTCGCCTTCTTCCACTTCGTCCACATCAAAGTCTAGATCATTCTCGCACTCAGGGCAGCTTGGCATGGTAGCCTCCTCACTTTTTCAGGTATTCCGTGTTGTAAGATGACGGTGCCTCTCGGCACGACTCCGATATTTTTGGGTAGAACACGGCCTCAGGTCAAGAGCATTCGTCACATTATCATCTCAACCTCACAACCGAACAGATTCCTCTACCAATTCCAGTGCAATCGCATTTGAATTTATCAAGGGTACGGGCTTCAGCCCGTACATAAAATGACAGGCACGAACGGGGCTTGAGCCCCTGAGGGATGTTTTTCAAGGATTTCGCCATTCATTCGGGGTTTTTCCGCAGCCTGTGCCCATACCCTTCCTTGTTTGCGCTAAAGTTCAAATGCGATTAACCTGACCAATTCCCTTCGACGGCGCCGCCCGCAAGGCGTTAGTTTTTTCCAGTGCCGCAATTGTATCCGTCCCGCTACGGGACAACCTCGCCAGCGAAACTTCCAATTCCATGACAGCTGCCCGCCAAACGATTTACCCTGAGAAACATCATGCCCAGGTCCGGTGCCATCACGTTTTCCTTCCCCCCGTTCCAAGGCGCAACCCGCCGTTTGGTGCTTTGGAACCTTGTCGCGTATTTTCTGCTGCTCATTGCACGAACTGTGGCTCCAGTCCGAGCAATCCAACTCGCGCATCTACTCAGCTTTGCGCCCAGTGCCTTTCTGCATGGCTATTTCTGGCAGCCGTTTACCTACAGCTTCATCCATTTCAACATTTTGGGAACCTTGCTGGGCCTGCTCTGTCTATGGTTCACCGTGGGTTTTCTTGAGTCTTACCACGCTTCGGGTTGGGTCTTCGGACTCTATGCAACGTCGGTTCTAGGCGCTGCTTTGGCAGCAATTGTGATCGCGGTCATCAGCCCAACACTCAGCAGTCAGTTGAACTTGAATCCACTCACAGACATTTTCGGCGGCAGCTTCGGGTTGATCGTTGCCATCGGCATTCTTCACGGCGACGTCGAATTCCAACTCTTTCCCATCCCGGTCGGCATCAAAGCTCGTTACATGATGGCCATCTTTGCCTTGCTCTCCGTTGCTCTTCTCTTCACTGACAGTATCGCGTACGCCTTTGCGCAGTTGGGCGGCGGTCTGGCTAGTCTACTCTTCATTCGCCTTGCGCCAAGAAAAGGATTTTCATTTCTATTCAGTGAAAAATTCTACGCCCTGCGCAACCAGTATCACCGCTGGAAGCGCCGTCGCGCCGCCCGCAAGTTCGAAGTCTATATGCGCTCGCAGGGTCGCACGGTTCGCTTTGACGGCAACGGTCGCCAACTCGACGAAGACCCCGACGACAAGAAGCGCTGGAACTGAAACCGTCCGCACAAACTGCACAGCCGTTCTCAATACCTTGAACGATTGCAACAAAAATGACTGCAACAAAAAGGGGACAAGCGCAAAGCCTGTCCCCTTATTGTTGCAATCTACCAGCAATCGTTTTTAGAAGTGATACGCAACACCGATAGTCGGGTTGAAGACGTTGAAGTACTTCTTGGTATCGTAGGTGGTATCGCCAAAGTCCGGCACCTTGGTCACAAACCCGCGATATTCAGCGCGAATGTCGAAGCTGGGGCTGATCTCATACGCAATGCCTGCTCCGTACAAGCCACCCACGACGGTCTGCTGCTTCACGTCCATCGAAGTGGTGCCAGAGTTGCGGATCGGCAAAAAGATCATTGCGCCCGGACCGGCCTCCACAAACGGATTGAACTTGTGGAAGTTGAAGGTGCGAACATAGGCCGCCGAAATCTCTTGGGTGCGCGTCAGCACTTTAACGCCATTCGGGAATGTGGGCAGAACGAACCGGAAAGAGTTCTGGTAGGTGATGCCATAGTTGGCTTCCAGAGCACTGGAAGGCGTAAGCATGAATCGGTAGCTGACCAAGGCACCCAAAGCGTAATTCGAGTGCACCTGAACATCGGTTTGCGAGGCGATAAACGGTTCGATAATTCCCGTTCCACTAAGGCTTACGTCCTGGCGGCTTTCCTGCGCGCGGCCTGCTGCCACAGAAACGGCCAGCAGAAATGCAATTGATGCGATCTTCTTCATTCGGTCCTGAACCTCACGACTGCGCAACCGTCCGGCTGGCAACGAGCTTGTCGAATCCGGTGCGCCGGTTCGTCCGGGCCCCGCTCTCAGCATTGTAAATGGCCGAGCCGGTCTCTGGAAGCAACGGCAACACGGAAACGTCTTAGCTATAGACGCAGCCGCTGCAAAAGGGGCGCTTTCAGTCCTTCATCTTACCCAACATTCCATCAAACCCTGGACAGTGAAACCTCATACTCGACAAATGCCGCGCTGGTTTCAAAAATTTCCCTGCCGCAAAAAAATGCTCTAACCTGCATTATTCATGAACGCATGGCAAAAGCGTTTTGTGGTGGTTTGAAATTGCCGAAGTTGCTGGCAGCGGTGTGATTTTTGTCTTACGGGAAGCAGCGGTGAGTCTGGTTGGCATTGC
>Ga0182030_10006356_pt1 | contig 24945 bp, 26 predicted proteins | sample 812S3MmetaG_FD_121299 | JGI IMG/M metagenome (GOLD analysis project Ga0182030, IMG submission 121299) | Permafrost microbial communities from Stordalen Mire, Sweden - 812S3M metaG (Illumina Assembly) | ecosystem: Environmental > Terrestrial > Soil > Wetlands > Permafrost | place: Sweden...
CGGATTACAACTACTCGACACGTGGACCATCGCCGGCACGTCGAGCTCGACCATTTTCTCGTAGATCGGGTACCAGTAGCGATCGGTGAGCGGCGGGCCACTCCACCTGCCGCCGCTGGGATCTGGATTCAGGTTGCAGCCGACGAATCCCAGTTCGGTGACGCAGCGCTCGAGTTCTTCAATCGATCCGTTGAGTCCAACGCCGGGTGACTGGGGGAGTTGGGCAACGCCGATGAAGGCGTCGGGGTAGAGGTCGACGACCCGCTTGATGAGGTTATTGCACGCAAGCGACCACTCATGGCTGAGCGCTTCGTCGCCGACGTGGTGCTCCATCGCCGACGCGCGCGGCGAGAAGATCGTCATGTCGGCACCGCGTTCGCGCAGAATCCGCAGTTGGTTTGACTCGATGCTCTCGGCGATCTCGTCGTCCGATATCGCGGGATATGGTGGTGGCGCCTCGTGCGCCTCGTACGCCGCGACCTGGGCCTTGCGCCAGAGATTATGAGACTCCGGTGCCGTCGTGTAGTGACCGTGACAATCGATGATCATGCTTCGGGCCACACCGCCGACGGAACGAAGACGTCGCCACGCATCAGGAGTCGTGCGGTGCGCAAGAGTGCGGCGTAGTTGACGACCACGTCACTGCCGTTCACGCTGACGTCGAGGGTCACCGAGAAGTAACCAGTGGGGTGCTCGATCTTGAGCACGTCGTCCACCGACGTGGCGAGTTCGTGGGCGACCGATCCGGGCACCAAGCACGCCGTCGCCACTGACACGGCACCGAAGACGCCGATCGCGTCATGGACGCGCTGCGGGATGAACGTTCGCGTACTGATGACGCCACCGTGTTGTGCGGGCGCGAGCAGACACATCTTCGGAACCGTCGCCGACGTGACGTCGCCGAGGTTCATCAGTGGACCGGCGGCGAGACGAAGTCGCTCGACGAGTTCGCACACGTCACGATTGTTCTCAATGGCCAAAGGTTCTTCGTAACCGGAGAGTCCGACCTCTTCGGCCTTAAGACATACGACGGGCATACCGTTGTCGATGCACGTGACGCGGATCCCCTCGATGACGTCAATCGCGTGCCCGGTCGGGAGTAGCGCGCCGCAGGTGGAGCCCGCGACGTTGAGAAACTCGACGGCGATCGGGGCGTGGGTGCCCGGAACACCGTCAATATGCGTCTCGCCGTCGTAGCGAACCCGTCCGTTGGGCGTCTGCACACTCGCCTCGGCGAGACTGTGCGTGTTCTCCATCCAGATCCTGACGTTGGTCGTGTCCCCGGTTGCGTTAACCAATCCTTCTTCGATAGCGAACGGTCCGACGCCGGCGAGGAGGTTGCCGCAGTTCTGGGAGTCCGAGACCTCGGCGCGATCGGGCCATACCTGCAAGAAGAGATAGTCCACGTCGGCGTCGACGCGACCGGACGGTCGAACGACGGCGACCTTTGAGGTCAGAGGATGACCGCCGCCCATCCCGTCGATCTCGCGCGCGTCCGGTGAACCCATGGCGGCGAGCAACACTGCGTCACGTGTCGGACTGTCCTTCGGTAAGTCGCCAGCGTGGAAGTACAGGCCCTTGGACGTGCCACCGCGGATCACGGAGCAGCGAATTGCCATCTGTGAGCTCACGAGCCGCCGGCCTCTCGATAGGTGAGTCCGCGTTGGGCGAGTTTCTCACGCATGCCGTAGATGTCGAGGCCGAGTTCGCCGTTCGCCAGGCGTTGGCGCTTCTCAACTTCGTTGGCTTCTCGCGCGACGGCGGCGGCGAGCACGGCGTTGGCGTTCTCGCGCGACACGACGACGACGCCGTCGTCATCGGCGACGATGACGTCGCCCGGACGCACGTGGGCGCCCGCGCACACGATTGGCGTCTGCACGTTGCCGGGAGTCTCTTTCACCGTGCCCTGCGCGCAAATGGTTTTGGACCAGACAGGAAAACCCATGGTCGTCAACTCCGCGACGTCGCGAACCCCGGCGTCGATGATGAGAGCGCGAACGCCGCGTGCGACGAGGCTCGTCGCGAGTAGCTCCCCGAAGTAGCCGTCATCGCACGGGCTGGTGGGCGTGACGACGAGTATGTCACCGGGCTGCGCCATTTCAACGGCCACGTGAATGGACCAGTTGTCACCCGGCGCGACTTCGCAGGTGAGCGCGTTGCCCGCGACACGCACTGGCCGAAAGATCGGCCGCAGACGCGACGCGAAGAGTCCCGTTCGTTCCTGCGCTTCGTGAATCGTCGCCACGCCAAAGTTCGCGAGCGCGTCGACGATCGTCAGGGGCGTGCGTTCCGTGTTTCTCACGACTTCCGCCATCGGCCCTCCAGACTCATTCGTCGTTATCGTTTCCTTGATCGTCGCGATCGTTGCGCCGGTCGTTCTGCGACCAGACTAAACGCCACTCTCGCGACTGTCGAGTAACCTCCCAATCGTCGACGAAGTGTGCAGGATTGTTGGAGGAACGTGAAGTCAGTTCGCACGCAGGTGGTTATCATCGGCGCCGGTCCGGCCGGTCTCTTGCTCGGACATCTCCTCCAGCGCGAGGGCATCGACTCCGTCATCGTCGAGACTCGAAGCCTCGATTACGTACAGCACCGCGTTCGCGCGGGCGTCATCGAATACGGCATCGCCAATTTCCTCGAGGAGTCCGGCGTGGGGAAGCGCATGCGTCGCGACGGTCTCGTTCACCACGGAATCGAATTTCGTCTCGACGGTGTGCCGCATCGAATCGCCTTGAGCGAACTCTACGACGGGCGTGCCATCACGGTCTACGGTCAACAAGAAGTTGTGAAAGACCTGATCGCGATCCGTCTCGCCAGTGGCGCGCCGCTGTACTTCGAGGCCACCGTGAGCAGCGTTGAAGGACACACGACCGAACATCCCTCGGTCGTCGTCGCCACGGTCGAGGGAGATCTAGAAATCACCGGCGACTACGTCGTCGGTTGTGACGGTAGTCACGGGGTCTCGTCCGCCTCGGTGCCGACGGGCGCACTGCGTCGTTACGAGCGGGTCTATCCATTCTCGTGGCTCGGCATCCTCGCCGAAGCGCCGCCGGCCACCGATGAGCTCATCTACTGTCGGCACCCCCGGGGATTTGCGTTGTATTCCATGCGTTCCCCGACACTCAGCCGGCTCTATCTCGGCGTGCGTCCCGACGAGACCCTTGACGAATGGTCCGACGAGCGCATCTGGGAAGAGCTCACGACTCGACTAATGACCGAGAGTGGGGCCTCAATCGCGCAGGGCCCAATCGTTGAACGCGGCATCACCCCGATGCGCAGCGTCGTCGTGGCGCCGATGCGACACGGGCGACTGTTGCTCGCGGGCGACGCCGCGCACATCGTGCCCCCGACCGGCGCCAAGGGTATGAATCTGGCGCTCGCCGACGTTCGACTCCTCGCGCCGGCACTGGTCGCGGGTCTGCGCGGTGACCAGCGAGGACTCGATGCCTATTCCGACGAGAGCCTTCGTCGAGTATGGCGGGCCGAAGAGTTCTCGACCTACATGACCCAGATGCTGCACCCGCACCCGAGCGATGACTTCGAAAACGGCGTGCAGGTGGCACGACTGCGACAGGTCGTCGAGTCCGAGGACACGGCGCGCGCCCTCGCGCGCAATTACGTCAATCTGTCCAGTTTGTAATTGACTAGAACGGATAGAAGGCGATGTCGGCCTGGGCCGTGACCCATTGGGTTTCGGTGTAGGCGTCGAGGTTCGCGAGTCCGCCCATGCGCGATCCATTGCCGCTGTCACCCACACCGCCAAAGGGGATCGTGGCCTCGTCCGCCGGCGTCGCGTCGTTGATATGGATTGCGCCGCTCGGTATCCGACTGGCGAGTTCGAGCGCGCGCAGCCCGTCGCCCGAGATGATGCTGAGCGACAGTCCGTACGGTGACGAGGAGGCCATGGCCACGGCTTCATCGAGCGATCCGAAACTCACCACTGGAGCGACCGGCCCAAAGACCTCTTCGGCGTAGGCCGGCGCACTCGTTGGGATGTTCGTCAGTACGGTCGGTCGATAGAACAGCTCTTCGTAGGTTCCTCCCGCGGCCAACGTCGCCCCGGCCGAGACCGAGGCGCTCACCATCGAGTGCACCCGGTCGCGCTGCTTGGCGTCAATGAGTGGCCCGAGCGCAACTTGACCGCTCTTCGGGTCGCCTACCGGCAGATGGTTCGCGTGCTCCACGAGGATCGCGGCGTATTCGTCAGCGACGCGCGCGTCGACGAGGTGACGACCGGTCGTCATGCAGATCTGTCCCTGATGGGCGAAGGAGCCGAAAGCCCCAACTATCGCGGCCTTTTCCAAGTCCGCGTCATCCAAGATGATCATCGCGGAGTTCCCGCCGAGTTCCAAATGCACTCGTTTGAGGTGCTGTGCGGCGAGGGCTCCGACGGCGCGACCGGCCGCGGTGGATCCGGTGAAGGCGATGATGCGAACGAGGGGATCCTTGACGAGTGCCTCACCCACGTCGGCGCCACCGGGTAGGACGCTCAAGACGCCCGCCGGCAATCCCGCCTCTTCGAACACTCGAGCGAGTACGACACCACCGCAGACGGCGGTTCGCGGGTCCGGCTTCAAAATGACTGAGTTGCCGAGCGAGAGTGCGGGCGCGACCGAACGGATCGAAAGAATCAATGGGAAATTGAACGGTGCAATGACACCGACGACGCCCGCTGGCACGCGTCGAGAGAAACTAAGTCGAGGCATCTCGCTGCGCAATATCTCACCCATCGGATGTGAGGCAATGGCCGCCGCTTCGTAGGACTCTTCCGCGGCGGTGTGCACCTCGAGACCGGCCTTGAAGGGGATTCCACCCGACTCACGAACGATCCACGACGAGATCTCCTCTTCGTACTGCTGGAACAGGTCACCGGCTCGTCGTAGTACCGCGGCGCGAGCACTGTGCGGGAGCGCCGCCCACGCGCGCTGGGCGTCACTCGCGCGTTTCGACGCGCGCGCGACGTCCTCAACACTGGCTCGACCAACGCGTCCCAACTCCTCACCGGTTGCTGGTTCAATGACCGCCGCGTCGCCGGCACCGCCCTTGATCCATTCGCCGAGAAAGATGTTCGATTGCCATCCGGCGTTGTCTAAGAGTCCCATTGTTCCCCCGCTTCGGTTGCTATGTCTTGACGTCTTATCACACCAGAGTTAGCCTTCGCGAAGTTGGCAGTTGTATCGATACGTCACCGATTCGTGATCCTTCGCGGGGTGGATTGAGGCAGAACATGTTTCTTCGTCAGCACTGGTACGTCGCGGCGCTCTCTTCTGAGCTTTCAGAACGGCCGATCGCGCGAACGATTCTCGGCGAGCCCGTGGCGCTGTATCGCAACGCGAGTGGGCGCGTCGTCGCGCTCGCCGATCAGTGTCCGCATCGCGGCTATCCGCTGTCCCTCGGCACCGTCGTTGAGGACGTCCTCGTATGCGGCTACCACGGTTTCACCTACGACTGCGAAGGACTCTGCGTCGCCGTGCCGGGACAGGACCGCATTCCCACCAAGCTCGCGGTGCGCACGTACCCGGTCGTGGAGAAGGGCTGCTGGCTCTGGATTTGGATGGGTCACGGAGAGCCCGATGACGCCCTGCTTCCCGAAACTCCCTGGTTAGAGGCCTCAGAATCCTGGTCGGTGGTGTCCGGCGTCGCGAAGCTCGAGGCGTCGTTCTCGCTGCTGGTCGACAACCTGCTGGACCTCTCGCACGAGACGTTCCTGCACAACAGTTCGATTGGCACGCCCGAAGTGGCCTCGACGCCGATCGAGGTCGAGGTCGACGAGGACTCGCGAATCGTGAACGTCTATCGCCACATGGCCGACGTCGAATGTCCGCCGTTCTACGCGACGACGACCGGGCTCTCGGGCACGATCGACCGGTGGCAGGACATTGAGTACTTTCCGCCGGGCTTCTACAAACTGAACTCGAGGATTGCGCCGGCCGGCCAACCACCGTTGCCTGACGGAACTGACGACCACGCGTTTCACTTGAAGATCTTTTACGGACTGACTCCGTCGACCGAGACCTCGGTCTACGACTTCTGGGCGCTGTCGCGTGACTTCTGCGTCGGCGATTCGGCGATTGACACGACACTGGAGAAGATGCAGATTGGCGTCGTGCAAGAAGACGTCGACGCGCTCAACATCATTCAACATCGCGTGGACTCGGGACGTGAGATGACAGAAGTCAGCGTGAAGATCGACCGCGGTGGACTCGCCGCACGGCACTTGTTGACCCAGTTGGGTGAAGAGGAGTTGACGCGCCAACGTCATATGACCGCATAGCGAACAATGGCGCCCAGAATGTAGACATTCGCCTCGGTAGTTGCACGAATTTTGCATCGGGAGCGACGTAATGTAAAGAAAACATCAGTGCAGTCACTAGAGGGGGAATACATGGGGAGTGAAGAATCTAGCGGTACGGGTTCTCAAGAGAGAACTATTCCGGGCTGGGGCAGCGTCGAGTTCGGACGTCGCCTCGGTTTGAAAGCAGTCGCCGGAACGGCACTCGTCGGAGGCATGGCGGCGCTCGCAGAAGCGTCCGCGGCGGCCGCGGCCACGAAGTCCGGCACGATCAAGATCGGCTACGTCACGCCGTCCACGGGTTCGCTCGCGGACTTCGCCGGACCGGACAAGTTCGTCCTCAGTCTCATACGAGGCGCGAGCCAGTTCGCCAAGGGCATCACGGTCGGCAAGACGAAGTACAAGATCGAAGTGACGGTGAAGAACTCTCAGTCCGACCCGTCGATCGCCAGTACGGTCACGACCGAGTTGATCCAGCAGACTGGTGTTGACCTCATCGTCACCTCCTCGGCACCCGAGACGACCATTCCGGTCAGTGTCGTGTGTGAAGGCGCCGGCGTTCCCTGCCTTTCCACGGTCTGTCCGTGGGAAGCGTGGTGGGGTGGATTCACCGGCAACGCCATCGGCCCGGCGGGTAACGCCCTCGGCTCGACGCCGACGTACTGCACGATGTTCTTCTTCGGAGTTCCGGAGTTCGTGGAGTGCTTCTTGCCCATGTGGAACAAGGTGCTCAAGGTCACGGGCGCGAACCAGGTGTACGCCGGGATGTTCCCGAACGACTCGGACGGTAACGCCTTCCGTGCGGCGTGGCCCCCGACGCTGACGGCGATCAATTCGGCCCAGGGCGGCTCGCCCTGGACGTACGTGGACGGTGGGGCCTACACCGACCTCGCGACCGACTACACGGCGATGATTGAACTATTCAAGGCCGGTTCGGGCGGGAAGTCCTGTGACTTCTTCATCAACTGTCCGCTGCCGCCGGATTTCAACACGTTCTGGAAGCAGGCGTCCCAGCAGGACTGGAACCCGAAGCTGGCGACGGTGGCCAAGGTCATGTTGTTCCCAACCGACGTCTACGCGCTCGGTGACCTGTCGAACAACGTGGCGACCGACTGCTGGTTCTCACCGAACGCGCCCTACAAGTCATCGTTGACCGGCATGACGGCGAACACGTTTGCGGCTAATTACCAGAAGGTCACGAAGCAACAGTGGGTCCAGTCGATGGGTTCGACGTACTCACTCTTTGAGGTCATCATCGAGGCGTTCAAGAAGGTTACGAACCCGCACGACCGTTTGGCCGTCGCCAACGCATTGAAGGAAGTGAACTACGACGGCATCTGTGGTCCGCTCAACTTCTCGGCGGCGACCAATCCAGCCAAGGGCGTCGGGATCATCAAGCCCGTCGGCATCCAGTGGAAGCCCGGCTCGACCGAACTCGTGGGTCACAAGAAGTACGCGTGGTCACCGTGGGTCGTTGACAACACACTCAACAAGCACATTCCGTTGCAGGCGACACTCGAACCGACCAACGCTTAGGTATTAAATAGTTTCATGCCGCTTCTACAACTGGAAGGTGTATCCAAGCGCTTCGGACAGGTCGTCGTCGCCGATGCGATCACCTTCCAGTTGGAAGAAGGGGCATCCGTGGGGGTCGTCGGGCCCAACGGCGCCGGAAAGACTTCGATGTTCGCCATCATCTCGGGTGACATCAAAGCCGACTCGGGCCGTCTGAGCTTCGACGGACACGACCTCGCGCACGTGTCGACGCCACAAAGGTGTCGAATGGGTATCGGCCGCACCTATCAAATTCCCCAACCCTTCGAACACATGACGGTGTTCGAGAACGCGCTGCTCGCCGCTCAGCAGGGCGCCCGCAGTCGCGGGCGCGAGAGTTACGACGCCGCGTACCGCGCCCTCGAGCGCGTGGGTCTCGCGGCGTTGGCGAATCGTCCGGCCGGCTCATTGGGGTTGTTGCATCGAAAGCGCCTCGAACTCGCTCGAGCGCTCGCGACCAATCCGCGCATCTTGCTCCTCGATGAGATCGCCGGTGGGCTCACGGACGCCGAGGTCGTGGAGTTGTCCGACGTGATCCGGACCCTGCAGGGCGAGGGCATCGCGATCCTCTGGATCGAACACGTGGTGCGGGCGTTGCTCTCGACGGTCGACCGGCTGCTCTGTCTGGCCAACGGCGCCCTCGTCGCCGACGGTGAGCCGCACGAAGTCTTGGCCTCGGACGCCGTGCGCCGCGTCTACCTCGGTGGTCGCATCATCAACGAGAGCGGGGTCGCGTGAGCGATCTTGGGACGACCAGTCCGAGCCATCGCCTCTTGGAGGTGGCGAACCTGACCATTCACCATGGCCAACTTCGCGCCGTCGACGACATCAGCTTCAGCCTCGGGACTAGTGAGGTGCTCGCCATCATTGGGGCGAACGGCGCCGGTAAGTCCACGTTGCTGCGAACCATTGCCGGACTGCACATTCAAACCTCTGGGACCATCGGCTTCGAAGGCGAAGAAGTCTCGAAGCTGCGGACCTTTCGCCGCGTGCGTCGCGGCATATCCCTGGTGCCGGAGGGCCGTCGTCTGTTCCCGTCCCTGACGCTGGAAGAGAACATCCAAGTCGGGGCGCAAAAGGCGGCCGCCGGCGTCTTCAATATTGCCGCCGTGTACGAACTGTTCACCTGGATGCCCGCGCGTCGTCGCCAAAAAGTCGGCCAGCTGTCGGGCGGGGAGTAACAGTCGGTGGCGATCGCGCGCGCCCTGGTCGCCAATCCCAAGGTTTTGATGATCGACGAAGTGTCCCTCGGCCTGGCCCCTATCGTTATCGAACGCATCTACGAGTTCCTGCCGACGATCGTGGCCCAGGGGATCGGGGTCTTGCTCGTCGAACAAGACGTCAGCCAAGCCCTCGCGGTCGCGACGCGCGTGCACTGTCTCTTGGAGGGTAAGACGTCGCTGACCGGTACGCCGAATGAACTGAGCGCCGAGGCGATCGAATCGGCCTACTTCGGCACGATTCATTCGTCGTCGAGCCCAGAGGCGACGACGTGATCTGGCTCAACGTCATCGTCTCGGGAGTACTCCTGGGTGGCTTCTACGCACTCTTCGCCTGCGGTCTGTCCTTGATGTTCGGCGTCATGAAGATCATCAATCTCGCGCACGGCGACATGGCGGTCGTGGCGGGCTACACGGCGGTCTTCCTGGTGCCGAAGTTCCACCTTCCCGAAGTGTGGTCGTTCCTCGTCGTCGTGCCGATCTTCGCGCTGTTGGGCTACGTCGTCCAGCGAACGCTGCTGCAAAAGAGCATCGATCGCGATCCCTTCACAACGCTCCTGGTCACGTTCGGACTGTCGGTGGTGATCGAGAACCTCCTGCTCGAGATCTACACCGCGAACGCGCAGTCGATCAACATCGGCTCGCTCATCGCGAAGTCCTGGCAGGTCAACAACACGATCTACGTGTCGTACCTGTCCTTGACGGTGTTGATCGTCTCGGTGGTGGTGCTCGGCGCGCTGCAACTGTTCCTCTCCAAGACGAGCACCGGCCGACAGATACGCGCCGTGTCCGACGACCGCGAGGCGGCCCAGCTGTGCGGTACCAACTACCGACACATCTTCGGCATCGCCTCGTCGCTCGCGTTCGCGACGGTCGCACTGGCGGGGATCGCCTTCGGGATGTACACGAGCCTGTCGCCGACGTCCGGTGGCGTCAATCTGCTCTTCGCCTTCGAGACCGTCGTCATCGGCGGCATTGGCTCGCTGTGGGGGACCCTCGTCGGGGGCATCCTCTTGGGCATCGCCCAGCAGTTCGGGGCGCACTTCAACGAGCAGTACACGGTCCTCGCGGGCAACGTCTTGTTCTTGGTGGTCTTGGCGATTCGCCCCCAAGGCCTCTTCGGTAAGAAAGTGGTCATGTCATGAGCGTCGAGGACCTCACGCCGGTCGATCAGCTCATCACGATTAAGCGACACCAGATTCCCGTCGCCTACACCCTCAGCGGCGCGGTGGCGTTGACGATCTTCTTCACCTGGGCGCCGTGGATCCTTCCGGCCTCGGACGTCTCGATCTTGATGAACTTCTTCATCCTCGTGATCATGGCGACGATGTGGAACCTGCTCGCCGGCTACGCCGGGATGGTCTCGATCGGTCAACAGGCCTTCATCGGCCTCGGCGCCTACGCCACGTTGTATTTCGCCATCAAGGGGATGGACCCCTTCCTTGCGATCCCGTTAGCGGTGATCGTGTGCGCCGTTATCGCCTTCCCGGTCACGTACCTGCTCTTTCGACTGCGCGGCGGCTACTTCTCGGTCGCGACGTGGGTGGTGGCCGACAGCGCGATGCTCATCATCGGTTCGATCGCTTTTTTCGGTGGTGGCACCGGTCACTATCTGCCGGGACTCAGCACCATTGCCTTCACGCAGCTCAACCACGACACCTATCTGGCGGCGTGGTTCGTGGCCCTCATCGTCGTGACGGCGACGTATATATTGCTGCGCAGCCGGTTAGGGCTCGTCCTGTCCTCGGTGCGTGACAATGAGGTGGCGGCACGCAGCTCCGGTGCCAAGGTCACCTCGACGCGACGCACCATATTTATTGTCGCCGCGGCCGGCTGTGGCGCGGCCGGCGCGGTGCTCGCGATCAGCCAGCCGTTCATTCAGCTCGGCAACGAGTTCAACCTTCAGTGGGCCGCAGAAATGCTCTTCGCCTCCATGATCGGCGGACTGGGCACGATCGAGGGACCGATCCTCGGCTGCGTCATCTATTTCGTACTCCAGCAGACACTCCAGAACTACGGGGCGTGGTATCTGATCATCTTCGGCGCCCTCGCGGTCGGCGTCGCGATTTGGCAACCTCGCGGTATTTGGGGATTCATTCGCGACAAATTCCACTTCGAGCTGTTGCCGGTGGGCTACCGCGTCCAGGGCTCCGGCGTGAGCGAAGCGCTGCCGCGCGGATCAGTCGATTGGCGACCATGGCGTCGCACGAAGGGAACCACGAACGTGGAGGACGCCAACTCTCCCTGATCTCGTTCTGGTGATTGCGGCCCTTTAGTAGCATTGCACGGTGCCCGCTCGAAATCCTTCGCCTCGTCGCGCCTCCGGTGGGCGGCCACCGAGTGCGAATCGCGGCGCCCCAAAGGGCGCGGGCCGGCCGAGCGGCCCGTCGAGCGCGTCTCCTCGAAACGCCCCCCTCGACGCAAATTCACGTGATTTCGACCGTCGAGAACCTCGCGACGGCGCGGAACGACGAATCGATCGATCCAAACCCGACGGCCGTCCGTCGCCCCGAGGGCCGCGACCGAACGCCTCGGGCACCCGAGATGCGAAACCGTACGGCAATCGAGCACCTCGCCGTGACGACCGAGACGACCGCGACGCTCGAAGTTCTGAACGTCGGCCCCGACCGAGCAGTGCCGGTCGAGACGGTCGAAACCCGGGACGGCCGGCCCCGCGTGACGATCGAGCCCCTCGTCGCTACGACGCGCGACCTTCTCGCGACGGTGGCCAGTACAAAGAGTCGTCACCTTCGCGCCCGCCGCGACCCAACGATCGTCGCACGGGCCCGTCGGAGCGCTCTAGGTCGCCACGCCCGGAGGGTCGCTTCGATACGAATTCGCGCGATCGTCGGCCGAGTCTGCCGCCGCGAAACCGCCCGCCCGCTCGAACACGCGTCGAACGACGACCTCGCGAACTGAGCCCGGAAGAGGTCGAACGCGCCAAGGCCGATTCCTACGGACGCGCCCAAGGCTGGGGTGGCGTCGCACGAAAGGGCGGCGCCAATATCAAGTCGACCGGTCAGGCCATGGAGGTCACGCCGAGTTCGGGCACCAAGCCCGATCGAATGTCCACCTGGGTGCAGGACGAACGACCAGCGAGCGCCGCGCCCGTTGCCAAAGCCAAACCAAAGATCAAGTACGCGCTGCCGGGTGACATCGCCGCCGATGTTCGAAAGGCCTTCATTGGTACCTCGTACATGCGCGAGAAGATGGTCCTCACGCTCACGAAGGCAGCCGAGGCCTACGACCGCAAGCGCTACGAGGAAGCGTTGCGACTAGGTCGTATCGTCGCTGACGCCGTGCCGGGCGTCGCCCCGGTCCGCGAGCTCACCGGTCTCGCCGCCTACCGAGCCGAACGGTGGAACATGGCGAGGATTCACCTGCGAGCACATTTTACCATCACCGGCGACGCCGAACACCTGCCGCTCGTGATGGACTGTGACCGCGCGAACTTCAAATTCCGTGCCGTCGCCAAGACTTTCGGCGAACTCGAAGAGAGCGAACCGACCGCGGAGGTCCTGGCCGAAGGGCGAATCGTCATGGCGGCGTCCCTGGCCGATCAGCGCCTGTACACCGAAGCGATCGAGCTTCTGACCAAGGCCGGCGCGACCAAGCAGCTCCGCAATCCTTCCTATCGGCACGTCCGTCTGTGGTACGCGTTGGCCGACGTGTACGACCGGGCGGGGGACCTCACGTCGGCGCGCGAACTGTTCGCTCGCGTCGTCATCGCCGAGCCGGACGCCTATGACGCCAAGGCCCGCCTCGGCGAACTCGGTGCCGGCGCCCCCCGAAAGAACCGAAAGCGTCGCACGACCCCGGTGTCGAAGAAAAAGTCCGTCGACTAGCTCATCGCCGCGACGGCCGCGAGGAGTGAGACTTCGCTGCCGCGAGTATCGCCCGTCAGTCCGACCTGCATCTTGTTCATCATGTACGAGACGGTCAGTCCCAGCTCCTGGTCCATCATGATCAGTGAGCCCCCGTACCCACCCCAGAAACACGTGCGCGGGCCGACCGGCGCGTAACTGCTCGCAAGTCCGTAACCGAGTCCGAAACTCATGTCAACGGCGAGGACCTGATCGACGCCACCGACCTGACGCTGGAAGACCATGTCGCCCGTCTTCTCTGAGAAAAACCGGTGACCGTTGACGTGACCGTTGTTCGCCATCACTTGTTGAATGGTGGCGACCCCGAGGGCGTTGGAGTGGCCATTCGCCGCCGGTATCTCGGCCGCGCGCCACCAACGATTGCGCGGCGCCGTCGCGTCCAGGAGCGGTGAGGTGAGGGTGCGAACCATGATCGAGTCCGGTGTGGCATCGCCGAAGTCCTCGGGGGGAGGGGGGATCACGAGGCTGACGCGATGCTCTTCAGATTCGGGCAGCCCGATGTGGAAGTCGGCGCCGAGTACGTCGGCGACCTCGCTCTTGAAGAACTGACCGATCGTCGTGCCGGTGATTCGTCGAACCACCTCGCCGATGAGGAAGCCCTGGGTCACGGCGTGGTACCCCGTCAGTGTTCGGTCGTCCCACCACGGCTTCTGGGCCGCGAGAAGTGATGTGGCGAGGTCCCAGTTGGCGAGGTCTTCGGGCACGATCGTCTCCTGCCAACCCGGGAGCCCGGCACTGTGATTCATGAGATGTCGAACCTCGATGGCCTCTTTGCCGTTGGCGGCGAATTCGGGCCAGTACGTCGCGACGGTCGCGTTGAAGTCGAGCTCGCCGCGGTCATGGAGCATCAGGGCGACGAGAAAGGTCATGGTCTTTGTGGTTGACCACACGTTCACGAGGGTGTCGCGGTCCCACGGCGTGGTCTGCTCTTCGTCGCGGTAGCCGCCCCAGATGTCGGCGACGAGTTCCTCGTGGTGAAAGACCGCGATGGACGCTCCAACGTCCGCACCACTCGCGAGGCTCTTTTCGAGATGATCCGCGAGACCGGCAAACTTGTCAGTGGTCGTTCCTTGAACCTGCGACATCGATCTCTCCCTACTTTGGCGTTAGTGCCGAGGCTACTTTCACGACGTCATGCCCGAGAGCCCGACGAGCGCTCGCGCGTGTTCGATCTCACCCATGTGGCGCAGCGCGTGTTGGTAGATCCAGCACTCCAGGGCGTCGCTCCGGGTTATTCCCTGATCGCCACCGACTCGCGCCGAGAAGGTCTGGGCAAGCGTTGGGCCATAGGGGTAGGCGACGACGACGTCGGAGAATGTTGCGGGATCGATGTTGATGACGAATTCCTCAGTGGCGCAAAAGACCAGGAGTTGAAATTCGCGGAACGCCTCGAAGTCGCCGATTCGTTGGTTCATCATTTCCTCGACGGTCCTCTCCTTACCGGGGTCGTTGATCGCGAGTCCCATTTGCGTCGCCCACGACTCACTCATCTGAGGCACGGGGCCACCGAGGAACACGACGCTTCCGTCTTCGATGAGGAGTTGGTGGACCAAGGAGAAGGCGATGGGCAAGACGCCCGGCACCGCGACGCGATTGACTCGCTCGAGGTCCATAGTGTCGCAGGCCTCGTAGTAGAGAGAGTGCACGGCCCGGAGACGGCGTGACAATGATGATCGGTAGTCGAAGTCCATGAGCGCAGTCTGTCGCACGGGCGAGCAGCGCGCGCACGTCGAGTTCGCGAGCGACGCAGAATCAGTCGTTCCCCTCATCTTGTAACCTTGGGCCATGGACATTGCCTCGCTACTGGGTGACGAAGCGTCGTCGCTGCTCGATCACAAGGCCACCGCGTTCCCCAAGGAGCTGCTGACCCTCCCGGGCCCGGACTATTTGAACGACGTGTTCGCCCTCTCGGACCGTTCACCAACGGTGCTGCGCAACTTGGGCACCTTGCACAATCACGGGCGACTTCGAGGCACCGGCTACGTCGCCATCCTCCCGGTCGATCAGGGCATCGAGCACTCGGCCGCGGCGTCGTTCTCGCCCAATCCTGAGTATTTCGACCCCGCCCGGCTCTGTGACTTGGCCATCGAGGGGGGCTGCAACGCGATTGCCTCAACGCTGGGAACGCTGGGATCAATTTCGCGTCGCTACGTGCACCGGATTCCCTTCATCGTGAAGATCAACCACAACGACCTGCTGCGCTATCCGAACAGCTTCGACGAACGGCTCTTCGCGTCGGCGCAACTGGCCTCTGACTTGGGCGCAGTGGGAATCGGTGCGACGATCTACTTCGGATCCGAGGGCTCGATCCGCCAGATCGAAGAGATCGGCAAGGCTTTCGCCGAAGCCCATCGACTCGGGATGTTCACCGTGCTCTGGACGTATCTGCGAAATGACGCTTTCGTCAAGGACGGCGTCGATTACCACCTCAGTGCCGACCTGACCGGCCAGGCCAACCACCTCGGTGTGACCATCGAAGCCGACATCATCAAGCAGAAGCAACCAATCAACAATGGTGGCTACAACGCGGTGAAGTTCGGAAAGACGAGTCCGCTGGTCTATTCGAAATTGACAACCGACAATCCAATCGACCTCACACGCTGGCAGGTCGTCAACTGTTACGCCGGTCGAATTGGCCTGATCAACTCCGGCGGAGAAGCGACGGGCGACAACGACCTCGCGGGCGCGGTGCGCACCGCGGTCATCAACAAGCGCGCCGGAGGCCAGGGACTCATTCTTGGTCGAAAAGCGTTCCAGCGACCGATCGACGAAGGCGCGGCGCTCATCAACGCCGTGCAGGACGTGTACCTGGACGAATCCATCACGGTGGCCTAATACGCTTCAGTGATGAGTCCAGACGAGGCCGCGGACGCGGGGTGGCTGACGTGGCCGAATCTGATCAGCGCGTTACGTCTGGCGCTGCTGCCGCTCTTCTTCTGGCTGTTGTTCGCCACCAATCATCGGGCCATTGCCGCGTGGCTCTTGGCGACGCTCGGCGCGACTGACTGGATTGACGGTTTCGTCGCGCGACGTTGGCATCAGGTCTCCAACGTGGGCAAGATTCTCGATCCCGTGGCCGATCGCATCTTGGTGATCAGTGGTCTGCTCGCGGTCGCGGCCGCCGGCGGCGTGCCCTGGTGGTTCGCGTCGGCGACGTTGACGCGCGAACTGATCGTCTCGATCCTCACCGTCGTTCTCGCGTCGCTGGGCGCCGCGAGAATCGACGTCCTGTGGTGGGGCAAGGTCTCAACGTTTGCCCTGATGACGACCTACCCGCTCTTTTTGTTGACGACGAATCCCCACCACGGCGCGTTACGGCCGTGGCAGCACGACACCCGAGACGTCTGTTGGGTATTCGGAGTCTTGGGACTGACGCTTTCGTGGATCGTGCTCTTCGGTTACGTCAAACCGGCGCTGCACGCACTTCGCACGGGACGCCAAGCCCGCCGAATCTTGTAAGTTTGCCCCATGCTGATACCGACCGAGCTTCGATATTCCAATGACCACGAGTGGGCGAAAGCCAACGGCGACGTTATTCGAATTGGCATTACCGACTACGCGCAGGACGCCCTCGGCGACGTGGTCTTTGTCGATCTGCCCAAACTTGGCACCGCGATCGACGCGCACGCGGCAATCGGCGAAGTCGAATCGACGAAGTCGGTGTCGGAGATTTACGCACCGGTCGGTGGCACGGTGAGCGCGGTGAACGACACGCTCAAGAGCGCGCCCGAATCGGTCAACGCCGATCCGTACGGCGAAGGTTGGATCTGCGAAATCACGACCACGAGTAGTGCCGACTTCGACGCGCTGCTCGACGCGCAGGGTTACGGCGTCCTCACCAACAACTGACCCTGACGACCACTCGCGAAGTTAACTAGTGTGAAGCCGATGAACTGCCGTCGATGTGGAGAGATTCTTAACGCCAACGCGGGCTTTTGTTGGTCGTGCGGAGCCCCTCAACACGACGCCAACTCGCCAGAAACGATCGCGGTCCCCGTCATCACCGCGGCCGAGGTTCTGCACCCCGGAGCCAACCGAGGGCCCAACGGTGAACACGGTGATGAGTTGGTGATTGCCGCGGGGCTCGAAGCCGGCAGTCGCATTGAGTTGAAGGGCGAAATCACGACGGTCGGTCGTCACGAAAATAGTGACCTGTTGTTGGATGACGTGTCGGTCTCACGCCATCACGCCATCTTCACGCGTACCGCGAGCGGACGCATCACCTTGCGCGACCTCAACTCGCTCAACGGCACCTACGTGAATGGCACTCGGGTCGAAGAGACCACCCTGCACTCCGCTGACGAGGTGCAGATTGGCAAGTTCAAGCTTGTCTTTTGGGAGGCCACGCAATGAGCGGCAACCAAGGAATAATGCGCATCGGAGAAGTGCACGCGCAGCTCCGAAAGTATTTCCCAGATATTGAACTCTCCAAGATTCGTTACTACGAGGACAAGGGTCTCGTGCAACCGAGTCGCAGTCGCAAGGGCTATCGCCTGTACTCCGAGACCGACGTCGAATGCTTACGCGAAGCGATCCGATTGGCGCAAGAAGAGTTCGTGCCACTGCGCGTCGTGCGACTTCGATTGATCGAACAGGGTCTCTTGAAGGACGTGCCGGTGCCGGCGAGTCCCCGCCACGCCGCGCGCGAGGCGCTTTCCAACGTCGTGTCGATTCCGGTCCCACCGACGACACCCTCGGAGCGACCCGTGTTGAAAATCGTGCCGCCGAGTGTCGACGGCGTCACCGCGGGCGATCAGCACTACTTGACGATGGCGGAGTTCTTGGGTACGACGGGACTGTCGCTCGCCGCGCTCACCCAGCTCCACGCGCTCGGCCTGCTCGCGCCGGTGTCGCTCGGCAACGAGATCGCCTTCACCGAATTCGACGTGCAGGTCGCGACGCTCGCCCAAGCACTCCTCGAGCGTGGACTCGACATCCGGTTGCTCGGCTCGCTGCGACGTGTCGCCGAGCGTGAGGTGGGGCTGATTGACGACCTGTCGCTACCACTGCGATCGAAGGGGAGTGGACTCTCCGGTGAACAGGCCCGCGACGTCACGGTGGAATTGGCCGCGGAGGTCGGCGCACTGCGCTCGGTGTTGTACGAGCGCGCTCTGCAGGAGTACCTCCGTCGCTAGACGTAATTTTTCCGCCGGCCTCGGTCTAGGCTCTTCACATGGTTGAAGTAGTCCTCCGGGCGGTGCGCGTCGACGTCGGTTCTTCGACGCCGCTCTTACTGCTCGAAGAGGTGACGGGCGCGCGAGTCTTGCCGATCTTCATCGGGGCACCGGAGGCCGCGGCGATCGCCTACGCGTTACAGGGCGTGAAGTCACCCCGACCGATGTCGCACGATCTGCTCGGCAACGTCATCGTCGCGCTCGGCGCACAACTCTTCGCCGCCGAGATCACCGAGCTTCGCGACAACACCTTTTACGCGAACCTACGACTGCTTCGCGACCGCGACGAGATCAACGTGAGTGCGCGACCGAGTGACGCCGTCGCCCTCGCGCTGCGTGTCGGCGCCCCGATCCTCGTGAACGACGATTTGATGGCGGCCGAAGGAAGAGTCATGGAGCTCGACCTTGACGACGACGATGACGACGATGACGACGACACCGACGCGCCGAACGAAGCGGACCTCGTCGCCGAACTACGAGAGTTCCTCGACACGTTCCGGCCCGAGGACTTTGGTCAGTGAGACGTGGCCTCACTTCGGTCGCCATTTTCGTCGCTTTCGTCGTCATCCTGACGGTGAGTCGACACGTCATCGATTCGACCTCCGGTACCACGACGACGATCAACACGAACCCGGTAACGACGACCACCGTGGCGTCCACGACGACGTCGTCCGCGACCACGGTCACGACCTGTCAGGGCAGCTCGTTCAGTGGTCTCTTCAATCAGGGCGAGGGCGCGGCCGGGACGGTCTCGGCGAGCGTCACGTTGACCAAGGACACCGCCGGGACCTGTGTGATCAAGGGCTGGCCGATCCTCACGCTGCAAGACAAGACCGGTGCGGTCCTGCCCGTCAACCTCGTGGACCAGTCGGGTCGCGACAACGTGATTCAATTCGCCGCCGCGAAGGCCAATGATCCGCCCGCGGTGCTGACGATGTCGAACGGCTCCGTGACCAACTTCTCGCTGGCCTACTCCAGCGTGTCAACGGCAAATACGGTCTGTGACAACGCGGTCACGATAAGCGTGCAGTTCGCCACTGGGGGCTCGTCAGTGCCGGTGACTCCGGCGTATCCGGTCCAACCATGCGACAGCGGCAAGATCTGGATCAGTCCGTTCTACTAACTCTCATTGCCAACGAGTAGGAATACGGACGTTCTTCAAGAGCGACGTTGGTTGCTCAACTACATTCTTTTCTAAGCGTCAATGGAGACGATGGTCGAGTGATTCACTTCTCGATCCGACAGTGCAATAAGGGGGAAGAATGAGTGACGGATTGAGCGCCGACTATCTGGGGGCGAAGCAACCAGAACAGAGTGGCCACGAACGGCTTCGCAAGGGTCAACTAGGTCCTTTGGATATCGCGGCGGCGACGATGGCCAACATCGGTCCAGCGATGAGCTTCTATTTCGGGTTCGGCTACTTGGCGTACACCGCCGGTTTGGCGTCGCCGTTGACCATCATCTTGGCCGGCATCGCGATCCTGTTCCTCGGCAATACGCTTTCGGAGTTTTGCAAAGTATTGCCTTCGACGGGTGGGTTCATCTCATTCATCGGCAAGACCTTTGGCGGACGCGTCGCGGTGACGACCGCGCTCATGACGGGCGCGGGTTATATCGCCGCCATGGCGTCGGTGGTGGCAATCGTCGGTGGGTTCTTCCAGATCATCTTGAAGAACTACAACGTGTCGGGTCTGGAGAACGTTCCATGGATTATCTGGACGCTGATCTTCTTGGCGTTCGCGGTCTTCATGATGATTCGCGGGATTTCAGTATCGACGAGGATCGCCGGAATCTTCTTCGCGTTCGAAATGATCGTGTTAGTGGTCGTCAGTGTGATTGCCCTGATCAAATTCCACGGTTCGATTTCGTTCCGACCCTTCGAACCCAAGAACATTCACGATGGCTTCAGTGGATTGGCGGCCGGCTTCCCGCTGGCCATCTATCTCTTCATCGGCTGGGAGAACTCTGCGGCACTCGCCGAAGAAACTGACAATCCGCGCAAGAATATTCCCAAGGCCGTATTTCTGTCAACGCTCATTATGTTGGTGGCCTACGTGCTCTTCGCCTTCTCGACGGTCGTGGGATTCAAGAACAATGTCGGAAACCTGGACAGTGCGGCGATTCCTTTCATCACGGTGGCCAAAGGCGTGTTGGGCGCGGCGCTGTTTTTCGCGCTTCTCGCGGGCATGACGTCAACGTTGGGAGCGTTGATCGCCGGAACGAATTCGCAGGCCCGTTTGATCTTCAACGCCGGACGAGAGGGACTGTTACCGAAATTCATCGGGAAGGTGCACGACACGCGAAGGACGCCCATCAACGCACTCTTCGTCTTTCTGGGCATCGCGTTGGCGATCATTGGGGTGTGGGGTCTCTTACACATCGTCGGAACGGCCGCGAACTCCGCGTCGATGAACCCGGTCAATTTCTTCGCCGAGTCATCGACGTTCGGCACGATTCTCGTCATCGTCGTGTACGCACTGAGTAACTTGGCGCTGCCCTTCTATTATCGACGCTTCCACCCGGACCTCTTCAGTCCGATTCGACACGCACTGTTGCCGGCGATCGGGTTCATCTTGATCGCGGTGCCGCTCTACTACCTCGCGCGACCAAATCCTCCAACGCCGCCGTACAACTGGTACCCGTGGGTCGCGGGAGGCTTCATTGTTGTGGCGTTCGTCTACGCGAGTGTTCTCGTGAAGCGGGACCCCGGTATCGGTGAGCGAGTGGGATCGATCGTCGCTGACGAATAGACAAAGACGCTTCAGATCAACCCGGGGTTGGATTCACCAGAATCCGGCCCCGGGTTTTTCCGTTTCGCACGTCGTCGAGTGCGGCGCTCAGATCCTCGAGTCGTACCTCGCGGTCGACGAACGCTTCGAAGTCGATTCGAGGGGCGAGTACGCCGAGCGCCGACCACACTCGTTCGCGCGTCGCCTTCGTGGCTTCGACGGAGTCGATGCCGAGCAGGGCCACCGATCGAGTGATGAAGGGATAGACCGTAGTGGCGAACTCGGCGCTCGCGACGAGTCCGCTGGCGGCGACCGCTGCACCGTAGCGCAGCGAGCGAAGTATTTGCGCCAACGTCTCTCCGCCCACGCAGTCAATGGCACCAGACCACGTCTCACTGGCCAGAACACGTCCCGGGTTGTCCGCCACGTCGTCGCGACCGATGACGCGACTGGCACCCCGGTCGAGTAACCACTGCGACTCACTCGGTGAACCCGTCGAGGCCACGGGAAGGTAGCCACTCGCGGCGAGGAAGGCCACGGCCTGCGAGCCGACGCCGCCGGTGGCGCCCGTGACCAGTACTTCGGACTTTGGTTCAAGTCCGCGGTCTTCGAGCGCGAGCAAGCTTTCCATGGCGGTGAAGCCGGCCGTGCCAATGATCATCGCGACGCGGATGGACACCGAGTCCGGAAGAGCAGTGACGTAGCGCGCGGGGGAGAAGATGAATGGCGCGAAGCCCCCGTCACGAGCGACGCCCAAGGCACCTCCGTGGACCGCGACCCGAGTCCCTTCAGGCAACGTCGGGTCGGTCGAACGCATCACCGTCCCGGCGGCGTCGACGCCACCGACGAGCGACGCCACGCGCCGGACTCGACTCTTCGCGGCCGCGACCATGGCGTCTTTGAAATTGACGCCGCTGTAGTCCACCGCGATGAGGACGTCGCTCGGGTCCAATGGTGTGCTCTCGACGTCGCGAACTCCGATCGTCAGAGTTCCATCGGATTCAGTGACCACGAAAGCGCGCACGCAGTAACACTACGGTCCGAATGGGTGGCGTCTCCCCGACGCCTACCATGACGATGGTGACGATGATCTCATTGAACGGCCATCCCACGTGGGCCCGACTGCCCAGGCGCAAGGGCCCCACCGTCGTACTTCTCCATGGCGGCATGAGCAGCAGCGCAAGTCTGCTGAAGTCGATTGGACCATCGCTCGCGAAGCACTACCGAATCGCGGCCTTCGACCGGCGTGGTCACGGTCGAACCGGTGACACCGATGAGCCCTTCTCGTACGAGGCCATGGCGGTCGAGACCATCGCCTTCATCGAGTACCTCAAACGACGGGTCTCTCTGGTTGGCCATAGCGACGGCGGCAACGTTGCCTTGATCGTGGCCATGCGTCGTCCCGATCTCGTGCGTCGTGTCGTCGCAGTGGGTGCGAACTACCACTTCGAGGGATTGATGCCCGTGTCGAGTTTCGATACCGAGAGTGAGGAGTTCGCCCAATGGGCGCAGCGCTACGGCGAGAACTCGCCGGACGGTCCCGAACACGCTCGCGCCGTAGAGGAGAAGACTCGAATCATGACGTTCTCTCAGCCGACGCTCACGACTCAGGACCTCGCGTCAATTTCGGTCCCCGTGCTGGTGATGGCCGGTGACGACGACGTGGCGACCCTGGCGCACACCTGTTCGATGTACGAAGCGATTCCCGAGGCGCAGTTGGCCATCGTCCCGGGCACGTCGCACATGCTGTTGAAGGAGCGCACGAAAGAGAGCGTCCGCGTCATTGACCACTTTTTGCGATCGAAGCTGCCCCCGGTGACCTTCGCTCCGATGCGCCGGCCAACTGTCGGCGCGGGTGACTAGAAAGGACGTCGCAAAAAGGCGACAATGGGTACAATTGGCGCAATGCTGACGCGGTTCTCATTCGCGCGCACCCGCTTCTTGACGTGGTGGGGAGCGCTCTCGGGACTGAGTAGCGACGCCTTCCTCTACGGCCTGTCCGCGGTGTTCGCCCTCGGTCTCGGCATGACGTCGCGCCAGGGGGCCCAGTGGGAGTGGGGGTATCTGGCGTTCTTGCCGTACGCGGCGTGCGCCATCGTGGCCTTCGGTCTACGTCGAGTGAAACCGCGGCGCACGTCGATGATCCGGATCGCTCTCTTGGCGCTTGTACTACTCGGCTCGGTCGCGATACCGCTCGGGCTTGAAGCCCGCTGGCGGGTGGCCCAACCAGAGGTCGGCGTCATCCAGCGCGCGGGCGACAACCTGAGTAAGGACCGCAATCTCTATCCGTCCTACGACCGGCACGGGAAACTGATCAATGCGATTGCGGGAATTCCGAAGTACGAGTCTTTCTTCCCGTATTTTCCGCTGATGGGCGTCTTCGGACTGCCGTCTGCCGAAACGCACAAGAGTCAAGGTTTGACCGACCCGCGAATCGCGATGTCGCTCCTCACGCTGCTGGCGAGCCTTCTCGCGCTTGGACTCTTGCGAACGTCGGTGAAAAAGAAGATCCGTGTCGCGCAGTTTCTCCTGGCGTTGCCGACGGGCGCGCTGTTCTTGTCCACGGGCGGCGATGACATGCCGATCCTGGCCCTCACCTTGCTCGGTGTCACCGCGCTGCAACGGCGTCAGAACAATTTCGCGGGCATCAGTCTCGGTTTAGCCGCGGCGATGAAGCTGACGGCGTGGCCCATGGCCTTCGGCGCGCTGTTGGTCGCGCGCGATTCGAAAAACCGTTCAGACTGGAAGCGGATCGCCTTGTGGGTTGTCGCCATCGTCGTCGTGACGGTCGCCCCCTTCGCCGTTCGCGCTCCGTGGGCCTTCATGTCCAACGTCTTCGCCTTCCCCCTCGGTCTCACGAGTGTGACCTCACCGGCGGCGAGCGCGTTACCCGGGCATATCCTGACGACGCTGTGGGCCCCGGCCGGCCACATCCTGGCACCGGTGACCTTCCTCATCGGGGGATACTTCATGGCGAAGTACCTGCGTCGACACTGGCCGCTCACCCTTCCTCAGTTACTGGCCATTCTCAGCTTGGTCTTTCTCACCATGATGTGCGTCTCGTCGGCGACTCGCATTGGCTACGTGATCTATCCGCTCAACTTCGCGCTCTGGTCGTGGGCGTGCACCGAGACCGTCGTGCCCGAAAAGGAATTGGTTCAGACCGTTTCGGAGTTTTGAAAGATTCGGAAGGTCCAGTGCACGAGATTGCTCGAGGACTTCGTGACCGATATGCCGACGACCCAATAGAAACCGTCGTTGCCGGCCTTTTGCAAGAGTGACTGGGGCTTTCCGCTGCTCGATCCCTGTGAGAAGAGGCTCCAGCCGCGGGCTTCGAGTTGTGTCTTGTAGAAATTGAGCAGGGTCGCGCTGCTCGTGGTCGTGATGAGCGGCTGGTAGCAGTCGTAGTCACCTGCGCCAGCGTTAGGAATGGTGCCCGCCGACGCAATCCTCGTGCCCACCGGCACGATGAACACGTTGTTGATGTTCGACGGGACTTCCGAGGCGCTGGTGCAGTAGTGCAGGACCGCGGACGACGGGGCTTTGGCGAGGCCGCCCACGACGACGGGAATCGACGTCGCCGTCGATGTCACTCCCTGATCGGAGAGGAGGTTGATGACCATGAACACGCCCAGCACCACTGCGGCGAACATGAGCACTCCGGCGGCCGGCCAGATGCTCGTGGTCGTGGTGAGCGGTGCACGGGGTTCGTCGCTCACGCGTCCCATCCCAAGTGATCAATCGGTCCGCGACCTCGGCCGAGTTTCCAGTCGGCGGCACTGGTGAGCGCGGCGAGCACGAAGGATTTTGCGTCGCGCGTCGCGTCGGGCACGCTTCGCCCGAGCGCGAGGCCGGCGCAGATCGCCGCCGAAAGCGAACACCCGGTGCCGTGATCGTTCGTGGTCGACACGCGCTCGGCGTCGAAGACGAAGACTTCTCCACGGCCGACCAAGACGTCGGGCGCGTGATTCTCGGTGATCGAGCGCTCGGCGAAATGGCCGCCCTTCACGAGGGCCCAGCTCGAACCGAATTCGAGCAGTTGGCGTGCGAGCGCGAGCATGTCGTCATGGCTCTTCACGTCGTGCACGTCGA
>Ga0182030_10006357_pt1 | contig 24944 bp, 9 predicted proteins | sample 812S3MmetaG_FD_121299 | JGI IMG/M metagenome (GOLD analysis project Ga0182030, IMG submission 121299) | Permafrost microbial communities from Stordalen Mire, Sweden - 812S3M metaG (Illumina Assembly) | ecosystem: Environmental > Terrestrial > Soil > Wetlands > Permafrost | place: Sweden...
AAGGTAAGTTGGCTCAACGCTCACAGCTATTCCTCGAGTGTTTGCCATATACGGTGTCCAATTCCTCATAGAGAAAGTTTAGATCAAACTCGTAGGCTGAGCGAGCCCGGCATGATCCTGGACGAGCCACCACGCCGAGGCGCTTTTCCTCCCGCCGCAAATCTCCTGTCCCCATCCTTTTGCGGTCCTCCCGAAAGGGTTGAAAGGCACAATACACCGCAATTCATCGGAACCACCTACTCGCCTCACCCGTATCTCCGTGGAGGACGGCCAAAATGACAAGCGATCTGGGAATTGCCCTACGGCAGTTGAAGAAGTCGCCAGGATTCGCCCTGACCGCGATCCTGACGCTGGCACTCGGGATTGGGGCAAACGGGGTAGTCTTCAGCGTACTCAACGCGCTGGTGCTGCGGCCAGTAAATGTACCCCATGCGCAAAATCTCTACATGGTCCAGCGGTTCCAGTTTCCGTCGCAATCATATCCGGATTACTTGGATCTCCGCGATCGCAATCGGACGTTTGCGAGCATGGTTACGTTCAACATCATCGGTCCGGTGGGAGTGGATACAGGCGGCAATCCGTCAACGGCATGGCCGTACCTGGCCAGTGGAAACTACTTCGACGCGCTCGAGATTCAGCCCTATCTCGGGCGATTTTTTCACGCCTCCGATGAACATGGCGCCAACAGCGCGCCCTATGCGGTGCTGAGCTACGCGTACTGGCATAGCCATTTTCACGACGACGCCGGCGTGGTCGGCCGGACGGTGCAGGTGAACAAGCACCAGCTCACCATCATTGGCGTGGCGCCTCCGGCGTTTCGTGGGACAGAGCTGTTCTTCGCGCCGGCCATGTGGATTCCGATGGCCCAGCAGCCTACCATCGAGGGCTATGACGCACTGCGGCAGCGCGGCAATCATTCCGAGTTCGTGGTGGGACGACTGAAACCAGGTATCACGGTGTCGCAGGCGACCGAAGACCTGAATGCGATCGGAGCGTCGCTGTCCAAAACCTATCCGGGCGACGACGACGGCGTGAAGTTCACACTGGCCCGCCCAGGGCTCATCGGCGACATGCTCGGCGGACCGGCGCGTGCTTTCATGGCGGGCTTGATGTTGTTGGCCGGACTCATTCTTCTCGCGGCGTGCGCAAACCTGGGAAGCCTTTTTGCCGCTCGCGCAGCGGATCGTGCGAAAGAAACGGCGCTGCGCCTGGCACTGGGATCGCGGCGCGGCTTGATCCTGCGCCAGATGCTCACGGAGGCTGTGCTGATATCGCTGGTCGGCGGAGCGCTCGGGCTCGCCGGCGGCGTGGTGATCCTGCGCTTTCTCAGTGCGTGGCAGCCGATTCCAGACATTCCGATCAACGTGCCCGTGAATCCAGATGCAAGCACGTATGCTCTCGCGCTGGTTCTGGCGTTGGTCAGCGGCCTGCTCTTCGGCATCGTGCCTCTGCGGCAGGTCATGCGCTCTGATCCATGGCAGGTCATTCGCACCGGTGCTGCAGTTGCTGGCGGGCACCGGCGTTTCACGGTGCGGGATATTCTGCTCGCGGTGCAGATCGCGATCTGTGCGGTGCTGGTTACGTCTTCGCTGGTCGCAGTGCGAGGCCTCGCACGATCGCTGCACAGCAGCTTCGGCTTTGTGCCGCAAAACGTGGTGCTGGTCGAGTGTGACATGCACATGGCTGGCTACACCGATGAGCGAATGCCGCAGATGCAGCGGCGGATGCTGGATGCCGCAGCGGCTATTCCAGGAGCAGTTTCGGTTGGCTATGTCGATCACCTGCCGCTGGGAGTGGGTGGCGGCGATTCGTTTGTTTACACCGACACCACTACCGATTACCGTCCAACCAATCAGGCGGCCGACGCCATGAACTACATCGTCTCGCCTGGCTACCTTCAGACTGCGGGCACCAGGCTGCTGGCAGGAAGAGACCTGACGTTCGCAGACGATAGCAACGCGCCGAAAGTGGCCCTCATCAATCGGCAATTTGCGCTTAAGGTCTTCGGATCGGTGAGCAAAGCCGTCGGCGGCCATTTCAAGTTTTATGGCGGAACACGAGCCCAAGTCGTAGGCGTCGTCGAAGACGGAAAATACCGCACGCTGACAGAGGATCAGCAGCCGGCGATGCTCTTTTCGTTTCAGCAGCAGCAGGCCAGCGGCACCTTCCTGCTAGTGCGGTCCATGCGCGATCCGCAGGAGATCGCAAGCGCCCTCGAGCGCACGATGCATGGATTGGACGCGAGCCTGCCTGTCATCGTGAGGACGTGGAACCACGAGATGGGTTGGGCGTTATTTGCCGCGCGGGTAGCCACCGTCGCACTGGGGGTGTTGGGGCTGCTCGGCGCCATGCTCGCGGTCACGGGCATCTTCGGCATGGCCTCCTATACCGTCAGCAAACGCCTGCGTGAGTTGGGCATTCGCATGGCGCTCGGAGCGCGGCGCAAACAGGTGCTGCGCGCGGCGCTGGGGCGCGCGTTCGTGTTGCTCTCAGTCGGTTCAGCCGCTGGAGTGGCGCTGGGCGTTCTCGCGTCCAAGCTGCTGTCGTTCATTGTGTACCAGGCAGCGCCAAGAGATCCGCTGGTGTTGGCCGGAGTAGTCCTCACGATGCTGCTCATCGGTCTCGCAGCCGCGTGGATCCCAGCGCAAAAAGCGCTGGCCGTAAATCCAATGATCCTGATGCGCGAAGAGTGACGAATTGTCGGTTGTGGCCAGATTGCCCAGCGCAGAACAAAGGCGCGAGCTTCACCGGCCGGTCCGCCGACGACGATTTGTGAACGCTGGCCGACATTTGAGTACTTATCCGACTTCAGTGAGTGCCTCGGAGATGCACTCATTGAGATCTTGGTGACGGCGATCTGGGGTTCCGAGAGGACTCACCGTCACTCTTCCCTAACCCGTCTAGTGAAGAGCAGCCACCATCCAACCGGAACGTAGACGCGATCGGAAATCACCAAGTCGTGCAACACTGCCCAAGGTATATTTGTGAGCAAGGCAAAGGATCATCCGCGCGGAACCAATCTGAGCGAAGGCGTTAATGGGAAAAGGTCGAGACAAGCGCAAGCGTAAAGCCAAGAGGAAGGAGAATCAGACGAGAGGCGTCGCTCGCGCGATCCCAGAACCAAGTGGTGATCCACCTGCTTCCGGTGAGCCGGATACACCTGTTCTCACCCCACTGAAACCCAAACCGCATCTGCGATCCGGCGCAGTAGCTATTCCCGAGCCCGAACCGGAGGGCGAACTTGCGGTAATTGCGCCGGGATCATTGGCAAGCAGGAAGTAGCTCCAAAACGGGATAACTTCCGGATCGTCCACCATACTTCCGAAACCCGCAAGATGGATAAACCTGCTTGAAATGCTGTTGGCCAATTCTGGCCAGTGAAGGAGTTTCGTAACGGTATGCTCGCAAGGCTTCTCTTGATGCTCCCGATCATGTTGTGCGGCGCGCACCGTGAGCATATGTGAGCCGTAAGGCAATAAGTCCCTAACCGCAGCAGAGTCTCACCCGTCAAATATACTGAGCCGATCCCAGCGGAGGTCCCATGCGGATCCGTAGCGGTGTTCTTTTCCCGGTCCTACTCGCCCTGACTATTCCCCACATTCAGGCGCAGAGCACCTCCAGCGACAACCAAAAGAACGCTCCAGTGCTAAAGACCACCACGCGCGCCGTAGTGGTGGATGTGGTGGTCACCGGTAGCAACGGAACGTCAGTCGGCAGTCTCGATCAGCGCAGCTTCTCCGTTCTCGAAGACGGCAAGCCCCAAACCATCGACTTCTTTGAAGAACACATTGCTTCGAATGCGTCCGCCGTGGTGCCGCCACAATTGCCGCCCCATGTCTACAGCAACGAACCCGCAGTTGCGCCAAATGAAGCGGTCAATGTGCTGCTGCTGGACAGCCTCAACACCGAAGAAGCGGACCAGGCTTACGCACACAAGCAGATCGTGGGATTTCTCGGGAGTCTGCAGCCCGGGATGCGCGTCGCCGTCTATACGCTGAACACGCGCTTGACGTTACTCCAGGGATTCACGGCGGATGTCAAGCTTTTGCAAGCGGCAGTCGACAACAAGGCAGCGGCTCCTGGAAAGACGATCGTCTCGCGCAGCCGCCAAGACGACCTGGAAGACAAGGAAGACGTCTCCATGCAAGGGAGTGCAGAGGCCGCACAGGCTGAAGCACGGTCCCTGCGTGAATACGCGAACAGCCAGAAGGGTCGATCGGCATCGATGACGCTCACGGCCTTGCAACAACTTGCGCGCTCGCTTGAAGCGATTCCAGGGCGCAAGAACCTGATCTGGTTCGCCAGCAAGTTTCCCGTAGCACTCTTCCCCGAGGGCGACAACCGCGCGGTACTCACCGCCTTCCATGGTCAAGAACTGCCGGAGGCGCTGCGCCAAACTGTAGACATGCTCACGCAGGCCCGCGTTGCGTTGTATCCAGTGTCGGCGCGTGGATTGATGGACGACCGCACCACGAATGCCGACAATGGCGATGCCAGCATGGCGTTCAACCCTTACCAGGAGTCTCCCGCGATCCGCGCAACTACCGCGACGATGGATCAGCTAGCCACTGACACCGGCGGCAGGGCGATTTACACAACCAACGATGTATCGGCGGCGCTGACGCGCGACATCCAGGACGGCGCGCATTACTACACTGTGGCGTATACGCCCTCAAACGAGAAGATGGATGGGACGTTTCGACGCATCGAGGTCAGACTCACCGAGCCCAAGTACCAACTCGCCTATCGGCGCGGATACTACGCGGATGTGGGATCGGCGCCAGCACGGACGGCTTCCGATCCTCTGGCCGCACTGCTGGTGCAGGGAATGCCAGACGCAACCCAGATTGTGTATCGCATTGGCGTAACACCAGAATCTCATCCCGCATCGGCCGCCGCAGGAGCTGCGCTTGCCCGGGATCCGAACCCTGGAAGCGGCCAACGAGTTTCTCCGCGAGCATTACATCACCGAGTTCAACCGCCGCTTTACCGTTCCGGCAGCGCAGCGGGGTACGGCGTTTATATCCTGCCGGCACAGGAACCTGGAGATGGTCTTCACGCAACGATACGAGCGCACTGTTGACCAGGACAACACCGTACGGTTTCACAACCTGGTCATGCAGCTCGAGCGCGCCCACTGGCGCCATACCCTGGCCGGATGCAAGACGATCATCCATCAGCACCTGGACATGACGCTGACCCTGATGATCGCAGGACACCGCATCGGACACTACAGCGCGGAAGGAAAACTCCTCACGCCGCTGAGCAAAAAACAAATCAAGGCCGTGGAAAAGACGTTAAGAGGAAAAGTCACAAAACACACTTTCCCTCTTAACTTGCAAATCCCGCAAACAACGCGGGATTCGCACTTTCCCACCGCCTCTACGGCTACTAACTTATGAAACCGGACACTTCATTTGTTCTCAAAAGCGGACATTTTCACTTGCTAACGACACTTCCGAGTGGGCCACAACCCGACCCGAACCGTGAAACACGAACCTTCGCTTTGGTTGCCATCCCTCGACGGAGAAATCCTGACGGAGGATATGGACGCATATGACCAACGCGTCGTTTGTGGTAATGTTGTCGCCACGCTGTCAGAGTCTCAGAGATAGACTGTTGCGAAAGGAAGCCATGCGAATCTTTTCTCATCCGCGTGCAATAGGAATCGCAATCGTGTGTTTGATTGGGCTAGGAAACGGGGTTGGGCAGTCGAGCGGTGAGCGCTGCGTTAACCCCATCTTGTGTAACGTTGCGCGAGGTAGCAATCTTGTTGGATGAGACAGCAAAAGGCGGAATTGTGGACCAAGTGGCGTGGACTTATATCGGAGCAGGGTCAAAGCGGTCAGACGGTTGCGGCGTTCTGTCCACCGAGCGGCGAATCCTCAACTACGTCTGGCTTTTCGAGCCTCTCAATTGAGCCGATTCTCTGAATGCATTGCCGGGATTTCCGCCGGGTTGCGGAAATACCAAATGGCTGGCGCAACTTTGGCCGGCGTCGAATGTCGATCCGAGGTCATCGGGCCATTAACTTCGCATCAAGGGATTTTGCGCGCCAGGGGCGAGATTCCGGAGTCATCGCCGATTGCGTCCAGTTTAGATGTGCGGACTCGGGAGCCAACTCCAACGGGCGCTGTCCTAATAGTGTCGTAGGACATTACCCTCCAACGTCGGTAGCAGAGAATCTTCTGTTAGACTTTCGGCCATGCCACATCGCGGACCTATTGAAGCTACTACGCTGCATTTCGACCTGCGTCATTCTGGCGCGACTGTTGAGTACCAACTGCATTGCAGCGGCGAGCTCTTCGACCTTGTACGGCATGACGAGGCCAGTCGAGTTTTGGCATGCACCAAGAACGCCGGGTTGGCGTGCCTGTCGAGTGAGCGGCTAGCACAGGTCACTCACTATGTGCCAGAGTTTCCACTTCCGGCAGATCTTGCCCGTTTTGTGTATGTCACAAAGAAGGCGAACGGGCTGGCGATCAATCAGCTGGCGCCGCTCGTGCTGTCCGCGGTGCATATACCTGTTGAGGCGATGCGCAAAAACAGGATGCGCTCCAACACCACCTCAAGAGCAAGAGTCGATCCCCGCTTTGCCGCATTTGGAATCGAGCATCCCGGCAATATGGAAGAGGCCATTGCGATCCTGGACGGCCTTGATCGTTTGCTGACACCCCGAACAGCAGCACAGTCGGTCGTCTTCCAGCATCCGCAACTGGCGACCCGTGACAAGGATGCCGCCGCCTGCGTCATGAACGACCATATCGCCCACGCGGATGGGCTCGACGCTTTGGTGTCTGCCATCTCTGAACAGGGCGAGGCGGGATGGGCGGTGAGCAAGCCCGCAGTCGACGTGCATGGCAATGAGTTCAAGTGGTCGCATCAGTGGGGCGATCGCAAGGGGACAACTGTCTATCACTATGACTTGACCGCCACGACGATAGCTGCGACAGCGGCCCCCGCGAGCAGCGCCTGCACGACATCCCAAGCGGACACTGCGCTGCAAGGCAAGAAGTGGAATGTGCAGCAAGGGCAGATGAACCAGCACATAGACGGCAAAGGCCCCGCACTGGCGGCAAGCGCCGCAACTCAAGACTTTGTTTTGAACAGCCAGACACCCGGCCCCGGAGTGGGTTATGACAGTTCGTCCATGACTTTTGCCTCCGGCGCGACTCGTGACGATCCTGGAACATTTTCGATTGATTCTTCCAACTCGTTTCTTCGCATCCTGTGGGCCTGGGTGCAATTTGTCGACCACAACGGGAACACACTCGACAGCACCGGTAACCAGGTCTCGTCCAATCACTATGAGCAGATTGGGATCGGCGTCATCACCTCGGTGAACACGATCATCGCAATTCCAATACCGACGCCGCCATCCACCCTTACCTTTCCATGGCCGGAGAATGCCAGCACAGCGCGGATTGCACTCGGTGGACCAGGCGGTGGCCTGCTTTCGGATGACCTCCAATACCTGATCTCCGTACCATGCCTGTTGACTGTGCTCTTTCAGTACGCTGTGCCGCTGTTGTTTCTTGCCGCTGGCGCCGCATTGGAAGACGGGGCATGGTATAAGGGCCTGCTTACCAAAACCCTTAGGAAAGCTTTGATCGGCTCACTGAAGAACTCGTTGGAGTCAGAGGGCTCCGCAGGTCCTTCGCTCACAAGCTGGGCATCGGTGTTGACGGCGGCTGCTTCCGGGATCGCGGGCTTCATCGTCACTGAAGCGGCAGAGAAGATTGGAACCTACGTCGCCGTCAAGCTCGCAGCTGCCGAGGTCATCGATTCCGTTCCGGTCGTCGGCTGGATTGCGCGAGTCGCCTCATGCGTGATCACCGCGGCTTCTATGGTTGAAACGACTGTAGAGTGTGTATTGTCTCCCTCGCTTTACAAGACGGAGGTGCGTCGGCTGGTGACATTGCAGGTGACGGTGCATCCAGATCCGATCAAAGGAACGAACTTTGTTCCTCCGACCTGGCCCGACGTGGCCAGCGGAGGATACTGTCTGTTCCAGGTCCAGTTCAAGGATGGAACGGGTTACTCCCAGCGGCTTGACATGCCCGAAACAACGAGCGCCGATCCGATCATCGGATCGTTTCCAAACCTGCCGGCTGGAAACAAGCTGCAGGTTGTGTTCGGTGTGTACTCCAAAGACAACTGGCTCGCGGGCCAGTGGACGAGCGCGTGGGTGGATGCGGTTCCACCGGCACCGGGCGCGCCGTTGACAATCGAAGGCTCGATCATTGAGAGCCTCGCCAGGCTGACAGCTAACACTGAATACAACTACGAACAAAGTCTCCGCTGGAACGGCGCACAGCACATCTGGATGAAAGACCGACCGACCGCGCTGAAGAAAGACCTGAATTGCGACACCGGGCTCTGCAAGCCGACCAGTCTGACAATCAATGACAAGGCCTACATGCTCGGGTACACGTGGCAATCGTCCAACCCCGGCCTGCCTCTGTGTGAAGGCGGAACTGGGAGCGGCCAGCCGTACGCGTTCCAAAGCATCAATATCGGCGCTACGCCGGAGGCCTCTCTCAAGTTTCCGTCGTGCCTGTTCAGAACGGAGCCTGCGCTGATCTACGATCAGTTCGGCCCGGCTCCGCTGTTGACCCTGCCGCTATCCGTCATGGACGCTCTGCAGAGCAACACCTTGAGCGCGGACATCATTGCGGGCTTTACCGCGGTGCAGAAGACGCTTCCGTCGGATGCCACTGTCGCCACGATCGTCGACTCGGCGGAGTGGAAAATATCATGGCCCCGCCTCACCGATCCGGCCTATGTGCTGCGACGCACGCCGGTTGCTATCGAGGTGGCCATGTACCCGGATCCTCCATTTAGTCCTCGCAACTTCTATGTCGATCCGCGGAGCGGCGAGTTCCATCTGCGCCAGGTGACGCTCGACAATTCAACCCCATTCGACATGCAGCCAACCATGAGTTGGGGCCGCTTCAACTTCCCCTATCTGGACGCATTTGTTGTGCATCCGGCAGGGTATGTGATCGGCGCAAGTTTTCCGAACCATCGCCTGGACATCATTAAACTTCCGGCTGCGGCAGTTCCCGACAAGGACGCCCCTCTCGCCGTGACCGTCGCGGGCAAAGGGCTGCGGCAAGGGTTGCTGAACGGGCCAACCGCGCTCGCCGTATCCAGCGACGGCCGAGTGCTGGTTTTGGAGGCTGGCAACGAACGCGTGCAGTCCTTTGATGTGAACGGCAATCCGGCTCCAAGCTTCGACAGCGGCAATCGCGGTGCGCTGCATCCTGCAGGCGGAACGGGCGCGCTCGACGCCAGACTGCTTCCTTTGGAGTTGCGGAAGGCTCTCGCCGCAAACGGAGTCGAGCTGACGGGGCGCTGGTCGATCAACAATCGTGCCGACAAGGTCGAGATCACCGTCCAGGGCGATGAACTCGTGATTCGGCTGAATGGCGCACAGATGTCCACGCGCTGGCGGATTGTGGACGGCGCGACGACGTACCTAGCGACGGAAGAGAACGGAAAGGTTGTTGTACACATACCGGGAGGCACCGATTTCACCTTGCCGGACAATGCGTTGGCGGAGTTGAATCTGGGTGCGGTCAGCGCCGATATCGTCGCGGCGTTCAAAGCGCAAGGGTTGACGCTTGCGCCGCAGTCAGCGGTCAAAGGCAATGGCCTGGTGATTCCGAAGGACGGACCTGAGGCCTCGCTTGACCTGGGCAAGGTGCCCGTCGAAGTGGTCCATGCTTTGGCCACACGAAGCTTCACGCTCGGCAGCAACACCACCTTTCAGGATGATGTGTCAGTCTCCGTGTTGCGGAGCGGAGCGGTGTGGATTGTCAGGGATGCTGGGCACGCGGCTAGCTACAAGCTGTCGCTCAATGCGGACGGCTCCGTAACGGTTGTTGACTACGTCTCCTACTTCAGTCTAAAGACCGATGGCGGTCGAACGTATCTTTCCATGTCCAGCGAACTGCTGGGATACATGTATATCCTGAGCTACCGCGGCGACGGCGACTCAGTGAATGACTACGTTCTGGATGTCTATGAGCCGAGCGGCGCATGGTTGTCGGCTACCACGGGCGTGAATGCCGCGCAGCTGGTTGTCAATCAATGGCGGACGGTCTACACGCTCGACTATCAGCACTTTGCCGGGCCCGGAGGACGAATTGAACCCTCGGTGAGTACATGGGTGCCGTCCGAGACCAATTCATAACCGAATGCGAATTGCCGCGGCGTCAGGCTATGCATGAGACGGAAGAAGCAACACGGAAGGATGTATGCAAGTGAGCCAATCACATGCCTGACGGTCGTGGCGTTTTTCTCGGCAAATGGACTTTGAGTGGGGGCTTCCCGCCCTTGATGGGCCCATACTGGGGCGCCCTCGCCAGCACCACGGATTACTCGGGCGTCAAGAAGTACATCGCCGCCATCGAGGCGGATTGTTTGTGCGCATGGATGCCTCCTGACCAACAACATTGGCCTGATGTACCGCCCACTTGTACCCTCATGGCAGCAATCCAGCGCCTGGCGGATGGAGCGCTTTGCTTCCAGGTCAATTCGGGTCAGTTTGTTGCGGCCAAGTCAGGTTACCTGAACTTCGTTGACGGCCTCAGCAATGCGCTGGGGTTCGCCCTCACCAATACAATGGTTGAAGGAAATTCGTTTACACAGATTGTATTGAGCACCGACAGCAAACAGGGCATTGGCGAGTCGCAAGGCGCGTTGGTACTGATCTCGCAGAGCGGGGAATTCTTTGAAATCCAAACGTTTGTTGTGCCGCTTTCGACGATCCTGGCCAAGAAAAACGGCGACGCACTTAACTTGACATACGTAGACTTTACGGGCATCGACTTCAGCGGCTGCTCTTTGAACGCCACGGACTTCTCCAACTGCAACCTGTCCAACGCCGTCTTTTTCAAAGCGAATCTGTCGAACGCAAACCTCTTTGGTGCCGTGCTCGCTTCCACCAACTTTACCGGCGCGACGATTCTTGGGACGAAATTCGATTACACCGACCTTAGCTCGGCCAACTTTGGTCCCGCACCGCATATGTTTCACCCACCGGTTCTCGGCCCGCCCAGCACGGCGGAACCTCGCACAAGCTTTGTTGGCGCAACCTTGCCAGTGTCGTTACTCGGGCTGGACTGGTCGATGCTGGACCTGAGCGGAGCACGTCTGTCAGGTACGCTCGATCTCAGCGGCCTTTCGGCGCAGTATGCCGTGCTTGCGGGCAACGGCCTGGGGCTCGAGGGCGCTACACTGGCGGGCGTCAACTTCAGCCATTCGGATGTCTCCATCGACCTCAGCAACTGCAAATTCGCTGAACGGCTTGGCGATCCGGCCTCGACCTTTGAAGGCGCCACCCTGCACAACTCGAACTTTTCGGGCGCGAAGCTCGTGGGCGCGAACTTCAAGGGGGCGCAGGGTTCGCGGACGGGCTCGACACCTGGGACGAATTTCAGCTCCGCCTACATGGTAAATGCGGTGCTGACGGAAGCAAGCTTTGTAAAGGCAACATTTGCCAACGCGCAGCTCTACGGAACTGCAATGCTGGACCATGCCGATCTACAGGAAGCAGACTTTTCAAACAGCATTTTGTCAGGCCTGAATCTGAACGAGGCGCGTCTCCGCGGGGCCAAGTTCGATGCCGCAAATCTCATCAACGCGTCTCTCAAGGGCGTTGACCTGACACCAACCATGGAAGGAAATGCAACAAACTTCATCGGGGCCAATCTGATTGGCACGAACTTCGAAGGTGCGCAACTGAATGGAGCCAACCTTGACAGCGCGGAGGTGGCCCTGCGCGAAGGCGTACCCTTCTTTTCGCTCACCGATCTCGCCAGCTGGGTAGCGGACCTTAATAACAATCAGATCTCAGTGGCATTGAGCAAAGTCTTCGCGTCCAACGGCCGGCCACTTCGGCCCTATGCAGTGGCCTATACCTTGACACCGGGATCGCGTTGGGGAATCGAGCAATACCCCACCTATGATGTCGCGCTGGATGCGCGCTTGAATCAGCTCTCTGTAGCGGTCGAATCGGTTGTCCTCTTCACCTTGCCCAGCAGCGCAGCCCTTGTCGCGGCGCTGGATGTGCAGACGTTGCCGCAGGAACTGGTGTCGGCGATTACATCCGGCGGCACACAGTTGGCATCCACGGCCGCCATCAGCGTCGTAACAGCGGGAAGCTCGTGGTCTTTGAGCCAGCTGCCATCGGTAGACAACGCGGTAGGCTACTCCAGCCTCGCTCTCGTGGGTGAAAGTGGAAACCTCGACGCGTTCGGAACGAAGCTCATGATCGGCAGGCTCGGGGATCGTGACAAGATGCAGTTGGAAATTGTGGATGTGGTGCCAACCGTTTTGACGTCCGATGCGATGGGCCCGGACACGGTCTGCCCGAACCAAAGCTCGTACGCACAGAATGTAGCGAACAACACGTCGTGGCTCCGGATGATGACGGCCCGCACTCCCGCAGCGCCACCATCCTGTGTTCCATCGCCGGATCGATGGTGCCCACCCAGCAACGCCATATACCCCACGGGACTAGGTTCAAGAAAGCCAGCCAGCCCAACCTGATCCGCCCTGCATTCTTGATCCACGCCGGACTTGAGTTTCTGGCATTTCAGGGGCTCGAAAGAATGCCGATCGATGTCGGAATTCTCAAAACGTGGAGATTCGGTTGTGTGGTCGCCATTGGAGACGTGCCGTGGGCATGGTGATGTCATAACCGACCAGCCGAAGGAGATGAGCACTCATGGCACTCAAGCGCAGCCGCTGAGGGCTTGCATTCAAGAACAGGAAGCCTTGGTGAGAAGCGATGCCCGAAGCTATTATCAGCGCCACTAAGACAAATAAGATCGGAGCACCAATCAACGGAACTTTCCAGTCTCCGGAAGCTAGGCGCAAGATCACGGCAACGCCCGCTACTAGGCCTACAGCTCCTAGTAGATACTGACCAAGGTTCCACTTACGAACTGCGAGATCAAAGAACTGCAAGCCCAAATCCGCATCTTCGCGCCAACTCAAGAGGCGGCGCCAATTCCCCACCAGGGAGTAATGCAGGCAGTGATTGGATGGACCTGTGTCCTGGTGCTGATCTCGGGGATCTGTATCGGGTTCTGGTGGACAGTACGAGCTCTCATTCCTGGCACGACTACCATCACGGGACCAGACCCCACGCCACCTCACCTACCAAATCTAAAGGGCGCAATTCATCTCTCAGGTAAGGGAGTAGAAGGCGCATTAGTAAAGAGTGCTGACGGAATCTGCCGGAACCCAGTGAGCGTCCGGACTGCCGCGGGCGGTTCTTTCTCCGCAGATTGCGATCAAGTGCATCCTAACGACGTAATTTTACTTTCGGCCGATTATGACCAGGATGGAAAGCACTGCCACGCGCAAACGGATTCAAGTGTGGCCTACAAGCTTACCGACGAGCAAGTTTTGGAGCTGACATGCGAACACTAAAAGTAGCAGTGCTGATTCTGCTTACCATGTTCCCCTCGGTCTCACGAGCGGCGGTCAAAGTATGCGTAAACACTAATGATCAACAGATTGTGACAGTGACTATCACGGGAGGGCAATCGATCGTCTCTAACGTCTCCGGAAAATGTCAGTATATAAACTATAGTGAGAAGACGCTGCTAGTAAGCGCGCCGGGTTACGCATCGCGAAAGGTAGCTGTCACGGACGGCGGAGTCTTTAATGTGGTTCTCCTCCAGGCTGGAGTAGAGCATTACAGCGTTGAAGCTTTGCGTTTTGTGACTGATACACGCATTAAGGCATCCGCGGGCAAGAAATATACGATTAAAGCAAACGGCACGGTGAATCTGGCCGCCGGAGGCGGCTCTTATATCGTTGATGCGAATGGCACGATTCTCACGACTCCCGCACAAGGCAGCGGTGCACAAAAGTGGTTTAAGGAAATCGCCGCGCCTGTGGGAGAGCTTCCCGCTGACGGCGCTAAGAAATTTATGATCAAACCTAACGTGACTTACCTTGAAAACGCAGCGTACGGTGCGCTTGTGGCTGGCTTTTAGCAAACATCGAATCCCAAGGACTTTACCGACTTTCCCTCGGGCTTTGTGCTCGTGGGCTCTTCCGGAACCATTGTTGCTCCGGCGAGCGGCGGATATCTCTTTCTCGCCGTAAATGATTTGAATTTAATTGATAACGATGGCAGCTTCGACGTGACCATTGCGCCAGCAGAGTAAAACTGACCCTGTCGGTGGACAGCATCGCCCAAGTGTTCGGTTGCGGTCGTTTATCGACTAGCCCAAAGAGTTGGATGACGATGACTATCTAAAGTGAATGGATTATCGGCACTTGTTTTACTTACGCCAAATCGCGTTTCGCGGCTGACCGGCTGAAAACGTGCATTGGCCTTTAGTCGCCGCCCGAACGTCCACAGTGCTGTCGATGATAGACACGCGACGATTTTTCGTTGCTATTCAAAGTTCTCACCGAAGATGATGCAGTTTCTCGAGTTGTCTATTGGGTAGAATTTTCGACTAGCTTTAGCGGTTGACTTCTAACTCGATAAAATACATTATCGCGGATCATTTAGTCGGCAACCCGGAGGCAGGTTGCCATGTCACATATCCGATTAGCCGGTTATCCAGGCGCTAGCCTTTTAGCGACTCTGCCTGGCGCTACTTCGTCATGCTCCTGGGGAATCCGCAATTGAAGCATTCAGCCCTGCGACCGAAGCGTTGCGAACACTCACGACATCGGGCCACGAGCTGGCCCTGATCTACGAAAGGGAAAAACAGCGGGGCAATCGCAACCGTGCAACGCTGGCCGTAGCCAGGAAGATGGTGGCCTGGATGGTTGCGGTAGAACGCAGTAAACAAGACTTTGTGCCTGCCGAGGATTTCGGAGGCACGGTGGCAGCCTAAGACTTCGCCGAGACTAATGCGGGTTCGTCCGTGTCAACCTGCTGACCCTTTTGCAGGTCGGGGAGGCGCCTGGTCCAATTTTTCTCGCTCAGGTCCGCAGTCCCGCTAACCGTAGCTTTTTCACCGGCCCACTGTGCAATAATTGGCAACGTCATTAAATGACAATGAATTGAATTGCTTCTGGCGGCACCTCCACCCGCGGAGTTCGTCACGGCTATGGAACCTAACGAAGTCCGGAAACAGATCGACAAAATCCTACTTAGCGAGAGCTTCAAGGACAAAGATCAGCTGAAGAAGCTGCTCGAAGTCCTTTTCAAGAATCTAGATACACAAACGACTCTCAAACCAGATCGCGTCATCAAGGAACTTTGGCCCGAGGAGATCACGGCAAAAAGCTCCGCAGATGTTGCTACCGAGATCAACAGACTAAGAAAAGCACTGAAATGCTATTACGACGGAGAAGGCAAGAACGCCCCCATCCGCGTGAATCTGCCGAATCGGTCAGCACCCTCTCATGATGGAACAAGAGAAAAGCGATGGATCGTCTTAGAACCGTGGGAAGATGTCGAGGATTCAACGCCTCCAAACGTTCCGCCTGTGAGTTCCCGCCGATGGCTCAGCATTTCGGTCGCAATTCTTGTCATTTGCATCGTGGGCTGCGTAATCGTTCTAGTAGTGTCAGCTGATCGTCGACCCCAATCTGGGCGAATTGACAATTCTGAACTTGTGATCGTGAATGCAGAAGGGAAGGAACTTTGGCGCAAGACCTTTCCAGGCGGATTCTGGAGCGATTACTACCAAGATGGTCTGGCGAAGCATTTGTACTTCCAAGATGGCGTGCAGACGCATCTGTGGTTCGGCGATTTGGACGGGGATGGCCACACTGAGGTTCTTCTGCTTTATCATCCGGCCACAGATCCAAAGTCGCACTCGACAACGCTGATTTGTTATTCGGATTCGGGGAAGGAAAAGTGGCATTGGACCCCGGGCAGGGTGCTGCCGGAACTCGACAGCGTCCCGTCGGTTTACATAGCGATGGGCTTTGGAGTTTTGCCGACTGCGAACGGTCAACATCGGCGCATCGTCGTAATGAGCCGGCATGAATACTACTATCCGACCCAGATCGCCGTAGTCGACACCAAAGGTATGACTCTCTCCGAATATTGGCACTCCGGGCACCTATTCCATTTCGAATTGGCAAGCCTGGAGGGTCGCGAAGAGATCATCGCCAGCGGAATCAGCAATGGGTATCACCAAGCGACCATGCTGGTGCTTGATCCCGATCATGTCTCAGGCGCGTCCACGGAGACGGCGCGACCCGAAGTACAAATCCACGGCATGGGGACCTCCCACGAGAGGTTCCGCCTGCTGTTCCCCCGCAGCGACTTGAACAAAGACCTGTACGTTTATAACCAAGGCTTGGGGCCGGTTGTCAGTCCAGGGAGGATTCAGATCGATGTGAAGGAATGCTGGCTCACTGTACCGCAGGGCTGCACGATCGTTTATGGATTTGACGAGAAATTCAATTTGCTCTCTGCGAGTGCGGAAGACACGTTTCTCAACGCGCATAAAGAGTTCTATTCAAAGAACAAGGTCGCCCATCCCTTCAGCCTGAAGGAAGAAGGCGAATTTCAAAAAGTCCAGTGCCTTGTTGGTTGCAGTACCGCCTTCGTTCCAGTCCCCATGAATTGATGCCGGAGTATCGTTACTGACGGCTTCGCTTCGCCAATCCGATCCCGCAGCGATGAAAGCCTATTCAACAAGTTACCTTATCCCCACTCCAGCCAGCACCAAATAACTGTTTAGTTTTGGCAACCTTGTGACAAAGGTTTACCGCCAGAGGTGACTAAGGAGACCCCTTAGTTGTTGCCGGTCGCCTAGGGCTAAATTACGTGTCAACTTGATATCAACAGCTCTCAATTCCAGAAAGACAGTTGCGATCTCATGCTAGGCTGACGACACTAAATAACCATTTCTGAATGAGACGCGAAACCCTCCCCGGCGTTTGCCCAGATATGGTGCGACGCGGCCTTGAAAATACCAGCACCGTCAAGCGGTGTGACGACTGTATGGTTGCAAACGTTGATTTCAGCTGAACATTGAGCTGCAAAAGAGGGGTTTGACGGCCGAGTGTGGTTGGGATTCAAGCTGGCCGAAGAGTGGAAGTGCCACATTGACCGGCCACAAGAATCCTAGACTTTTTGGAGACGGACATGCAGCGTTCGTCGATCTATGATCTGTCGGCGGCCTCAGGCGCTACTAAAGGCCCCGCTTGGGCAAGATTCTTTCGAATGACGTACGTGGCGAGCGCATTCTTTGCTCGAGTTTGTCGCAACGTCGCTTCGCACCTGCACCCGATTCCGGCGCTGCTGGTAGTACTTGGCATGGCTCTTGGCACAAGAACTCTGTCGCAGACGGCGCAATTCAGCGGCGCCCAGAGCACAATCCCATTCCCCGGCCTGGAAAGCCCTGGCCTGCAATATGCATACAACATTGCAGTGGATGGGAGCGGCAACGTCTATGTAGCCGACTACGGCGCTTCGCTTCTTGGACCCGGATTGGTGATAAAGGAGACGCTGTCGGCGGGAGCCTATACCACAAGCTACATCGGAAGCGGCTTGGACTATCCATACGGCGTCGCGGTAGATGGCGACGGTAATGTCTATATCAGCGACACCGGCAATAGCCGCGTCTTGAAGGAGACTCTGTCGGGAGGAGGCTATACCCAGAGCGTAGTCGTTGATGCTTCGAACGGCTTGAATAATCCTTACGGTGTCGCAGTGGATGGCAGTGGCAATGTCTACATTGCCGATTTGGATAATCAACGCGTTCTGAAGGAGACGCTGTCGGGTGGAGGCTACACCCAAAGCGTAGTCGCAGATGCGACAAACAACGGCTTGTCTTATCCGGTTGGCGTCTCAGTAGACAACAGCAGCAATGTCTACATTGCCGACTCCGGCGATACCACTAATCAGGTGCTGAAGGAAACGCCCTCTTCCGGCGGCTACACGCAGAGCGTGGTCGCTGATGCAGCATCCAACGGCCTGAATAGTCCAAACGGTGTCGCAGTGGATGGCAGCGGCAATGTCTACATTGCCGATCTAGGCAACAATCGGGTGTTGAAGGAGACGCTTTCCGGGGGCACCTACACCCAGAGTGTGGTGCCCGCGAGTGGGCTGCATGAGCCCGGAGGCGTCGAAGTGGACGGGAACGGCGACGTCTATATCTCCGATACCTACACTGGTCGGGTGGTTGAGGAGACGTCGTCAGGCGGGAACTTCGGCACTGTCAATGTGGCCGGCGCAAGCGCAAATCCTGTCTCGGAAATATTTACTTTTGACACGGCGGGCACGCTGGGCTCGACAGCCGTGCTCACGCAGGGCGCAGCAGACCTGGATTTTACCGATGCCGGTACGGGAACCTGCAATGCGGGAACCGCCTACAATGCCGGTGATATCTGCACGATTGATGTGACCTTCAGGCCGACGGCTCCCGGAACCCGTTATGGTGCGGCAGAGCTCTTGGACGGCTCGGGGAGCGTGTTGGCGACCGGCTACGTGCAGGGTGCCGGAGCCGGCCCGCTGGCGAACTTCCTGCCCGGAGCACAGAACATCCTGGGCGGCGGCTTCAACGGGCCCTTAGGTGTTGCAGTGGACGGGAGTGGCAACGTCTATGTTGCTGATACTGCCGAAGGCGCGGTCAAGGAGATACCTTTTGGCTGTGCGTCCTCCACCTGCGTCACGGCTCTGGGCGGCGGCTTCTTCTTGCCCTATGGGGTGGCTGTGGATGGGGGTGGCAACGTCTATGTCGTTGATAGCGAAGCCGACGGCGGCATCGGTCTCGTAAACGAGATACCCCCGGGTTGCGCGTCCTCCAGTTGTGTAAGGACGCTGGACGTCAGCGTTCCCATTTCTGTCGGTCTGGCGATGGACGGAAGCGGCAACATCTACGCCGCTTCGATCTCTGGGGTGTATGAGGCACCCCCGGGTTGCGGTTCTTTCGCTTGCTTTAAGGCGCTGGGTGGTGGATTCCTCGATCCTGCCGGCGTAGCCGTGGACGGGAGCGGCAACGTCTATGTCGCCGATGCCGGCAACAACGCGGTGAAAGAGATGCCCGCCGGCTGCACTTCCTCCAGTTGCGTCACGACGCTGGGCGGCGGCTTCAACGAGCCCCACGGCGTGGCGGTGGACGGGAGCGGAAACATCTATGTCGCCGATAGTCTCAACAATGCGGTGAAGAGGATGCCCGCGGGCTGCTCTTCCTCCAATTGCGTCACGACGCTGGACAGCAACATCGATGGGCCCTATGCCGTGGCGTTGGACGCAAGCGGGAACGTCTATGCCACCAATACTGACACCAATAGCGGGGTGGACGAACTGAGCTTCGCCACTCCGCCCAGCCTCAACTTTGCCAACACCAACGTGGGCTTAACGAGTAGCGACAGCCCACAAACCGTGATGGTCGAGAACATCGGCAACGCTCCGTTGAACGCGGTTGCGCCCGGCCTCACTGCACCAGTTGACTTTAAGCAGGTGGCAGGGAGCGGCATCCCGCCTGACTGTACTTCCGGCTTCTCCATTGCCCCAGCTGCCAGTTGCAGCCTCAGTATCGAGTTTGCGCCGACAACAGCAGGTACGTTGAGCGAATCATTTGTTTTGACGGACAATTCGCTGAATGCTACAGCGGCAACTCAGAGCATTCAGCTGAGTGGCATAGGCGAATCTTCCGGAACGACGACAACCTCCACTTCGCTTACTTCTTCGCTGAATCCTTCGTTGTATGGACAATCTGTGCAGATCACCGCGACCGTTGCACCAATGAGTGGCAGTGCGATGCCGACCGGAACTGTGCAGTTCAGTGTGGATGGAATTCCGGCAGGCTCGCCGGTGGCGTTGAGCGGAGGAAGTGCGGAGTACATCACCAACTCACTTTCATTGGGAACACACAGCATCACCGCGGCGTTTACGCCCGCTATTGGCACAGGATTTACCGGGAGCAACGCCACGGCGTTGAGTCAGGTGGTTGACCCCGTACCAGCGCCGACGTTGAGCTCCATCGCTATTGCACCGGTTAGCGCTACAATTCTGGTTGGCCAAACACAGCAATACTCGGCCATGGGCACATATAGCGACGGCAGCACTCAGGACTTGACCGATCTGATTACCTGGAATTCCGCGAACCCATACGGGTGCACGATCAATGCATCCGGGCTTGCCACTTGCACGGGCATCGGCATTTCTACAATAACCGCCAGCTTGAATGGTGTGAGCAGCAACTACGCGAATCTGACTTCGATCCGAACGGCATTCACGGCCCCAACGGAATCGGTCGGAACGTCAAGTGGAACAGAGACGGCGATCATCTGGCTGCCGAATGGCTTCACACTGGGTTCCATTTCCGTGGTCACTCAAGGTGCGCCCAATCTAGATTTCAACCTGGTGTCCGGTGGAACATGTGTAGTGGGAAATACCTACTCCGCAGGAGTCAACTGCACCGTGAATTACACATTCAAGGCCACGGCGCCCGGAATCAGAATGGGCGCAATCAATCTCTATGGCAACAGCTCGCCTACGCCGGTTCTAGAAGGGACTGTTTTCCTGAGCGGCATGGGAACCGGACCGCTCGTGGATTTCCTGCCTGGCGCGCAGAGCACCGTGGTAACAACTGGCGGGACGGTCGGACCCATTGGAATGGCTATCGATGGTAGCGGGAACGTGTATATCGCCGACTATTCTCAGAGTCAAATACTGAAGGAGACTCCGACGGCGGGAGGCTACACCGAGACAGTTGTTGCGAATGCGGCGATGAACGGATTGAATCAGGCCATGGGTGTTGCAGTTGACGGTGCTGGCAACGTCTATGTCGCCGATACTTTCAATAACCGAGTGTTGAAGGAGGCACTGTCTGCGGGCGGCTACACCCAGAGCACGGTCGCCACCGGCTTGAATCTACCGCAGGACATGACGGTGGATAGCAGCGGCAATGTATATATCGCCGACACAGAGAATGATCGGGTGCTGAAGGAGTCGCTATCGGTTGGCGGCTATACACAGACTACTATGGCTAGCGGGCAGATTATCCCGTACGGGGTTGCGGTTGATGGAAGCGGAAATGTCTATATCGCTGATTGGTCGAGTTCTGGGGTATTGAAGGAGACTTTATCGGCGGGCAGCTACATTCAGAGCACGTTGGCCAGCGGGCTGAACGCCCCGGGGCGTGTCTCGATTGATGCAGCCGGCAACGTCTATGTCAGCGACGTCTACAATAACCGGGTATTGAAGGAGACACCTTCACCAGGCGGCTACACACAAAGCACGATCGCCTCAGGCCAGGCTAAGCCCTGGGGGATTGCGGTGGATGGGAGCGGCAATCTCTTCATAGCGAATTACACGAGCAAGATGGTTGTGAAGGAGGACTTCGCCGATGCTCCTAGCCTGAGTTTCGCATCTACCAAAGAAGGTTCGACGAGCAGCGACAGCCCGCAATCGGTGACAGTGGAGAACAACGGAAATGCGACTCTAACCGCCGTTGCTCCAGGTCTGACGTCGCCAACCGACTTTACTCAGATAGCGGGCAGCGGCATTCCGGTGGACTGCACGGCAGGCTTCTCGCTGGCCGCAGGCTCCAGTTGCAATCTGAGCATTGCATTTACGCCAACCACGACGGGCACGTTGAACGAAGCTTTTGTTTTGACGGACAATTCGCTTAATTCTACAGCGGCAACTCAGAGCATTCAGCTCAGTGGCGTAGGCGAGCTTTCCGGGACAACCGCAACGACCACTTCTGTGGTTTCTTCGCTGAACCCTTCATTGTATGGACAGGCAGTGCAATTCACCGCGACTGTTACGCCAGCGAGTGGCAGTGCGGTGCCGACAGGGACTGTGCAGTTCAGCGTCGACGGAGCTCCAGCAGGCACACCGGTAGCGTTGAATGGAGGATCTGCAGCATACGCCATAAGCACATTGACAGCGGCAACGCATAGCATTAGTGCTGCATATTCGCCCGGCACAGGCAGCGGATTCACCGCGAGCAGCTCATTGACGTTGAACCAGGTTGTGAATGCGGTCGAACCGGTGATCGCCTGGGCAACGCCAGCCGCCATTACCTACGGCACTGCTCTAAGCGGGACCCAGCTCAATGCCAGCACGACCGTGGCAGGCACGTTTGTATACATCCCCGCTGCTGGAACGGTCCTCGGCGCCGGGTCGAAGACTTTGTCAGTCACGTTCACGCCGACCGACGGCAGCGACTACACAACAGCCAAGGACACCGTGACGCTGGTTGTCAATCAGGCCACGCCCGTAATTAACTGGACAACGCCTACTGCCATCACCTACGGCACAGCGCTCAGCGGCAAGCAACTTGACGCGACAGCGGCCAACAATGGCGGGACTGTCGCTGGCACGTTTATCTTCACGCCCGCCAAAGACACTGTGCTCACCGCGGGAACACAGACGCTATCGGTAACCTTCACGCCAACCAACACCACCAACTACGTTGCTCCGCCCAGCGCTTCGGTCGTCCTGCAAGTAAACCAAGCAACGCCGAAGATCACTTGGACAAAACCGGCGGCGATCGCGTACGGTACCGCGCTGAGCGCCACGCAGTTAGATGCAACAGCCTCTGTGGCGGGAACTTTTGTCTATTCACCCCCGGCGGGCTCCGTCCTCACAGCTGGAACTCAGACCCTCTCCGTCACGTTCACACCGACGGACGCGGTCGACTATGTGACCGCCACCGATTCGGCGACGATCACAGTGAAGGAGGCTGCGCCGACCGTTACCTGGGCAACGCCAGCCGCCATCACCTATGGCACTCCGTTAAGTAGCACGCAGCTTGATGCGACAGCATCCGTTCCTGGCACGTTTGTCTATTCGCCTGCTGCGGGTGCGATCGAGGGAGGAGGCAGCGATAAGCTTTCTGTCACCTTCACACCGACTGACGGCACCGACTACATAACAGCCAAGGCGTCCGTCACACTGCAAGTGAATTCGGCAACACCGACGATCAATTGGGCTACGCCTGCTGCCATCACTTATGGCACGGCGCTCAGCGGCACGCAGCTTGAAGCGACCGCGACCAACAACGGCACGACTGTCGGCGGCACGTTCGTGTATTCACCGGCGAAGGGCACTGTGCTTACGGCAGGGACGCAGACTCTATCGGTAACCTTCACGCCAGCCAACACCACCAACTACGCGGCCCCGCCCAGTTCTTCGGTCGTCCTGCAAGTAAACCAGGCAACGCCGAAGATCACCTGGACAAAACCGGCGGCGATCACGTACGGTACCGCGCTGAGCGCCACGCAGTTAGATGCAACAGCCTCTGTGGCGGGAACTTTTGTCTATTCACCCCCGGCGGGCTCCGTCCTCACAGCTGGAACTCAGACCCTCTCCATCGCGTTCACACCGACGGACGCGGTCGACTATGTGACCGCCACCGATTCGGTAAGCCTGGCCGTAGTCAAGGCAACACCCTCGATATTGGGATGGCCGACGGCTAGCGCCATCACCTCCGGTCAGACGCTGGCTTCTTCAACTCTCACCGACGGTGCAGCATCCGTGCCAGGCTCCTTTGGCTGGGTGGCACCAAATACCGTGCCACCTACTGGCACGGACACTGAGTCGGTTGTCTTCACTCCTCTGGACGCTGTTGACTACAACACAGTTACTGGCACAGTTCGAGTCAACGCGACTTTTGCCGCCTACTCGATCAGTACAGGGATCGACTCTACAGGCCGGTATGAGTTGTGGGAGACCAATCCCAGCACCGGAGCTCTCGTCAACCAATCGTCCGTCAGTCTGCCCGCCGACGGTGGGGTCTATTACAACATCGGCGGTCTGGCGTTCGCAAACGGTAATCTGTGGGCGATCAGTAAGGTGATCGACTCTTCAGACCGGAATCAGTTGTGGGAGATCAATCCCAGTACCGGAGCTCTCGTTAAGCAATTGCTCGTCAGTCTGCCCGCGGACGGTGGGGTCTACTACAACGTCGGCAGTCTCACATTCGCGAACGGAAATCTGTGGGCGATCAGTGCAGGGATCGACTCTTTAGACCGGCATTTGTTGTGGGAGATCAATCCAAGCACCGGAGCTCTCGTCAAGCAAACGTTTGTCAGCCTGCCCGCGGACGGTGGGGTTTATTACAACGTCGGCGGTCTGGCGTTCGCGAGCGGAAATCTGTGGGCGATCAGTATAGGGATCGACTCTACAGGCCGATATGAGTTGTGGGAGATCAATCCCAGCAATGGAGCTCTCGTCAAGGAAACGTCCGTCAGTCTGCCCGCGGACAGTGGGGCCTATTACAACGTCGGCGGTCTGGCGTTCGCGAGTGGAGATCTGTGGGCGATCAGTACAGGGATCGACTCTTCAGACCGCCATCTGTTGTGGGAGATCGATCCCAGTACCGGAGATCTCGTCAAGCAATCATTCGCGAGTCTGCCTTCCGAGTACAGTGGGGTTTATTACAACGTCGGCGGTCTGGCCTTGCAATAGCATGTGGCCGCTATATGTCGGAGACATGTAAGGCATTCTGCTTGGCCGGTGATCCACCAGAATCGCCGCGAAACGTTAAGGGAGCCGCCGTAACGGATAGTGGTCTCGCCAGCCTTCACCGCCTCAAAATTAACGTCTTCTGGCTTACATGACGAGCAGCTTACAGCGAGATCGTGCGGACCAATCCATTGGATCGTCACGGGTTTGTCTCCATCGATTCCAAAGACTATCGACTATCTCTCCGTGCGTCGAATTATCCGAAGCCTAATTGGCTCGTACGCTGACGAGCGTCGAGCCTCTGCTCATCGCCCCGCTGTTTCGCTTCGAGAGGGTTGCGGTATACGTAAGCGTCCCGATCTCCCCTCTTGACCTGAGTGAGGAGTGATCCTTTAAGTGTAAGCGTCCCGATCTCCCCTCTTGACCTGAGCGAGGAGTGATCTTTTAAGTGCCCACTTCCCTTTTTGGTGGGCACCTGATGAGTGTGTCAAGCTGCTTGAGAGGATTGATCCTTCGAGTACGGGGCAAGGTTCCAGGGCAGGAGATCCTCGATGCGGCTGATGGGATGGTCTGGGAT
>Ga0182030_10006358_pt1 | contig 24942 bp, 25 predicted proteins | sample 812S3MmetaG_FD_121299 | JGI IMG/M metagenome (GOLD analysis project Ga0182030, IMG submission 121299) | Permafrost microbial communities from Stordalen Mire, Sweden - 812S3M metaG (Illumina Assembly) | ecosystem: Environmental > Terrestrial > Soil > Wetlands > Permafrost | place: Sweden...
CCGCACGTTTCGTCTGGCGCGAATAGCGCTCAAAACCCGTGTTGGCAAAGGTCATCTGCTTTTCACGCTTCATAGCAATAATTATAGCAGACAACCGCTCACTAAATCAGAGAATCCCTAGCTTGTCTGCGGGTCGTTTAAGAAAGCGACCCCAAATGCGAGGAATGATGACCTTGCCGTCAGAGTCTGTGATGACTTTGTGGACGATGTCCCATGCGTTTCGAAGCGGCTCGTCCATGGATTCGAATTGAAGGCTGGCTCGCGCTTCTGTGTAGCCGTGGCGCTCTGAAAACGACATTCGATGAGGGCTTTAGGGTTCAGCGTAGAGAGGAGATAGGGATGGGGAGGCGCGTCTCTGACTTGCTGGGCCAATCAGGCCCACCGCCGTCAAAGTAACCCGCGCAGATCGCCCACGGTGGACCACTTCGGCCAAGGAAAGCGAGGCCTTCTTCCGAGCATAACAATGCTGTGAACGAGGGTTCATAGCCATGTTATGAGGGACAGTCTCGTAGTGTGTCCCTAGGATTGGCCGAGAAAAAACCCGCAGAGGGTGCTCCAGCGGGCTTTCCGGACGTGGTGGAGGTGAGGAGACTCGAACTCCTGACCCCTTACATGCGAAGCAAAACGAGCACAAAAAGCGAGAAGACGAAGAAGCCCCGCAACTCCGGGAAAACCCAATAGCTGCAAGGCTTTTTGCACCGTTCCGGTTTCCAGGGGCTTCCGCCCATTTCCGCACGTTTCCGCCGAAATGGTCGTCAAATGGTCGTCAAAAAACTGTCGTCCGGATCATCCATCCGGCTTCAAGGTGGCCGCGAGCGTTGCCATTGGAAGAATCAGCCGCAGACCGTCGGCTGTGAGCGGACGAAAATCCGGCACGCGCTTGACATACCAGGCGGCGACATCCGCGTTGAGGGCGTCGACGATCAGCGCAACGCCTCCGATTTCAAGCGCGCCGGTTAGAGCGTGGCGCATCGCATGCCGAAGAAGGAACGTGCCAAGACCGGTCCCAGCCATGCCGCGGTCAACACCGAGTTGGGCAAGCAGAATTGCCGGCGCGCCGCTCGCGAGGTTGCGAATTTTGAAGCGTTTGGCGAGGTCGTCCGGAAGGTCGGTATCGATGATCTTGATGCCGACCAGCGTGAAATAGCCCAGAATCCGTTCGGGGGCCGCCGGGGAGACGGCGACCTTGGTGGCGGCTCGCATCGACTCTTGGGCTTGGAGCGCGACCCGCTGAAGGTAGCCGCTAACCGACGGCTCGCCGCAATCGAACGCACCCCTGTCGTGACGCCGTTCAAGAGGCTCCAAGCGGATGTCGATCGAGGTGCTACTACTCAACGAGTTTGAAGCGCTGGTCGTCCTCGTTCATGAGTTGCCGTAGCAGCTTGCTAGGTGGCGCCGGCGCTCGCATCGCCGCATAAAAACGCTCGCGGGTGGCCTTGTCGAGTTGCAGAACTTCACGCTGGCCGAGAACTCGATCGGCCCGCTCGAGTCCGGCGGAAACCAAGAAGGCCGACAGATCGCCGCCGGTCTCATAGGCAGCCGCCTCCTGAAAGCGGGCCTTGACGCCGAGCGGGACGCGAAAGTCAACCCTTGCTTGCTCAGCTTTCACACGAGACGCCATAATAACTCAATTGTACGTCAAATGACACACAGAGGCAATGGGCCCGTTGCGCACAAGTGGCAATTTCAAACGCGTTTCCGAAAAGGTGCGTTCGGATGGCGCGGTTCGCGCACCGCGATCGAGCGGATTCGGCAGGCCGTTGCAGAGATTCGGAAGGCCGCACGTGCCGATCCGATTTTGGGGGCCGAAGGTGCGATAGCGTTCCTGCGGCGCGTTTCGCTGGCGCTCGAACACGTTGACAGTTCGTCGGGTGCAATCGGCTCGGCAGTGAACTCGGCGATCGACATTCTTGTAGCAATTATCAGCACGGCACCGGCCGACGAATCGACGCGGCGTGCGTGGCTCGAGCAGCTCTGGCAAGCGTTCATAGACGATCAGGTCTCGTACATCGAACTTCTCGGCGATCGCTGGGGAGAACTGTGTGCGGGGCCGGGGATCGCGGCGGAATGGGCGGAGCGTCTGATGCCTCCCTTGCTCGAGAGCTTTGCTCGCGATCGCACGAGCCGCGGGTATTTTCACGGCACGATGGCCGCATTTAGCACGATGCTCGCCGCTGGGAGATATCAGGAGATACTCGACGCGAACGAACGCATCGCATACCTGTCCTGGGGATACCGCCGCTGGGGATTCCGCGCGCTCGTTGCGCAGGGCAAGCGCGCCGAAGCGCTGCGCTATGCCGAGGCATCGCGCACCAAAGCCGGCAACGGTGATGTAGATATTGCGCTCGTCTGTGAGGAGGTGCTTTTAGCGTCGGGCATGGCCGAAGAGGCATACAATCGCTATGCAATCGCTGCGAGCGCATACGAACCGACCTATCTTGCGCGCTTCCGGGCGCTTGCGAAGAAGTACGCTTGGAAGGCGCCGAGCGAGTTGCTTCGCGATCTCGTGGCAACGATGCCCGGAAACGAAGGCAAATGGTTTGCCGCTGCAAAGTCCGCGGGACTTTACGATGAAGCGATCGCGCTTGCGCAAGCTGCCCCGTGCGATCCCAAGACGCTGAGCCGTGCGGCGCGCGACTTTGTTATACGAAAACCGGAATTCGCTGTGGACGCGGCACTTGCGGCATTGCGCTGGCTGTCCGAAGGCCATGGTTACGAGATTACCAGCTACGATGTAATAGAAGCTTACCGTCAGGGCTTCCGCGCCGCGGAGGAACTTCACCGGTCCGATGAATTCAAGCGGCGTGCGATCGCGGTGATTGCGGCCGGCAATTCGTTCGTCCAGGATTCATTGCGGTCCGTCCTCGGCGAGAGTCAAAAATGACGTCCCGACGGGTTGCGATTTAGTCGTACGCCCCGAGCTCTGCATCGAGCCTGGTCAATTCGTCGAGGGCCTTCTGTCGTTCGATGGTGCGCAGGCTCTTATACGCGAGGACGTCGCCTAAGCGGAGTCGACGGTGCCGCCCTACCAACTCGTGCGGCAACTCGCCGCGGTCGATGAGGCGTATCAGGTATTGGCGCGAGACACCCAGGAGGTCGGCCGCTTCGGTCGTCGTGAGCCGGTGGTGGACGGCGCCAATCGCGATTGCATCGCCACGGCTGAGTATCTTGACGGCGGCAAGAAGAGTGCGGCACACGGCCGCGGGTAACTCAAGTGGCCGTTGGTCCGGCCCTGTAAGCAAGGTAAGCGTTTTCTTCTGAGCTTGCAGCAAAATAGCGCCGATCCGTTCAGCCTCGGCGCGATCGCGCTCTTCCCCCTCGATGATCTCGAGGGTCGGGCGCTCCAGATTTGCTTCCATGAGGCCCAGGGTAGAGGCTAAACGCTATAAACGCAACCTGGTGGACCGCGAGGCACCGCGCAGCAACGCCTTGACGGCTCCGCGCGACCATAGCACCATGGTGTCACACCACGACCCCCAAGGGCATCCACCGCCGATGAGCGCGCGCACCCAAATCCATCTCAGCGATCAGCAGCGCCAGGCGCTGCAGTTGCTTTTGGCCGACCAGTCGGTGTCGGATCTGGTGCGCCAGGCCGTGGACCGGCTGCTCTCCGATGAGCTCGCCGGCGACGACTGGGGAGCGCGACTTGACGCCCTGATGGAGCGCATCCGGTCGCAAATACCGGAGCCAACAGCGGCTGAGGTTGCCGAGGCGCTCCGCCGCGCGCGGCTTAAGCGAAAGTTCCCCGCGTAGCCGTTGCGCGCCCGGTTCGAGCTTCGCGGCTGTCATCTAACACCTGTTTGAGGGTCGTTCCACGAGCGAATACCAAGGTCTGATTGACAGTGGAGCGGGGCGATGTGGGGACGATTATAGGGAAGGGCCATATATTGGGCTTGCTGTTACCCTGTGAAGGAACCAGCCGACTCGCTATCGAACAGGTGTTCGTTAATGAAGCCGGGCCAAGAACCGGATCCGGCGCCTCCCGAGGCGCCGGAAGGTGAGCTTATTTTGCGGCTTAACAGCGGGAAATGCGATTCGCCGCGTGATTGACCATGTCGCAACCGCCTCGAAATCCGAAGATCTATCACATCACGCATGTGGCAAACTTGCCCTCTATAGTGAACGATGGGTTCATCTATTCGGACGCACTGATGATCGAACGCGGAGGCCCCAGCGCCTCGATTGGGATGAACGCGATAAAAGCGGCTCGTCTCACTCGACCGGTGCCTTGTCACGGGAACTACGTTGGCGATTACGTCCCGTTCAACTATTGCCCGCGTTCGGTGATGCTCTATCTAATATATCGCGCCAACCATCCCGACTTAACGTACCGCGGCGGTCAAGGCCCTATTGTGCATCTTGAAGCGGATCTGCGAAACGTGATCGACTGGGCGCGAAGACAAGAATGCCTTTGGGCCCTCTCGCCTCAGAACGCTCGGGCGGAGTACACGACGTTTCATTCACAGCCGAATGACTTCGACAAAATCATGTGGGAAGACGTGGCGAATCCAGACTTCCGCCAATCAGACGTTAGAGAGAATAAGCAGGCTGAGCTGCTTGTACATGGTCGCTTCCCGTGGGCGCTTGTCGAGCGAGTCGGCGTGCGATCGATCGACATCCTCGACCAGACACACGCTGCCATTCGGGATGCTGCACACGTTCCTAAGCTAGAAATCATTCCCGAGTGGTACTTCTGAGGAGCTGCGCAATGATTGAGTTCAGAGAAGGTGACATTCTCAGGGCAGATGCGGAAGCGCTGGTCAATACAGTCAACTGCGTCGGGGTCATGGGACGTGGTATTGCATTGCAGTTCAAAAACGCGTTCCCGACCAACTTCGAAGCGTATGCGCGCGCATGCAAGCTGCAGGAAGTTCATCCTGGGAAGATGTTTGTATTCGCAACCCATCAACTATCGAATCCGCGCTATATCATCAACTTTCCGACTAAGCGCCATTGGCGGGGCAGAAGCCGTATTGAAGACATAGAGTCCGGGCTGACTGCACTTGTTGAAGTAATTCGGTCGCTCAAGATCACATCGATAGCGATTCCACCGCTCGGAAGTGGTTTGGGTGGACTTAACTGGCCGGATGTTCGAAAGTTGATTCAGGAATCATTATCTGGTTTACCGGACGTCACGATTACGATATTTGAGCCAAGCGCTAACAGTGCTCCGCGGGTCGCCATCAAGCCGCCCAATATTCCGGCTATGACTCCGGGACGCGCGGCTCTAATTATTTTGATTCGTCGCTATCTTAGCGGGCTAATGGAGTCCTATGTAAGCTTGCTTGAGATTCATAAGCTCATGTATTTCCTCCAAGTTGCCGGTGAGCCGGTCAAATTGCGATATGTTAAGGCAAGTCACGGCCCGTATGCGGAAAACCTGCGACACGCTTTGCTGGCGATTGAGGGACATTATCTCTCCGGATATGCCGACGGTGGAGATTCGCCGGAGAAGCGTTTGGAGATCGTCCCAGGCGCAGTCAAGGACGCAGAGGCATTCCTTGAAAGTAAGGCTGACACGCGAGCACGCTTCGACCGTGTAGCCAAGCTAGTGCATGGGTTCGAATCACCATTTGGATTAGAACTGCTGTCGACTGTCCACTGGGTCATGGCCAACGAGGGAGCTACAAATCGCGATGCAGTCGTAGCGAAAACGTATGAATGGAACGAACGGAAACATAGGTTTACCCCCGAACAGATTGACCTTGCCATGAATCTTTTGAGTGCGCAAGGATGGGTGGCAAGCTTGTCGCCGTTGACGGTTCCAACTCGCGCTTAAGGCGCGGCGCGAGACCACTCTACGATAGCCGGCGGAGTCCAAGTTCCCGTCGGCCAACGGCGCTGCCGTCCCGCGTGCTTTTTCTCGAGCTTAGCCGGACGGTAACGGTGCGGAAATCTTGGGCATGTAGTCATGGGCCATGAGACTCTTCGAAAACGATGCTCAGCTAGCCAAGGCCTTGCGCGTACTGAGCGAAGCGGGTTTGATCGACATCGTCGCCGGCGACGACGGCAAGCCGCGCTTCCAGCTAAGTGCCGCCATCACCAAGGGCGCCGTGAGACGCCCTGCACCCCGTCAGGGCGGATCGAGGCGGTAGCCGACCCGCGCGACGGTATGGAGCATCGCTGCATTCTCGCCGAGCTGCAGACGCAGACGCCGAACGTGCACATCGACGGTGCGATCGGATTCGATGTTCTCCAGCGTAGCGTGATCCCAGGCCAGCTCGAGAAGCTGGGCGCGGCTGAGTGCGCGTCCTGCGTTGCGAGCAAGGGCCGCTAGTAGTTCAAGCTCACGTGGCTTGAGGTCGAGTGCACGACCGTTCAATGCCGCCTCCCTGCGGCCAAGATCAACGGTGAGCGGTCCGACGTGGACGACCTCGCGATCGTCCCTTACCACCGTCGAGATGCGCGCTGCGCGCATCGCCTGGACTACCTCCGCCGCGATCGCCGCGGCCAATTCGCTGATCGTGCTTGTATCGAGCGTGAAACCCATCGTCGTTGTCTCCTTCCGGCCTGTCGCCGGGTGCGCTGTGATGGGTGCGCAAGAAGCCGGAAGCGGACGGTAGGGCAAGGACGAAGCGAAGTGGAGAGGCGCATGCCGGTCCTTGCGCTGCCGGCGGCTTCGGGCTAGCATCCGTCGGCCAATCGGCGCACGGTGACAGGCCGCAAGGAGCAGCGAGGTACAGCAGCACGATCCGTGCAGCGCCTTGATCTAGCAGATACGAATGGCGGCGAGGCTCCCGGCGCGACGCTACGCCTGGTAACGGAACCTTATCGGTGGAGGCGCACTCCGCCTCACAAAGCCTAAAGGGCTCTGCGAACAAGCGTACCGTTCCACGTCGTCGCCACCTCGCGTTTGACGATATGCATCTCCGGCTGCATGGGCCATCCGTTCCATTAGGCGCAACTGTCCCACTGACCGGGGTAATCGGAACGCTGGGCCACGAAATGAAGCTCATTAGTATCCCTGCCGTCCGGCTTCCAACGATCTGCGCTTCCATGTGCCGACGGCCTAACAACCGTCTCACGCTGGAGGCCCTCGGAAAACATAAGGGTGCATGTCCAACACGCTCTTTAACCAAGTTAACTACACGCTCTCGTCCTTAATGCAAGCGATTGCTCACGGTCAGCTTGGCCTCCCTGACATACAGCGGCCATTCGTTTGGAAGAACGTCAGCGTGCGTGACCTATTTGACTCTATGTATCGAGGGTATCCAATAGGCTATCTGCTCTTTTGGGAGACTGGGGTGCGTCCCGGAACTCGCCAGATCGGCACGGACCAAAAGCAGCTCGTACCCACACGCGTCATCGTCGACGGTCAGCAACGGCTCACATCACTCTATGCCGTAATGCACGGCATCCCAGTCATACGCGATAACTTCACAACTGAAAAGATTGAGATTGCATTTAACCCGCTAGACGAGCGCTTTGAAGTTCCCGATGCGGCCATAAGGCGTGACAAGCGCTTCATCCCAAACATTTCAGCGATCTGGGATACCAGTACCAACCTCATTCAGTTCGCCGGGGATTATGTCGCCGGGCTGAAGAGCCAAAATAGTGACTTAACGCCTCAAGAACTTGGCCGTGCTCAAACCTCTCTTGGACGGCTCCACTCGCTCGTGAACTTTCCGTTCACCGCACTTGAGCTCTCGGCGCAAGCCCAGGCGGAACAGGTTTCCGAGGTCTTCGTAAGGATCAACAGCGAGGGGAAAAAACTCAATCAATCTGACTTCATCCTGACCTTGATGTCCGTGTTCTGGGACGAGGGACGAACACAGCTTGAAGATTTCAGTCGGAGATCCCGTATTTCTGCTGACCACGGTCGATCACCATACAATCACTTGTTTCAACCGAATCCTGATCACTTGCTTCGGGTCGCTGTGGCAGTCGGTTTTCGCCGCGCGAGGCTATCGTCGGTCTATTCAATCCTGCGCGGCCGTGATGTAGCAAAAGAAAGCAGTGATGGAGCGAGCCCCGAGCAACAGTTCGAGCAACTCAAGATCGGGCAATCTGCCACTTTAAATGTGCAGTATTGGCTTGACTTCATTCGCTGTATTTCGTTGGCTGGCTACCGGTCAAGCAAAATTATAAGCAGCAGGAACACGATCGTCTTTGCCTACGCTCTTTATCTAATAGGCCGGACTCAACTTGGGGTCGAGGAACATGCACTTCGAAAAGCCATTGCCCAGTGGCTCTTCATGTCGAGCTTGACTGGCCGTTTCACCGCCTCCCCTGAGTCGCAGATGGAGTCTGATTTAGCGCGGTTGCGAGCGGTCGAGGAGCCATTGCAATTCATTCGCGTCATCGACGATATTTGCGCCTCAAGCCTTACCAGCGACTTTTGGTCGATCACACTGCCGGGAGACCTGGCGACATCCTCCGCGACTAGCCCGTCAATGTTCGCATTCTTCGCATCGCTAAACGTCCTTGACGCCCATGCACTATATTCCGCTCATACCGTGAGAGAATTGATGGATCCGGCCATTCACGGTATGCGAAGCAGCTTGGAGCGCCATCACCTATTTCCCGTCGCTTATCTAAGGAAGCAAGGCATTAATGACCAGCGCGAATATAATCAGATCGCAAACTACGCCATTGTCGAATGGGGTGATAACAGCGCAATCGCTGATTCATCTCCGGAAGTCTATGTGCCGGAATTGGAGAAGCGCATAAACACGAGGGATTTAGGAGAGATGTATCGCCACCACGCCTTACCTCTAGGTTGGGAAGTGATGGATTTTCACGACTTTCTTAAAGCACGTCGAAGCCTCATCGCACAAACCATTCGCGAAGCTTACGAGAGGCTTGCGGGACAAGGTGACGTCGTGAGATTAGAGCTTCGAATTGATGATTTAATTGGAGCGGGAGAATCGGATGCCGTTGAGTTCAAGAGCACGCTTCGAACCAATCTTCATACCGGTGAGAAAGATGTCCGCATGGAAAGTGCGGCGCTAAAGAGCATTGCGGGGTTCTTGAACACGGCTGGTGGAACTTTAGTTATCGGTGTGTCGGACGACGGGTCTCCCGTTGGGACGGATCGAGACGGGTTTGGCAGCGACGACAAGATGGCGCTGCATTTGATTGACTTGTTGAAGACGCGTCTGGGAGGTCAACACGCGATCAACATTCATCCCCGCTTCGACGACTACCAAGGAGTGCGAGTACTTATGGTTGAGTGTGAGCGCTCTAAAAGCCCAGTGTTCGTCAAGGACGGCCAGGCTGAGCGGTTCTTCGTTCGGTACGGTCCCTCTACCCAAGAGCTTACGGGCGAGACGGCGCAAGCGTTCATGCGGCAGAGATTCCAATAGCTAGCAGAGCCGCAATGGGCGTTCGTTGCTGGGGTGATCGCTACGCGTACGTCGTTTTATCGGGGTCGAAAGAAACACCTGTACTTGTGGCTTCGAAGCACGTTCGTTTGCTAGTCAATGCGAATCGTGGAGAACAGCTGTCCGGGTTCCGTCAAGACTTATACGATATCCTTACACAGCACCAGGTTGAAGCAGCTTGCTTCAAGTGCCATGAGCCAATCGCCCAAACCAAATCGGTGCCGCGGGGTGAGCTCGAAGGCGTATTGCAAGAGACGTGCTTTTCACATAGGCCCAGCGTTCCGGTACTCGGTCGAACCTTTAAGCAGTTGAAAAGCGTGCTTCAGTTCGGCGGTGCTGCCAATCATGTTGTCCAAGCTGCTGACTGCAGCGAGTTTTCCAAATTGGGGAAGACTAACTTCGCTGAGGCAATCGTGGCCGCTCTGGCCTCCCTGGTTTGAATGAGCAACCTCACGTATATCCGCGAACTCGGCAGAGGAACGTTCGGTAGCGTCTGGCTCGCGAAGGACCTAGGTACAGATGCTTTTCGAGCTGTGAAGCTAGTCCCACCCAGCTGCATTCCAGACCTCGAGGCATACAATGAGGAAGCCCGCGTTCTTAATGAGCTAAAGCATCCCCACATAATTACGGTATATGGAACTGAGCTGGGACCGGAATTCGGTGCCACACCAGACGTCGGTATGTACGCAATTGTAATGGAATACATGGAGGACGGCTCTCTTGAAGACTCACTGAAGAGCCAAAATAGCCTCCTGCTTGATGACGCTCTTCGCCGCATCACTGAAGCGTGTCGCGGCGTTGAACGAGTCCATGCAAGTGGGTATGTACACCGCGACGTCAAGCCAGGCAACATATTGACGTCAGGCCCCATAACGAAGCTGTCGGATTTTGGTCTTGCGCAGCTATTGAATCAGGGAGTGGGGCCAGGCGGTGGTACGCCTTTCTACGTTGCTCCAGAGGTTATCAGCAGCGGAATCACATCTCCGCGAAGTGATATTTATTCGCTGGGGGTATCATTATACGAACTAATCAATGGAAGCAGCTATTTGACTTGGACAGGAACAACTGAAGCTTTTGCTCGCGCAGTTGTGCGTGGCGCCTTCCCCGATAGGTCCGAATACGCGCCGTTTGTCACGCCGGCTCTCCAAAAAGTAATCAAGAAGGCGCTTCAGGTTGATCCGCTCAAGCGCTACGCCTCAGTCGCCGACTTTCGCCATGCATTAGGAAATGTACGGATCGCTTGCAGCTGGCAACAAGAAGCCGATGCTGAAGAGAGCTGGCTCGGAATGGGCATGAACGGCTTATTCCGAGTCCAGGTTGCCCTCGCGAAGGGTGCATTGGAAGTATCGCGGTGCAAAACGGCGCCGGGATCGTTTCGCAAAATTTCGGCAGACTGCTTATACAAAGCAACATCGGTGGAGTTGCGAAAGAAACAAAGACTCGTCATGCAGCGAATCACAGTGGAAGGCCGATAACATGCGAGCTTGTTTCTTGACTTTACGCTATGAATTTAGTACGCTCAAGAGCGAACATGGCGAACGCCGGAAGCCGTAGCCTTGGCGACATGATTAGAGAAGCCCGCACAAGACGTGGGATTACTCTGCGTGCTCTCGCCGAAAAATTTGCGAAGAGTGCTTCGTATATTAGCGATATCGAAAACGATCGCCGTACTCCGGCCGAACCGTTTCTGCGTGATATCTGCAATGTGTTATCGCTGGACTTCGATGACGCGATGGCGCTGGCTGGACGTATCGGTGACGGAGCGGAGCGTGAGCTCCGGCGGACGCCGGAACTAGGCTTGTTGTTTCGAAAGCTTTCCGATCTTCCCGCAGACGACCGGGACGCAACAATTCGGAGATACTTAAACGAAGTGGAAAGAAAACTTCAGAGCTAGAGCACGATGTGAAGTGGATCAGCGATGGCGTCGGTGAACCGCGCCGGCCTTGGTACGAGCGCGAGGAGATTGAACGAATCGTTGCCGAGAATGTCTCGGCCTTCTCTGACACGAGTTCGGTAGGTGTCCTCGACTTGGAGGCTTTTGCTGAGCAGCAATGCGGTGTAAGCCTCGATCAGTACGCGGTTTTGCCCCATACGATCCTTGGTGTTACGGTGTTTGGCGCGAGCGAGCGTTGCAGAGTCTTGATAAACCGCGCACTTAGTGAGGCGGCCGACGATTCGGCTGCCTCAACTGCAACCATCGGAAGATGGCGAGCGACGCTTGCCCACGAGATTGGGCACGTATTGTTGCATCGAATCTTACATTTACATCGCCATGATCAAGTAGAGCTTTTTCCAAGGAACCATGGGCCCCTGGATATTGTTGAAATGCGTTGTCTACGACGAGACGTGGCGACTGAAAACGCAACACATTGGCGCGAAGTTCAGGCGAACGTGGCGATGGCGTCATTGCTGATGCCGGCCGGGCGCTTTTCCGAAGCGTTTGACCGTCACGTGGTTGTGGCTAGGCAATTGGTCAACGGCGGGGCGCGTGCCTTAGTCAGCAGTCTTGCACAAGAGTTCGTGGTTTCGCGACAGGCAACGTTGATTCGAATTTCGGAACTAGGTTTAGCAGCCTCGTCGATGCGGCTGATCTAGCTGACGGATGCTCAAGCGGGCGGCGTCGATGTCCCGTGTATCGGACACGAGGGGTGAAAAGCGACCTGCGTTGTCCAAATGCCATGCGCAGAATCGAGGGCGGTTGGAGCGATGAACGCTTGCTCAGCAACGGTTGACGAACCGACGAGCGCTTGAATAAAATAGGCTGCGGTCCAAAGGCCGGCCCAGAACGATACGAAGGAAATTGTAGGTGCAACCTGCGCGCCGTCGCCCCCGTCATAAGGGTGCAAGCAGCGAGCGCATGCATTACCCAAGAAGTGACAAGACGACATTGCGCACCAATGCGTCGTCGCTCCGACTCCCAGCCAAGATGGCGCTTGAGCTTGGGCTTCCCAGCGTGTTGGGATGTCATCGACACCCACGAGTACGTAAGGCGCTAGTGTCCCAAGACTACCGTTTGCAACGGCGTCCTGAAATGTGCTTGTAACCGAAACTAGCTTGAGGCCTGGCCTGGCATAATTCAGAAGATCATTGGCTTTTTGCTTGCCGCATGAATCTATGCTCATTAGCATGCATCGATTATGATTCGTGAGATCGTACGACTGCGGCTCGATAATTCGAATGAAGCCGTTCACTTTCGGGATGCGAAGAAGCGAAAACAGTGCTGCGTTGCTTACTGCCCCGGCACTAACAATATCAATGGCTCCAAGCGATGTTGGTAAAGGAGTCTCTTCAGGAGCAATGGAGACGCAATAGCGATCGGCGCAATGAAATTGCAAGTCGAAGGTGTCCATCGAACGTGCGTAGGGCCTTAGGCGTCGCATGGCACATTTGAAAGCTTCGCCGGCGGCGATGGCGGACGCGGTCAAGGCTCCGAACGGCCACAAAGTGGCATGCCAAGGCTCGACTGGACTCCCGACTCGGCCGCTCCACGCGGTACAATTCAACCTAAGCTCCAATTCAGCATCGTACTTTTGATAGGCGCTGTTGCCAATGATTATTGCGACGTGGCACCGTTTGGGCCGACCACGGCGAAGGTTGAAAATCGGTGTTAGAGCTTCCCCAAACTCGGCGAGCCCGGATGCTAGCTTCGATGAAGTCAGTGGAGGTTGCGGTTCGTACAGGTTAACGTCTGGAACGTCGAGCCAAACATTCAGCCCGCACCGCGCTAGCAACATCGCGGTGGTCACGATCGCGGTTTGAGCGGAGTGCGAAGCAGCATTAGGCGCATTGCTTGCAATGACGACATTCGTGTCGCCGAGCATTTCCAAAATAATCGCGTCAGTTACACCGTCGTTGAGCTCTTCTTTGATCAGCCGAAGGGTACGATCAAGAGCATGCTCGAGGCTCATAAGACCTGTAGTACTTCGGTTATGGGAAGCTCTTGCCACTTGCCGGACGGCGTTATCGAGGTGGCGTACAGGCCTCTGAGCGTTGGGCCATGGGTGGCGAAATTCGGGACGACGATCGAAATAAAGCCCGGGCTTCCTACAATCGGAAACGCATCATCGGTCTTTGAATGAAAGGCCATCCCGGGGTGCGTGTGGATCTGAGCCCGAATTGACAGGCTTGAGGAGCGAAGTTCACGCCAGAGAGTATTCAGCCAGACAGAGTCGACTTCGACGCCTCCTCCCGTCGAATCGTGAGTTGAGTGGCGCACAGTGAGGATTGAATCTGGCGCGGCGTGGGCGGAAAGCCACAGCACCTGACATTCGTTGACCATTTTGCCGCAGTCGCGAAGAACTCGAAAGGTCTCCGAGAATAGGTCGCGGGTTATCGTCAGCATCAACCTGCGCGAACCGTGCTCGGCCGGAGCAGCAACTCGCTGCCGGACTTCACGCCGGCCGCGTCGAGCGTGGCGTCGTCCCGCAACTCAACACCGGACGAATCGTAGAGGCCGTATGTGTGGGGATTATTAACGATCTGGAACTCGTGAAGCGCCTTCGCTAGCAGCGTTCGGACGAGTTCGTCGGGGCGAAACTTGAAGATCTTGGCGATGCCGTTGCACGTAATAGTAACTTCCGGCGCTTCGTGATGCCCCGGGCTTTCGTTCTGTTCGACTGCCTGGCTCATTTAAGGGTAATCCTCCGTCAGCGGCGGGTCATCTCCGCCCGTGAAGATTGTACGCAAAGCGGCGAACAATGTCAACACGGCGGACATAGCGTACTTGAGCGGCCTCTGCTGGGAGAAGGGCGTCGTCTAGCAACTCAAGCGAGCCTCTCTGTCGAGCAAAAGAGTTTAAGGATCGAGAAGTCGAAAACTATCTGAGCGCGATACCTAGCTAATGGCGGAGCAGTGAGTGAAAGATTTTCAGAAGGCGACGAGGATGATCTCCGAATTTAACGATCCCAAGGCGCTTGAACGCTTTGAAAAAGACGCTGCGGCATACGCCAAGAAGGCGACGTCATCGCCTGTAAAAGCGCGAAATACTCTTGTGCGCCTAGGTATGTCAACAAAGTCGGGAAACATCACCGCCAAGTATAAAAAGTAGCGCTTGCATCGACTGGCTTCCGCGTTCGTACTTGGTTATCACGGATGCGACCAGACGGTTGCGGATGACGTACTCGCTGGCTTGGTAATGAAGCCGAGTTCGAACGACTATGATTGGCTTGGCGAAGGCATCTACTTCTGGGAAGCTAATCCGCGTCGCGGCTTAGAATGGGCCAAGGAGCGATCAGCTTCGGGGAAATCCAGCATAACGACACCCGCTGTTGTGGGCGCCGTTATCGATTTGGGGCTTTGTTTAGATCTTACGACATCGGACGCGATCGAGTGGGTGAAAGCCGCACACAGCGCACTTGAAAAAATTTACACGGCGGCTGGAAATCCTATGCCGAAGAACAGCAAAGACGGCCTCAGACGGAATCTTGACTGCGCGGTGCTCAATGTTCTTCACGAAATTCGTCAGGATACCGCGAAGGAACCGATTCAAACCGTTCGTGGCGTCTTTATTGAAGGCAAACCAATCTATTCAAATTCAGATTTTTTTGAGAAGACACACATCCAGATAGCCGTACGCGATGCTGAATGCATCAAAGGCATATTTCGAGTGCCTGAAAGCCATTTAGCATAGGAGCGAGATGTGCGATAAGCCGATGGGCGTAGGAAGCTCGACATTTTTGAGATAGTGCGGAAAAACGCCGTGGCATAGCTTTGCGTACGGATGAACGGTGTACCCGATCTTGGGCCAGCGTGAGCTAGAAATTTCCGGCTTCGTATACGCTGCGCCGATTGCCCCGCGTATGACGAGCTCGTCACTCGTCGGGCCCTTGTGACACGCCACAACGCAGTTAATCGTTGCCGGCGCAGTGCTGTCGGACAGATTCTTCCCGCCTTGGCTTCCCTTTCTAGGCTACCGGTGGATTCTGAGCGGCTTCGCCGTTATGGACTTTGTAAACGTATGTGGCGAAGGCGTCGATGACGGTCTTGAGGCCTTCCTTGTCGCCGAAGAGGCGCGTCATCACTTCTCCTAGCGCGGCGTTCTGCTGGTCGTTCTTCTCGGTCAACTCTTCTTTGGTTTCAACCAGCGCCTGTTCGCCGATCTTCTCGACGTCGCCGGCGTTCTTGAATTGTTCGAACGAATTGTGAATGGCTTGGTCCTTGAGCGTCTGATTTGCCGCCATCTTCTCGGCCGTTGCGAAGAGAAAGACCAGTTGGTGTTCGTCAGCGACACCGGCGCCGAGCACCTCGTTCATCGCCAGGATGACCTCCTGGAGCAGCCCATACTGCTGTTCCTGAGGTGCCGCGCTGCCGAGGTCTTTTGGACCCTTTAGGCCGGGGATCTCGCCGGTCATCATGCTGATGTCGCCGCTGTATGAGACTTCGTTTTTGTAATGCGTCAGGCCGATCCGGCTGATGTCGATGTTCAGTTGCTCGTCGTTGCTTTTCAGAAGGCGTGCAAGGCCAGCGAAGAACCACGAGCGCTTCTCGAGGTCGGTGTTCTCGTAATTGAAGATTTGCGACAGGAAGCCGTAAGCGCGAACGTAGGTAGCAATGTCACGCTTGAAGATTTCGGCGCGGCCAGTCTCCTCGGCGTCGCCATCCGCCTTGGCTTTCTTAGCCCAGGCGTTATAGCGATCGACGATGGGGTCCAAAACGGCCTTGAGCAGTGACTGGCGCTTCTCGCCCTTCGCGGCTTTCTGGGCTTCCAGGTAGGCTTGGAAGTATTGCTCCACGTCGTCGTTTGTGTAGACGCCCGAGTTGTCGAGTTTAGTGCGAAGATTATAGATAATGTCCGGGTCGGTCGGCTGCGCCAACTCCGCGGTTTTGAAGTAGGGCAGGAACGCGGCCAGTATGTCCTCGGGCTTGTTGACGAAGTCGAGAATGAAGGTCTTGTCTTTCTTGATGCCGTTGCGTTCGTACGTCCGGTTCAGTCGCGACAACGTCTGCACTGCGGCCACGTTGGCTAACTTCTTGTCGACGTACATGGCCACGAGCAACGGCTGGTTGAAGCCGGTCTGATATTTCTCCGCGACGAGCAGCACTTGGTAGGTATCGGTTCCGAAGGCCTCGGGGATGCTCTCGCCTTTGAGTTTGTTCATCCCAGTCTCGGTGTAGGTCTCCGGACTGCCGCTGACGTCGTCGAGGACCTCGCCCGAGAACGCGACGAGGGTAGCGATCTCGTATTTCTTGCCCTTGATGTACTTGTCGATGGCTAACTTGTAGCGAACGGCCGCCTTACGGCTGTCGCAGACTACCATGGCCTTCGCGCGACCTGCGAGCAGCGGCTGAACCGTCTCGCGGAAGTGCTCGACGATTATACCGACCTTCTGCCCGATGTTGTGCGCGTGCAGTTTGAACGCACGCTTGATGAGCAGGGCTGCTTCGCTTTTCGGGACGACCGTTGTCTCGTCGATAGTGGCAAGTTTGTAGGCCACGTCGTAGGTCGTGTAATTCTTGAGAACGTCGAGGATGAATTCTTCCTCGATGGCCTGCTGCATACTGTAGACGTGGAAAGGCTTCTTCTTGCCGTCTTCGCCGGGTCGCCCGAACAGTTCGATGGTCTTCCACTTCGGCGTCGCCGTGAAGGCGAAGTAACTGATGTTCTTAGCGCCCGCACGCTTGGTCAATTGCGCCGAGAGTGCGTCCTCCGCGCTGATCTCGCCTCCGCCCCCGTCGGGATAAGGCTCATCGACCATGCCGAGCGCCTCGCGGAGTTTCTTGGCGGCCTCGCCGGTCTGCGATGAGTGCGCTTCGTCGGCGATCACCGCGAAGGATCGGGAAGAGATGTCCTCGAGCTCCCCGATCGTTTCGATGGCGTACGGGAACGTCTGGATGGTGACGATGATGATTGGCGTGCGCTTCTCCAGGGCCTCGCGGAGTTGCGCCGACTTCGAGCCTTCCTTGGTGATCCGTTTGACAACGCCGTCCTTGTGTTCGAACTGGGAGATGGTAGCCTGGAGTTGGTCGTCGAGGACCTGGCGGTCCGTGACCACGATGATGCTGTCGAAGACTTTCTTGTCGGCGGCGTTGTGGAGGCTCATCAGTTGATAGCACAGCCACATGATCGTGTTGGACTTGCCCGATCCGGCCGAGTGCTGGATGAGGTAGTTCTTGCCGGGGCCTTCCGCCTTGGCTGTTGCGACCAACGAGCGCACCGCGTCCAACTGATGGTAGCGCGGAAAGATGAGCTGCTCCGACTTGACCTTCTTGCCGTCGACGGTTCGGGTCGTCTTTTCGAGGTGGAGAAACTTCTCGACGATCTCAAGGACCGAATCGCGCTGCAACACCCGCTCGTAGAGATAGTTTGTGCGGAAGCCGTCCGAGGGCGGATTGCCCTTGCCACCGTCGTTCCCGAGGTTGAAGGGCAAGAAGACCGTCTTAGCCCCATCGAGATGCGTGGCCATCTGGACTTCGTCGGTGCTCACCGCGAAATGCACAAAGGCTCCGCGCTTGAACGTCAGGAGCGGTTCTTCTTTGCCGGACTTCAGATCGCGTGGAAGACGGTCGGTCCTGTATTGCCCGACCGCATCGTCGACGGTCTGCGTCATGTCGGTCTTCAACTCGAGGGTTGCGACCGGGATGCCGTTGACGAATAGCACGACGTCGATGCTGTTTTCGTTGTGGAGCGAATAGTGGACCTGACGCACGACCCGGCAACGGACCTTGGAGAATTTTTCCACGGTGGCCGGGTTCAGGTTGTTTCCCGGGCGGAAAGCACAGGCAGCAAACTCTGCTCCACCCGTTGAGAAACCGTTGCGAAAGACGTGGAGCGCGCCTTCCTTGCTTAGCACGTCCGCGAGCCGGTCGAGTATCTTCTTGTCGGTGCCTCCGTTCTGGGCTTTCTGGACCTTAGCGTACGCCGCCGGCTGCGTGTCCTGAATCCAACCGATGACGTCCTCTGGATAGAGTGCAAGCACACGGTTGTAGTTCTTCGGTTCGCCTTCGACCCAGCCACCGTACTTGACGAGATGGCCGACGAGTTCGTCTTCAAAATGAATCTCGGTATGCAGGCCAGCCATCAGACAGCTACCTTTGCCGGTCCAAGTTTTTTGTTGTACGTTTCGACATCAATTTGCCCGGTGACCGCGGCAGTGATGAGGGCTATTCGGCGATCCATTACCAGTGCAAGCGCCTTCTGTAAAAGTGCTTTACCCTCGTCGAGTTGCGCGAGTGCACGACGGAGCGCTTCGAGCAATCGTTCTTGTTCCACAAGCGGCGGAACCGCTATTGGAAGTCTTCCTAGATTCTGCAGACTGAGATTCGCCTGAGCAGACTGTACTGCTGCATCATCCAGGTATCGTTGGGAACCACTTGAGGCAAACGCATAGCCGAGCCAATCTGGCTTGACCTTTTCAACAATTGGACGCACGATTGCGACCGCCTGATTTGTGTTCGCGGGAACATCCTCTTTGAGGGCGATCGCGACGCGACCAATTGCACCTGCAATAGCAACTAAGAGGTCATTCGCACGCACACGTGACCGCGCAAGTAATGCGTCAGTCTCTTCGTCAATTGCCGCACACTTGTCATGAAGAATGGTTTGAGAGTGAGAAATTGACTCGACTTTAATGAAACGAATGCCCTCGACCACGAAGTCCTTCCCTAGGGAAGTTGGCGTGGTGCCTTTCGTGATGAGAGTCGATAGATGCCTGACTTGCGACACTTCCCAGTGGGCGGGTATAAGCCCCATCCAATCGATTCCACTAAGTCTTGTTGGAACGTCGTGCAGGGAACGTCCTGTCACCACGTGCGAGATTAAAGCGAGCCGTTTTTCTCCAAGAAGTTCGATGAGGCGCGTATACTTCGCTTTGAGCGCGTCAGATTTGACGGTTTCAACATCTAAGAATGCGGCGATCTTCTTTTGTTCCGAGAGGCTCGGCTTCGGCAGGCAAAGATTGCCAACTTGATCGTAGTTGAGTCCCTCGCGTGAAGCCCCATTCTCACCGCTCAATATTTGGTCCCGAATAAAACGCGACTTCAGTACGTAGGATAGGAAGTCTGGCGACATGCCGAGCGCAGGCCGTATGATGCAAACATGCTGATTTACGTTTGCCGGAAGAACTGATGCCGGTACGATGCATGTTCTTCCAATGGATGCACCAGTTATGTTGAGCAAAACATCGTCGCTTTTCAAACGAGTTCGGCGCATTTCTTCGTCGGTTGCTGCGTCAATATAGGCAACGTCTTCTAAGCGCAAGCCATCGTCGTAGACATTCTGGCTTCTCAAGAGAGCAACGCCTTCTGTTTTGTACGTTTCGGATCCACCTCGGGGCGTGATACCGCTCCCGATCTTAGTCGCGCAAAATTTTATTCGCGAAATATGCCAGTCTTTTGGTAGGTGGCGAGTCCACGTAGGAATGTTCTCACTGATCATGGGCGTAAGTTCCGGCGTGTTTCTCGGCTGACTCCCAGCGATTCCCATCGTGGAAACTGGACTAGGTCTGGTCTACAAACCCGAATCACGAGGTCACCGCATTTAACATGTGCACGATATCACGCGTGACCGACTCCAAATCCGCATCAATGTCCTGGACTGAACGGGGCGCGAGATATTGGAAAAAATACCGATTGAAAGGAACTTCGAAGCCAAGTTTGGTCTTGCCGTTGTCAACCCAGGCATCGACAATATGTGGCTGGACCTCGCGTGCAAAGTAATGCTCAACACTTTCAGAAAGTGGGACATCTTCAGTGTCGCGCCGATCCGGATCTGCTTCCGGCTTACCTTTTGGGCCCAAGCATATTTCCGCTGCTTCGTCTCGTTCCGCCAGGCACTGCCACACGACCTTGTACAGCGGCGGTTTAAGCGTGATTTTAGCCTTCTTTAGTGCAGCATCGAGGACTTTTAGAAAATCTTCTCTATTGAGAAATAGCTTCTCGGCGGGAATCGTGCCTAGACACGAGATTAGATTTGCCAAGTCGAGCCCGTTTTTCGTAAGAGATGGCTCGAGTCTCAGAAGACCAAGCCTTTCGGGAGCGACGCTGAAATTCAAGCGAAGGGGGCGCTCAACCACGATTGTATGATAGCCGAAGGCCTTGTTAGGGAGTATTTTCGATTGTTCCGAGTCCTGAAAATCCCCGTGAATGCGAATGACTTGAGCAATGTCCTCCTCACTCATAAAGCGTCGTTTGTTGCCAAGGCTCTTCGGCATCTTTTTCCAGCAGCTGGCAGCATCAATGAGTTGAACTAGGCCTTGGCGTTCTGTTGCTTTCTTATTCGTCAAAATCCATATGAACGTGGAGATACCGGTATTGTAAAACATCTCAGTTGGCAGTCCGATGATGGCCTCTACAAGGTCGTGTTCAAACAGATAGCGTCTGATCTCAGATTCGCCGGACCCGGCGCCGCCCGAAAAGAGAGGGGAAGCGTTCATGACTATCGCGATCCGGCTACCGTTCGGGCTCTTCGCAACATCCTGCATTTTTGAGACGAGGTGCATTAGAAACAGCATCTGGCCGTCACTGATTCGCGGCAGACCCGGGCCGAAGCGGCCTTTGAACCCGCGTTTGCCGTGCTCGTCTTCGACAGTTTCCTGGACTTTTTTCCAGTCCACGCCGTACGGCGGATTCGAAAACATCAGGTCGAAAGTCTTGTCTTCGAAGGCGTCGTTTGAAAGCGTATTGCCCTGCTTGATGTTGTCGACGTCCTGCCCTTTGATGAGCATGTCGCCCTTGCAGATCGCGTAGGACTCGTCGTTGAGTTCCTGACCATAAGCTGTAACGCGCGCGTTTTTGTTGTGGTCCTTGATCCGGTCCTCGGCCACCGAGAGCATTCCGCCCGTCCCGGCGGTCGGATCGTAAACGCTTCGGAGAGCCGCCTTGTTCGTCATCAAGTCGGAGTCGCCGGCGAGGACGAGGTCGACCATTAGCCGTATGGCGTCTCGCGGGGTGTAGTGCTCGCCCGCCGTTTCGTTCGAAAGTTCCGCGAAGCGTCGGATGAGATGCTCGAAGGCATCGCCCATTTCTGAGTTGTCGACGACCTTCGAATGGAGGTCGACGGCAACGAACTCTTTGAGGACTTTGTAGAGCAGGTTCTTTTCATCGAGTTCAGCGATGCGATCCGCGATCTTGTAGCGCTCGAAGATGTCGCGGACATTCGGGCTGAAGCCGCCGATGTATGCGTCGAGATTCGCATGTACTTGAGCCGGATCATCGAGGACCCGCGTCAACGTCAGCGGCGAGGCATTGTAGAACGAACCCTCGGCCGCTTTTAGGAGCGCGTGCTTCTGATCGAGGCGCAAACCGTCGAGGTCGGAAATTGTCGCCGCGACTTTTACGACGGCGTCCTTCGTGCGTTCGAGTTCGCAGTCCAGACGGCGCAGGACGGTCAGTGGGAGGATGAACGATCCGTAGTCGGCTGGCTTCACATCGCCACGCAGCAACTCGGCAATTGCCCAGATGAGGGTAGCGACTCGCGCCGGCTTGGGACTCTCCGGCGTTAGAGGCGATTCCGGCAACGTACGCATTGAGCTGGAAGAGTACATCCCTCGCGAAAGACGCTCGAGAGCGCCCGTGCGCGTAAGACGCGAAAGGACCTGATCAACCAACTCTCGCGAAGCGCTCGGTTCGTCGGTTAGCAAGTCTGTGGCGGAGAAGGGCTCTTCACGCTTCATAATCACCTTATGGAGCCGATCCGAAAGGCTTGCGTCATTATTTTCTGACAATTTAGTGTTCATGTCAGAAACAGTATCGGATACTTTCTGACGCATGTCAAGACTTGTCAGAAACTTAGGGCACTCATTGTTGCTTGTGGAGGGGGTGGCCGCTGAGTCATGGGAGGCGCCTAGTATGCGCCGCTGAGGCTGAGCGCGACGGCGCTTGCGGAACCTGGCCCCAGTGATTGACGTAGGTCCGCACCCACTTGCCAAGGCGCTGCTGATCGAGCCGCTTTCGGTCGTCGTCCGCCAGCGCCAGGATCTCGTCTCGGACCGGTGCTCGAGCCGAGTTACGGCAGCAAGCAAACCGCATAATTGGCCGGCGTCGGGACACTCCGCGCCAGCGATGTCGAGGATAGCGGCGAGCCCAGTTCTGATGCGTGTAAGAACTGCGCGTGGCGAATTTCACCATTTTTTGGCTGTTAAAGAAAAGGGCTTCGGTCCGTGTTCCATCCCGACGAATGCGCCCTAGGAGATCCAGAGCCGGTATGAGTTCTTACGCACTGCATGTCCGATAGCGTTCCATTATCAGACACGCTTCGGCAGCAGGGCCACGTTGTATCCCGAGAAGGCTTCAGCGCGACGCTGCAGGTTTGCTACTTCGGCCGAAAGCGAGAATCAAGGTGAGCGCGAACGCGACGTGCGAGGATCGGGCGTTCTCCCTTCTTGTAAACGATGATCTCGTTCGTAGCCTTCAGATCGGCAAGTTCGTGTGGATAGAGCAGTGGTCGTCCAACCTCCTGGACAGTGCGGCTCTGCATACTTGAGCCATCACGATTCAAACTCTCCGCCCAGCGCGTCGATTGGCCACAGGTTCGAGAAGCCAGATCCTGCGTTGCCTCATCCACCGAGGGGAAGAAGACACGGACATCGCAGAGGCCACTAATCGCTTCCTGCGGGCCATAGGTTCCGCGCACTTGCGCGAGACTCTGGGCAAGGAGCACGGGATGGATCAAGTACTTGCGAAAAGTGGCCATTTTCCGTGCAACGACCGAGGTGCGCAGCAGCGGAAACTCATCGAGCAAGAGCAAGATGTGTTCGTTGTCTGCTGGCAACGACACAGTAAGGTCGTCAAGAAAGCGTGCCAAAAGCATCCTCATCAACGGACTGAGCGACGGTTGATCGCGCTCGCGCACAACGAGGTACAACGTGGTCGGCGACGTCCTGAGGTCTGCCGGCGAGATGTCGGAGCCGCTCGTAGCCCGAGCGACATCGGCAGTGCGGAAAATATCAAGCTGCTGCGTGAGAGTTGCGATGATGGCGGACAAGCCTTTTTGGTCCATCCTGGCGTATTTGCTGGCCGTTTCGGAGACATATGGAACGGCGGACTTCAGCAACGATTCGCAAAAGTCGCGATCGCTCTCCCAAGTAGCGCTGTAGTAGTATCGGGCCGCGGCCTCCATGGTTCCCGTCCCGAGTTCGATCGCATGCGCGACGAGCGCAGTGCCAAGCTCGAGAGCGGAGCCGTTGAAATACCTTTCCTGCTCAGTCATCTCGGACAAGTCCCGTTCGAGCAAATACGCTGCCAAAACGGTGCGGACGCTATCCACGTCCCCCGCCTCAATACCCCCGAGTGGGTTGTAGCGGGTCGTATTGGGATCGCGCGGATCAAAGATTCGCACGCGCGTGTGCTCCCGCCGAACGGCGGCGGTCATCGGTGTCAATTCGTTGGCTGGGTCGAAGACGATTGCACTCCAGTAGGGCCACGTCTTCAGAAGCGTTGGCCGTGCGATCCCGTCCGTTTTGCCTTCGCCTGGTGGGCCGATCGCCAACACGTTCTCTTCGCCCGAGTGGATGAGCAACTCGCCGGATTTGGTCTGACCGAGAACGATGCCGTACTCGGTCTGCCTGAGGGCGGAACGCCTGATTTCGCGTTTAGTCGCCCAGCCGGCGCCGCCATGGAGGTCGGTATTCACGCGCGTTCGGTCGAGGACGATGGCCAGCAAGCAGAAGAGACCGACGAGGAAGGCCCCGGCCCACGTTAGGTCGCGCCGCTCCGTTGCGAATGCGATGCGTGCCCAGCCTGATTCGCGCGTGCGCTTTCCTTCGGGGACAATCGGATTGAGGTCGACGTCGTACGTGAGCATCCATCCAATCGACATCCACGGCGGATACAGCCTGCCGACGAGTGGAGGACCCAAGTCGCGCGCCTGGTAGCCGTCGAGCGCCGCAAAGCGTTGCGTTTCGAATGTCAGGAGCAGGAGCAAGAGGGCTGCGCAAATCGCCAGCGATCGAAGGGGGCCGCTGCCGCTGCGCGGCGCGTGTACGGTACTCATCTCGTCAACCTTTCAGAGCGATCCGGCGCGCTCGATCGCTCGCGGGCGGGTCCGTCGTGAACGTGCTGTTGGATATCCCGAAGGATCTCGGCGTCGCGCCCTTCAGCGCGAATGGTAAAGCCGCGTTCGATCGCGGCCGCCATGGCGGTTTGCCGGAAGCGTTCCGATCCGTCGAGGACCAGCTCGCGCCAGCCCTTCAACTCCGCGACATCGAGCATGCCGCGAATCTCGAGCTGGTTGCCGTCGCGTGCGACGATAATGTCGCCCTGGTCTTCGAACCGGCCTCGGGCATTTTCAAAGCGGAGGCCATCGGCGACTCGCTCGATACGCCAGTAGCGCGCGAGTCTCGAGTTTCGAACGTCGGTCTCATAGGCGGCGGCCAAAATCTGCTCGCGTCGCGCCCGCCATTTGGGCATATCGGCGCTGCGAATCCCAGGCCGGGAGTCCGGTCCTCGGAAATCCGTCTCCTCGCGCGAGGGGCCCTGGTGCCGTTCCTCGTCGCGCACCCGGCTTTCCGTTTGACGCCTTTCCTCGCGGAGTCGTTGACGTTCGGCGTTGCGTGCTTTGGAGGCTCGGCGATCGTCGCCGGCATGGGAGCGACGTCCCTTACGCTCCATGTCCGTCGCCACGGGCCCCTGTCTTGGTTCTGGCTCCGCGTCGATGCCGCGATCCGCAAGGCTCCGAGCCGAAACA
>Ga0182030_10006361_pt1 | contig 24933 bp, 35 predicted proteins | sample 812S3MmetaG_FD_121299 | JGI IMG/M metagenome (GOLD analysis project Ga0182030, IMG submission 121299) | Permafrost microbial communities from Stordalen Mire, Sweden - 812S3M metaG (Illumina Assembly) | ecosystem: Environmental > Terrestrial > Soil > Wetlands > Permafrost | place: Sweden...
CGGGCGTAGCCGGATTGAGTTACGGCACACTTTACGGCACACCCGAAACATCAACTCCGGCAAGTGCTTGAAAAGATGGTGAGCGCGGTAGGAATCGAACCTACAACCTACTGATTAAGAGTCTGCGGCCTGGCAGTCGGTGGATCGCAAATAACCCAATAAAACCTGCTGTTTTCTGAACTTTGCGCTTTGCGACGCCTTGAATGTATCCGCCGTGTATCCGCGTGGCGGCGGTTCGCGAGCGCCTTGACGGCCAGTTACCGTTTGTGTACAGTTCGAGACGTTACACCCGTCCACTGGAAACCTTCCACGCCTCTCCCAAGTGAGGCGTCGATCAAAAGGCTCCCGATTCGACGGCAAGGAAAAGAGGGGCGGTTCCGTTTAGGAACCGCGGATGTGAATCTTTTTTTGCCGGAGAACTCCTCATGGAGCCGACCCCAGTAGTTGCACCGACCATCCCATCACTTCGCGAAAGCTACCTGACCGAGACGCAACTCGCCAAGCAACTTCCAAAGTGCACCGTCCGCAAGCTCCGAACCTGGCGGAACCTCCGCATCGGGCCGCCGTGGTTGAAGGTCGGGCGCGAGGTCGTTTACCTGCGATCGAGCGTCGACGAGTGGATGCGCGCCAACCAACTCGTCGTCCCGCGCGACCAGCGTCCGCTGCGGCGGAGATCACGATGAGCAAGTTCGAGATCGAGGTGGAACTGCTCGCAGTGGTGGTCGTCGATGCGAAGGACGAGAACACCGCGCGCACCGTGGCTTACACGAACTTGGAGTCCAGGCTGAAACTCGCGGCAGAGGCGCTCGGCGTGGACGAACTGAAACTGCACGACGTGGTCGGGTCCGAGCCGGTGCCGGAGGCGAGCCGGAACGAGGCCGACGCGGAGCCTTTCTATCGGCCGCGACGGTTCAAGAGGCAGGCCTGAGCGATGACGAGAGATCGGTGCGTGCTGTGCGGCGAGATGATTGCCGCGGACGACCCGGACGCAGTTGAGGTCGGCGGCGGGCTGGCGCACGTGGGTTGCATCGAGGAGCACGACCACGAACGTGGATTGTTCGGGGAGCCGGATCCGGAAAGGTCGGTGGCGACAGGGCGCGCCGCGGCTTTCGAGTGCTCCTTGGCTGAGATCGAGATCGAGCGGCGACGGGCTCCGAGACGCAAACGCAAGGCCGGCTGAAAAAGGAGGAACGACCATCATGGAACAAAACCAGAACGACTTTTATAGACGCTCGCCAGCGGACGCGAAGGAGTTGCTCAACTCGACTGATGAGCTCGTGCGCCGGCTTGAGCTGGTTGGAAAAATCTCGGCAGAGCTCAAGTCGATCGGCGCGGAGGTCGCACGGTTGGGCGAGTTGGCGGAGCGCATCGAGCGCGTCGCGACTGCGTTGCGGGAGCTTGGAGAGCAGGAACGCAATCCGCCCAAGGCGGAATGAAGGAGGACGTCATCATGGAACTGCAAGAGGCGCGAGAACTGAAGACGTTGACGGACGCGATCGTCGAGAACCTGAACGTCATCAACGGAGATCGCCCGCCCGACGCGGAACTGCGCGATCTGCTGACGACGACGGGCGCGATCGTCGAGAACATGAAGGAAATCGAGCGCGGCGCCGTTGGTCTCGACTCGCTGGAAAAGCGCATCGCCGACATTGTCGCCAACCTGCGAGCCATCGAGTCCGACCCGATCGTGCGGGAACTCGGCGCGGAGAAGTGAGGCCGGGTGAACTTTGCCGGAGAAAAAAGGAGACGACTATGGACGTGAAAGTCGCGAAGAACGACACCCCGCAGGAGCAGTTTGTCGCCGACAAACTGCGCGAACTATTCACGGAGGACGAGATGGAGCTCATGGGAACCTTGCTCGCCCTTGAGGCCGACGTGATGGAGGACGACGCGCCGTATCGCGCGTCGGTCGTCAGCATCATGCGGAAGTTGCGGCTGGTCGTGCCCGTGTACGCGCCCGGGCGCGGCAGTCCATCCGAGGTGTCCGAGTGGTTGGACAAACAGCCAAGATAGATGGGAGCAAGTCGAATGGCAGACGGCAATGACGACACCGCTATGCCGCCTTTGGACGGCCGTTACGTTCATGGCGAACTGTCGGACCGCAACGGCACGTACTCGATCTTCTTCTTCCCCCACACTCAACAGGGTTATTACCACGCGGCGGTCATGTTCACTGACAACGCCACACTCGAACGAATGCGCCGGGGCCGCAAAGAGGCTGGCGGAAGCGACGTGCAGTACACCCGGCGCGCCATGCGTTTCGACTCCGTGATGGACATGCTGCGTGTGTTTGGCGTCCCCGCTGGAGTCGGAGTCGGCGACATCGAGTGGGACGACATCAGATCGTGCGATGGTTGGGAAAGAAACCCTTTCGCAGAAAAATGAAGAAGGCCACGCCCAAAGTGTTCCCGCAGGAACCTTGAACAACGGGGTAAAGTTGGCAGGAATGGAAGATCAGCCATACATGGGCGTCGCCGAGATTGCGACCTGTTTCAACGTCACCCGTCATACCATCTTGAACTGGAGAGTTCGCGGCGAGTTTCCTGCGCCGACCGCCGTTCTGAGGATGGGACCGGTCTGGGCCACCGACTCCATCGTGAAGTTCAAGGCGGTGAAGGACAGGCCGCGCGAAAAAGTTGACCGAGTCCTCCGAGCGGACTCCAGCGCCAACCCCGGGCGGCGTCCGGGCCAGCGTGGGTGAGGCCGTCGCCGTCAAGATCGTGGCCCCAGCGAGACCCGGGACGCAGGGACGGGCCTCCTGGACGAGATGTTCAACAGGACGCGGGGAGTTTTGAAACTACGCCGCCTTCTTCGCAGCTCGCGCGCAGCCGACGAACCGTCCCGGCAGATCTCGTTCGAGGACCGGCTGCGGCCCACTTAACTCGCCGACCGTCTCTTCCCCGATTACGACCACGCCTACCGCCAGTCCAGCGTCGTTCAAGATCGGGGAGCCTGACATCCCGCCCTCGGTCGGCCCCGTGGAGAGCGCAACGCCGAACAACGTCGAATGCACCGTCAGGGACGTCGGAACCCAATGCCCGTCCAGGCTGAGGATCCAACCCCGTCCAGTACGCGGCGTGCCAATGCGAAGCGCAGGCGCGACGTCCACCAGCGCCTCGTAGGCCTCGGCCTGGTCATACATTTCCTGGCTGGCCTGATTGTCGGGGGCACCCAGAACGGCGATGTCCGCCACGGGGTCGACGAACAGGCAGGCGACGCAGATGTTGGGTTTGCCGCCGTCGATGCTTCCGAGCAGGTTGTAGGTTCTCTCCTCCCAGTAGGCCATCGCGTTGGCAGGTGGCAGCTTGCCAAGACAATGGGCCGCCGTGACGACAACTCTCAGCCAGCGTCGAGGCCTGAGTCGCAGCTTTTGCTTCCGCGCCTCTCGAAGCACTGACGGCGGGACCTCCCGCAGGTACTCGAGGACGAAGCCGCGCCCGTCGCCGACTTTCAGGACGCAGCCGGGTTCCGGCAATGCAGGGTGGTTTCTGGTCGCCCGCTCGACACGCGCGCGGCTCTCGTCGCTGATCTGCGCGTGCTCCTCTGGCGTCATGCGGCTCCCTTCGCTTCGCGCAGGCGGGCCACCTGTTTTTCGAGTTCCGCATGGTCGACCTCGGGAACGCCTCCTTCATCGGTACGCCATGGCAGCCGACCAGGATGCGCCTCCAAGTACGCCGCCTGATCCTCGGGCGACAGCGTGCTGGTGCGCAGCATCACCTTCAGCAACTCCAGAACGTGTTCGGTCACGGGGCCGACCAGGGGGACTTGGTTCTGCGCGCGCAGAAAGTCGAGATGCTTCTGCACCTCGTGGATCGCTTCCTCGGCGGTCGTCTTTCCGTTTTTCCATCTCCATACTTCGTGATGCGCCCTGATGGCAGCCAGCCTGCTCATCTGAATCTGCTTGCGGTCCTGCGCGGTCAGTTCGTCGTTGTTCATCTTCTCCTCCTGCCTCGATTGTTTCACTTACTAGCCTTCGCTACATCCATTCTTTCTTCCGGCGACTGGCGCGAGTTCCGTTCCGGGACGAATGCACGTCGAGCAAAAACGCCGACCAATGAACGGTCGGCGTTTGGGGTGTTCTCATTCGTACGCGGGGCTGTCGATGCTCACGACGTTCGTCCCGTCCTGCTCGAACGCGGCCCGTCCCTGCCTCGTCACGGCGAGACTCCAGACCACATGAAGGTGTCCGTCCACCGAGTCGGCGGCGCACGCCAGACAGAGCGGGCGCGGCCGACGATCGAGGAAGATGCAGCAGCGTCGTTGGCACTGCGGACACGGCTCGGGCGCATCCACCGAATAGACGAGCAGCACGGCATCCGTGTGGTGGTTGTAGAAGCGGATTGGGCGGTCGACGATGGTCATGCGCGTCCACCCGGTTGCAGCGCGAGTGGCTTCCGCACGGGCGGCGCGGCAACCTGGAGCTGGACCTGAACTGGTACTTCTGGCCTCTTGTACTCGGGAAGCGTGAGCAGCCGGGCATCGGGGAAACGTTCTCGCGCTTTTTCGACCGACGGGAACCAGTAGTCGACGACCTCGTGGTCGCGGGGATTACTCAAGACGAAGTTTTCGCGGACGACGGCCAGACACTTCTCTCCCTTGATCCACACGGGCAACCCGAGCGGTTGGAGGAAAACCTGCGTGCGTTTCCGTTCGCGGTTCGCGTGTCCGCGGCCCTGCGCCCGCAGCGCGACCGACGCCATCGGCTTCTTGATGGCGACCATGATCTCGTCGCGCAGCACCTTGGCCTCGATGATCTCGGACGGGGCGACGCGATCATCGAGCAAGAGGTCGTCCAAAAACGTAGCGGCGCGTTCCAGCAACCGTTCGGCGTCTGCGGGCGGGCGCTCGGCCTTGCGGGCCTCGCTGTTGTTCACGGCGTAGAGGACCAACTCGACTCGTGTGCCGATCCCCAGCTTCTCAAAGATGCGGTTGAGGTATTTCTTGGTCGTGTGCTCAGTGATGTTGAGCCGGGGTTAGCGCGGTTCGGTCGTTGATAGCGACCGGACCGTGCGTTGAAAAAAAGCCTTACCTCTGCGAGTCTAAGCGCGCCAACTGCCAACCGTCAGCAATCCGGACGCGCCCGGCAAAATAAATCTTGGCTCCTTTCCCGTTCTGGCACAGGCGCAGGCCGCCGCCGCTCGGTTGCTGCTCTTGTGTAATAGCAACTGCGGTTCGCGCCGCTGGCATTAGGCGCTACGGCCTCCGTCTCCGGGCCTTTTCACGCCCGAAGTTGACGCAATAGTTACTCCGCCGACCAGCGCGGGCTAAACGCGGTCGGCGGAGCTTTCATACGCTCGATGAGGCCCGGTCCGGTCGGAAAGCCTGACAACATGCCGGCTTGTGTTCCAGCCACGAGCGTTTCCCCTTGCCAGCTCGAGTTGCTCTTGAGCCAGTTCTGGGGGCTGAACACTTTTCCCGCAGTCTGAGTCTGGATGAGCGCGTTCTGCATGGCGTTCTCGACGCAAGTGGCAGCCATCGACAGAATGTCGCTGGCATTTGCTAAGGCCTTGACCGTCGCGCTCGGTGCCACCACCGCCTGAGGTTGCTTGTTGATGGCGGCGATGAGAGAAGACACCGCAAAGAGGACGTGAAACTTGACGTGCGAGCGCCCCGCCCGCAGTTCATTGTTCAGATTTAGACTCGGCCACGCCTCCTCGATGGCCCGAATCCAGCCGTTCAGCGCCGCGATGTTCTCGGGCGGGTACGCGGTGCGGAACAGCGTTTTGTAATACTCGTCAAACACCTTGTTCTCATTGTGGGAGATGTTCGGGCGCTGGCAGTGCCACGCCATGGCGCACTTGCCGAACGAGGACGCATCCATCACCAGTTCCGGCGCCTTGATCTGATCCGCGGCTGCGATTTCGCCGCGCTTGGTGAGGAACGCCCCATTGGGGTACCGGGTCTCGAAGGCCTTCTTGAGGCCAACCATCACGCGATCGTTGCTGCGTAGGTCGCGCTGCTTCACCGCGCTTTGCGAGTTGGTGTTGATGCTGATGTGGTCGCCGAAGGCGCGATCTTTGATCTCGTAGAACCGGAACAGGATGTGCGCGTCCTTGGCCTCGGGGGCGCGCACGCGCTCTGAACACGTGTAGATGGTGCTTAGCGACTGGCAGCCGTTGACCACGCTCACGCCTTTAAGCGTCAGTTTTGTTCGGTCTGCGCTCATGGTCATGGAGTCACATATTGCGGTGATCCCGTTGTGGTAGAACATGAAGTCCCGGACGTGTTCGCCGTGGATCGTCCGCTTCAACGCGCGATTGACCTTGTTGTTGCTGCCGAGCGATTGCCGTACATTCTTCGCGAACAACCGGCCGTCGGTGATTCCAGGAAACTTCAGGCATTCGGTCAACGGCAGCATCGCTATGACGGTGTTGGCGCTTGGAAACGGTGTATTGACAATCTTGGCGGGGTCGAGCGCAACCGAGTGCTCCAGCGATGGCAGTATCGTGTTCTCGGCCTCCGCGAGGCGCGCGGTCAACATCTCGGTGTCGATTAGGTGCAAGCTCGCCGAGAGGTCGTCGAACTCCGACACTTGTTCGGCGAAAGCTTTCAGGTCGTCCTGTGCGGCCTGGGTAAGCGTCCCCGTGGTCACCAGCTCAAACTCAACTCTGTAGTCCTCGTCCAGTGCGGTGCGGACCGCCTCGATCTTCTTTTTCAGACGCTCGTTGCAGTCTTTTTGCAGGGAGTCCAACTTCTGTATCCTCAGCCATGCGCTGAGGACTTCCTGAATCGGGCCGCCGTCCACCTTGCTGTTGGAGATGAACTTTCCCTGAACCACGACTATGCGCTGTTCCTCTTCGTCGACAATCACGGCGTCGATTTCCTTGTCATTCGCCCCGTCCGTGATGTCGTCGCGGGTCTGTGCGTCGTCACGCAGCAGTACGCGCCGGAGGTACCAGGCGATGAAGCGTTGGCCGTCGTTGTCGAAGTTGTTTCGGTAGTACGGGTCTTCGGCAATCTCGCGCTGGATTTGAGCAAGCATAGCGGTAGGTCTCCTAGAGGCGACCGCACATTGTACAGCGTGCGCCCACCTTATTATATGGCTGTGACTTACTAGCGATCCGTTGCTGTAGACTTTCCGTGAGGTGATTCACATCTAGCTCGCGCAAAGGAGACTGTCGGAAATGGCGAAGGGAAATACGTGCCCGGCGTGCGGGGAACCCAAGTTCAAGAAACAGGGAGCCACATTCCAGTGCACAAATCCTGAATGTCGTGCGATTGGATGGCTCGGCTTTCCGAAGGGAGTCGGCTCAGGGAAGGGCACTCTTTGTCCACGGTGCGACCACAAGACTGTCCGCAAAATCCTGACCGACAAAAGGTTGAAGATTAAGATTCGGTTCTGCACGCGCTGTCGCGCGCTGTCCATCAGGCGATTGAAAGTATCTTGAAACTTCAGCCTTCAATCGGCTCGCCTGAGAGCCGCGCCCAGACCTTTCGGTAGTCGGCGCCCGTCATGGTCGCACTCGCGGGCCGCGCTTGGTCCCAATCGCCATCCCGCAGGTCGATAAGGAACTCGCGCGCGATCTGCGGACGACCCACGTCGTCGGGAGACTCAACTGCGTCGGCGAACTTTTGGCCGAGGCGCTCCGCGATGCTCCTGGGTACGGAGTTTACTCGCATCGCGATACCTGCCTCGGTGCTCACGCCGTGGTAGAGCATCGCCGGCAGATTGTTGATCGCACGGCGCTGCTCGGGCGACAGGGACTCAAAGTCGATGCCCGACATCTTCGAGAGGGCGGCAAGTCCCCATGTGCCCGCGTTCGCCAGCGTGCGATAGATGCCCTTGCACGCATCGCTGATCGCCGTCGTCATGTTCTCGGCGGTGCCATCGAAATAGTCGGTCGCAATCCTCTCGATTGACGCGCCGGAGACCCACGCCTGCGCGATCTGCGCGAGGCGGGTGCGGTCGAGTCCGTGCTTCCCCAACTCCCGCAGCGGGTTCGTAAGCTGGGGTATCTGCATCATGACTCCGAACAGGGTGGGTAGGGTGGACGTTCCGGTCGGCCCGAAAAGGCTTGTCGGTTGCCAGTCGGACGCGGTGAGTTTTTGGTCAAGACCCCGCATGTTGATCAACGCGGAGCGGACTCCCTCCGGCGAGAAGCCGGTCGAGTCCGCGAACGTCGCGTTCTCGGGATGATCGGCCAGGTTGCGAGCATAAGCCTTGGTCGCATCGAGCAGCGCGCGGGTCTTTCTCTCGTCCGGCCGCGCTTGCAGAACGCCGTAGCCGAAAGTGTTCCTCAACAACTGCTCAGTCTCGGCCAGAACGAGGTCCAAGTTTCGCTTCTCGTTCCACAGGTGCGCGACGTAGCTGCGAAAATCCGCCCACTGCTCTCCGTTGATGATCGTGGAAAGATTGTTGAGGCGGCCCGCAGCCTCCACCGCGTCGAGGAGCGAGACGAGCCTAGAGATCAGCTCGGCGGTCTGCTGCCCGATGTACGACTGCACGGCCGCACGATCGTCGCCCGCGGCGATGCCGACCACTCCGACACTGTCGTGGTCGATGCGCCCGGCGCGGCCCGCCAGGTTCCAGAAGGCGCGGCTGGGGATGTCCCTCGACCCCTTCACGGGCAGCTTCCGCGTCGCAAGAAACACGGAGCTCACCGGGAAGTTGATGCCTTGGGCGATGGTCGTGGTCGCGCACAGGACGCGCAGCTTGGCGCTCTCCGCCAGCCACTCGATCAGCGATCTCGACTCGTCCGACAGGCCGGCATGGTGGACGGCAATCCCCTTGCTCAGCATTCCGACAAGCTCAAACTGTGGGCTGATCTCAGTTGCGAGGAAGCGCTGGACCAGCGCAACCTCGACCGGGATCTGCGCGAAGGGGTCGCTGACGTCCGCGATCATTCGCGCCATCTCCCAAGCGTCGGGGATCGTGCGAGCGACGGCGATGCTCGTGCCACAGTCCGAGAAAACTTTCGCCATCGACGCCGTCTGCCTCGACAGCGAACCTTTGACCTTCGAGAAGGTGAGATTGAGAGGGTTCGTGTGGCCGACACGGTGCTCCCCGCGAAGCTGGATGGTCTTCGGCGTCGTGGTGATGGTCTCAAAGCGCAGTGACCAGTCGCGCGGGGCGTCAGAGTCTTTCACCGCGTGGAACATCCCGACAATCCGTTCGTTCGGAAGCCAAGGCATTGTGCCGAGGCGGATTGTTTTTCCAGAGTCCGGCGCCAACCACCGGGCCAGCGCGTCCGCGTTGGGCACGAAGGGCATCAGCAAGAGGAAGCTTGCGGTCGTGTTCTCGCTTTTTACCGTTGCGAGCAGCAGCTCTATCCGCAGGCCGCGCTCCTCGTCCTCGATGTTGTGCGCCTCGTCCATCACAATCAGCGCGAGGGGCCGCGAGATTTTCTTGTTCCGCAGCACCAGGTGGAGCTTCTCGGGAGTCGCGACCAACACTTGGAACTGCTGCACGTTCTCCGTTGCCGACAGGATCGCGTCCTCGAATGAGTCGATGTCCACCGCCGAGGTGAGTTGCTCGACTCGAATCCCGATGGGGCCAAAGTCGGAGCGCAGCCTGCGCGTGATCTGGGACACGAGCGCCCTGGTCGGCGCAACGTATGCGACCCATCCGCGGTCGGCGTCGAACTGGTTGAGGGCCTGGAGCATCCTGAACTGCGCGAGCACGGTCTTCCCGCCCGAAGTAGGCAGATCGACGACAATCGCGCGGCTGGCCTGGTCCAGCAGACCTTGCTCCTGGAGCGCGATGCGCTGAGGCGGAAGAAGCTCGAACAGCCCGCGAGCCTTCGTGACGTTTGTGACGAACCGTGTGACGCGCGAGTTCACCGCCTGGGCGACCCACCAGACGGACCCCGCAATCATCTTTCTGGCACCCGCGTGGAGCCAACCCAGGAGCACATTGAACGCGGGGTCGTGCGAGGCGAGGGCCGCTTCGCGGGCGGACTCGAAATGCTTGTCCAACTCCTGCGTGATTCCGGCGGGCTGCCCTTGCAGCATGTAGATGGCGATCAGTTCAGTGGCCTTTGCCCAGTGGTAAAGTGCGATCATTCGCAGCGCGACCGCTTGAGCAGCGGAGTCCTGCTCCGCTTGCAGCAGTGTGGACTCGTAGGTCGCTTGGTCGCTCCGCAGGCCGGCAATGATCTCTCGGATGCCGTCGAGGTCGTTCCAATGTTCCTTGCGAAGCAGGCGGACCCAGCAATCGTAGAGGCGAAACAGCACTCGCCTGTCCCATGAAACGTCGGCAACGGAGGGTGGCGTCGTTTCTTCGCGGTGCTCCCTCAGCCATCGCCGCAGGTCCGACCACCGGTCGCCGCAGTAGCCGAGCGCCGCGAGTTGCAGGACTTGATTGACGCGCTGTTCGGGTGCTCCCGCAACTCGAATGGCCCGTCGCAACTCAAACGCGCAATGGGCCGCCGCTTGGGCCTGCTCGCGCAGTTGCGCGGAGCCGTCGTCCCCGGCGCGGTGGAGCAAGGCGTTGAGGCCCTCGATCGCCGCCAGTTCGTACGCGACCGCTGCGCGCTCCAGGAGTTCCGTTTCCTGCGGACTATCGGCGGACTGGACCTCCATTTGCGAGCCTAGCGCCGAGCGAACGAGCCGCGTCTCCGCGACCTGGAACGCCCGGCTAAGCTCGTCGCGCGTGAGAGCGCTGACGGCCCAGTGGGAACGCAGAGCGGTCATCGGTGTCTGCGTGGCGCTCATGGCGCGCCTCCTGCGGGCGGCGGGACTCGCGACGGCAATGTCTCGATGCTACCAGCGGGCAGGTACAGCGCAAGCAGCTCGATCGCGCACAGCGGAGGACACTCGTGAGCGAGCCTCGTTGCGCGGCCCGAGCAATCCAGCGGATGCGGCGCGACGTCTCGAACGAGCACACCGAAGATTGCGACGTCGGAACGGTCGTGGATGTAGCGCGACGCCGCCTGACGAAAACGGGGGAGCCAGGGGCGACCGTAAGAGTGCAGGCCCAGATACTTGACCAGCGCGTCCTTCACCGCCGCATCGTCGCGCAGCGCCTCGAGTTGCTGCTTCAGCCCGCCCCGCCCGTACATGAGCGACGGCGGATACTCGTTGTCGTTCGAGGTCTTCACCTCGCCGAAAGAAAATCGCACGTTGGTCGTTGGGACCTGCGTTTGAAATCCGACGAGGTCCGTTCCGGCAGGGCTCGACTCTGGATTCTTCAGGTCTCTGCCGCCAGGCCAGGGAAACTCACAGTGACGGTGCTCGACCAAGTACGCTTCCGCGATGGCTTCTCCCACGCGCCAGGGTTCCGGGTCATGGGCCGCGTGCAGGACCTCGCCCAAGGCTTGATTCGCAAAATCCGTGGCTGCGACGCCGGCCAGAAGCGCGTCCACTTCCGCCGCGCCCGCCTCATCATGGACGATAGGGCGCACGTCTTCCGCGAGCGTGGCGTCCAACTCGGCGTCCGTGAATGAGTATCCTCGCGCCATGACTGGCGGTTGGTCGGCAACGTAAGTTTGCGTTCCTGCGACTGGGGGCATGTACTTATTCGCCCGCCTCAAAATGGCGCAGCGTATAGCAGGGCACCCTTGGTTGTAGCTGTTTGTGAACCGTGGTCAAAGAAAACCAGACGGACCGAGAAGTGTAGCAGGAAATGCCACGGACAGCGGATCGCTGTCGTGGTTCACAGTCTGTAGAAGTGGTCGCTCGCGCGGAGGTCGCGGCGGTTGCGCGGAACCGGCGCGACGGCGCGGGACGGCGAAAAGCGCCCGGATTCGGCCCGTTTTAGGTGCTCGTTTTCAGCGCGAGTTTCCGAAACTTTTCCAACGCTCCCCCGCGTTCCCTGCGGATTGCTTCGGAAGTGTCAACAGGCCACCTAGTTGCAGGAATGGCATTCGCACCGGCAGAAACTTGACCAGCAGCGCGAGTGCGGGGCGGGAAGGCCGGCGGCGAGCGCCCTCCGGCATGGATTGCTCAACTGCTGCTGGTTGTCGGCGCGAGGCCCGTGATGGGCGCGAGGCCCGTACTTCGTAGCGGTCGCCTTGGGTTGGGATGCTGGTACTGCGGTGGACATGAAGACATGCTACAGCCTGGGCCTTCGCTTTTTTCATTGGCATTCCGGCAGCAACCGGCTTCACAATCCCCGAAGTGCCCGCTCTGGCACTCCCCGCAAACTCGAAATGGCAGCGCAAACCCTTGCGTCAGTCGATCAACGCCCTGTTGTCCGCTGCGAGTGCGGCTTGGTGCAGTTCCACAGCCCTTCTCAAGCGTGCGTTCGTTGTCACCAACCTTACATCGGGCCGGAGCCTGAACTCGTGCCGCAGGCCGCGCCTCCGCCCGTGGCGCCAACGTTGGCGACGACCCTCCGCGAGCTGCGGTTGCGCGCCGGGCTGAGCCAAAGGCAACTGGCCTCACGGATGTCGGTTCCCCGCACATGGGTCTCGAAGTTCGAGCTGGAGAGGTGCGTCCCGACGGTGCCGAACCTGGCGCGGATCGCCGGGGCGCTTGGACTTTCCGTGTGCGAGTTGTTTGTGCAGTGCGAGCGCCGGCGGGGCGAGAGCCACGCGGGCCTGCTGGACGAACTGCTGTCCGACCCGTTCGTTGCGGCACTCGCCATCTACGTCCCGTCGCTCACCGGGCCGCAGCGGCGGACGGTGCTCGCGGAACTTTCCGTCATGGTGCATTCACGCCGCCGCGCCGCGTGAAGACTCCGCGCGCGCGGACTTCAGTTCTCCGGCGTCGCCGTCGCCAGCGTCGTCAAGTAGACCACGGTCGCCTTCTCCGGCGACATGCGCCGCAGCTTCTCGACGATGACTCCTTGCGCCATGCAGACGACGAGCGCCGCCGCCGCATCGGTCGCCATGGAGTATGGGACGAGAAGTTTCTTCGTCGCCGTCTCAGCGTCGTAGCCGTCCTTCGTCGGCATACACGCGCCGTCCAGGATGGCCGATGTCGCTTTCCAACCGGACTCCGGGATCATGCCGCCCTCCCGCCCCTGCTCGCCGCCGCCGTTTTTCCGGCGCGGTCGCAGCCGTTTTCCCCGGCATCTCGATCATCGAAGTGTGTATGAGGGCGAACGCCGCCAACTTCCTGATCCTGTGGACTTTCCGCGTTCATACACACTTTCTTATGATGTGGCTGTTCTGCGCCGCCGCCGCGCGCGCTCCTTGAAGAAGAAGAAGAAGAAGAAGAAGTGGATGAAGATGAGGAGGAGGGTTTCTTTCCAGAGGAGAGGGATAAGGGGGAAAGATCGCGTGAGAGGGCGGGGCGCGACCAGATGCCGGAGTGCGAACCCTGCGACCCGACGTAGATGTAGCCGTGGCGGCGGAACTCCCGGAGGAGGCGCTGGTGGTCGGCGCGGTTAGTGACGGAGAAGAACTGGCGGGCGTGGGCGGGGGAGATGTCGAGCGGGCAGGAGGCGAAGCGCTCGCGGAAGTCCGACAGCTTGATAGAACTGCGGCGCTGGCGGCGGCTGCGGCGGCGGCTAGTGAGGAAGCGGTACGAGACGGCGCCGAGGGTTGGGACTTTGCGGACCGTGGCGCGAAGTTTCCCGACGTAGGCCGGGTCGGCGACCAGGCGCTCGCCGTCCTCGACGTAATCGCGAACATGGTCGAGAAGCACGGTCATGGTCTGTTCGTCGGTCATGCCGAGGTTCTTCATGGAGCGGATGCGGGACTTGATGGCCCAGTGGCGGTCGTCGCGGGCGACGGCGAACGGACGCGGCGTCGCTGGCGACGACGCGGTCGAAGTCGAAGCCGGCTGCTGCGCTTCCCTCTCCTTGGCCTCCTTGGCCTGCGCGCGCTTGACCTCGCGGGCCTCGGCGACGTCGTCGGCGATCCAGTCGGCGAGGTCGTCGGGCATCGGGGCGATGGGAACGTCGTGCAGGACGGTGACCGCTTCGCCGTCGCGGACCGAGCCTTCGGCGCGGACGTAGCCGCCGCAGCCGCCGCCGTTCCCCTTCAAGTCGTACCCGGCAATGCGGGTCACGTCCGTCACCTGCCTCGGGATCCGCAGCACGGAACGCTCAGTGGACATGAAGTAGAAGTGCATCTTCCAGGGCGCGGACTGCGGACGGGTCTGCGTCGCGTACGTGGGCGGCCATTCGCGTCCGGTTTCGCGCTCGTAGCGCTCGACGACGCCTGGCTCGTCGCAATCGACGATGATCAGGGCGCCGACTGCGCGACGGGAGATGATGCCGACGTTGTTGTCCGCGTAGGTTGGGGCTATGGCCGCGAGCACCTCGCGGCTTTTGGGAACCCCGTGCTGACTGGGAAGGAAACCCTTCGCCGGCCGCTTGCAGCTCGGCGCCAGCGGGACGATCTGGATGTGCGTATCGAATGCGGGAAGCGCGCCGAAGCGATCGAGCGCCAAGTCCGCTATCGGGAAGAACATCGTCTCGGCCGCCGCCGCAATCTCGAATGGTTCCGGCTCGCCGTAATACTCCCATGCTGATGATGCTGGCATATCGTCGTCCCTTTCCGTCTGGACAGCGACGACGAATAGCTAGTAACATGAGGTTCGCCTAAGAACCTCGTTAATGCGTCTCGTCGGCGCGTTCCGAGTTGTGGCGGCGTCTCGTCAACGCCGCCTTTGATTTTTCTGCCTCAAACCCTCCTGATGTCGTCCCGCGAGTTCATGCCGTCTCTCGCGCAAAAGGGATTGATTTCTGTTGCTGAAGTCGTCCGGGCGGGTGTGCTACATTCGGATCGAGCCGCCCGAATCGGCTTCGGCCTCAACCTCGAGGCCAGCGACGGACCGTTACAAGCGGTCCGTTTGCTCTTTACCATCGATACCACGCCTCGCCTTCGCAAACCAGAAAGTCCCCAACTTTTTTCGCGCCTCATGGCGGACTTCCAGTTGCGGGCTTCGCCGCCGCTGCGGTCGCCGGCGTCGGCGCGACCGGCCACACTTCCCAGAAACCAAGCACGTTCCAGTAGCCGTGCACCTCGACTGCCGGGTTGGCAGGGCCCGCCGATGCCGACGAAGCCGAATCGTTTGTGGCCGTCCGGCCACGTGCACTGATGCCCCGCACCGTTCAACGCCGCGCAGTTCGGCATTACGCGCCCCAACCTTCCGGCTCGCGCAAGATCGTCCAGATCGTCGTGTCGCCCGAGGTGCTCGCCACGATCAACCCGCGCTGGATGAACTCGGCCACGAGTTGATTGAAGCGCGACCTGTCCATTGCGAGGAGCGCCAGCACATCGCGCGGATCGGCGTCGAATGTTCGCCGGCCGTGGGCCACGGTGATCAGGACGTAGAGCAGGCCCGCGCCGTCGTTCGAATATTCGTTGACGATCTCCGACCACGTGAGCGCGTCAGTCCTCAGCACGCTCGCGGCCTGGCGCATCCGCTCGCGAAGCCAATCGGGGAACCACGGCGCAATGCTCATTTGAATCTCCTCCCCTTGGCGTCCCTCGCGGGCGATGCCGGAGAAATGAGCATCGCCCGGTCGGGACGGATCGGCGGCAGCCCGTCGCCGAACTTGTCGTCACCCTTCATCGCGATGCGTCGGCGCGATGTCGCCGAACAGGTTCGGCTGCGCCTCGTCCCTCTGCGAATGTTCGATCTGCTCTCGGGTCACCGGCTCGCCAGCGCCGATCTTCGCGGCGAGCGCCTCCCTTTCGGATAGGAGCTTGTAGCGCCCGCGGACGCTCTTCCAACCGACCCGGTCAACGTGGTTGATGATCTGGTAGCCGCGGGCGCGGAGCTTTTTGACCACGGCCGGATATTGAAGAGCTATCAGGCTGAGCTCGCGGCTGTCGACCCACGATCCGATGTGCTCGGTCAGCAACGCCAAAACCTTCCTCTCCTGCGTGGTCATGGCAGGATCCCGAGGGGCGCTGCGATGGGACTTGTCGGTGATGCGGAAGCGTGCTTTACTAGTTCTCGCTGCATGATGTGACCTCGGAACTCGCGTCGTGCTGCTCCTTTTGATCGACCGACCGGGCGGGCGTCCCACCCGCCCGATGCAAGCCGAACTGCCAAGGCCCCGGAGGCCCCTCTGAAGAAAGGGAAGGCCCGGCAATCCCTGAAAACTTTTCCCTAGACGGCGACGGCGACCGCCTCGCGCACAGCCTCGCGCCTGCCGCTGACCAGCTCGGCGATCCGGCTCCCGTGCGCGCGTACGCCGCGCAGCAGGATGGCCTTGCATTTCCGCTGCTGGTCTTCTCGCAACCGGCCGACGCCGCGCTCGTACTCGCACAACTGCGAGACCGACACCCCCGCCGCATCCGACAGTTGCCGGTACGACCAGTGCAGGATTTCGTGCCGCATCTGGTGCATCGCAGAAGGGCTCAGGACGACAGGTACAACTCGCATGGGATTTTCCTCCATCACGGATTTCGTGCTGGAGTCGGAAGAGACGCGGGCAGGGCGACCACCACAGGACTCTGGCGAGTCCAGCAGAACCACATGGTCACGCCCACGGTGCGGCCCGCGCGGTTGTTGGCGGTACGAAGATGCGCCGCGCGATTCCAGGCAGGTTTGCCCGGACGGAGGGATGCTAGTCGCGTCGAACCCGCCTTTGCCAGTAACAAACCATGTACGTCAGCAGTTTTCTGTGGAAAGCCTGTGGAGAAAGTATTCGACGAATGATGGATTACCCTTGTGGATCAGGGAGAAGGGAAGCTGGCGATGGGTTCGTCGCCGTGCGACCCAACGGCGGGTTTCAGCACGCGCCAGAGATTTCCAGCAGACCCGCGGAACATCCAGGATCGTTCGGGGTCGGAGTCGGCCACCACGTCGAGCGTCTCGGCGCATTTTTCCACGGCCCACGCGAACAGTCGATGGTTTTCCAGCAGGGCGAGCGCGTGCGTCCCGCTCTGCGGGATGTTTCCGTCCAGCACCTTGCGCTCGCAAAGCCTTTGCAGAGAGTCCGGCCATTCTGCTTTCCCAAAAGGAACCTGGGACGGATGCACGATCAAGTTGCGGATTTCGATCAGCGCGTCGAGGTCGCGCCGCAGTTCGTCGGGCAGCGGATACAGTTTCAGCACCTCTCGAACAGGATCGACGCCCGCAAGCGTCTCGATGCCGGAACTGTCGTTGAGCATCTGCTGGTGCTCGACCAGGAACGCCTCCACGCCGGTCATGAGAACCGGCAGGCCGGCATACACCCATCGCGATGGCTGCGCGGCAGGGACGGTCTTCTCCGACTCGCGAAACACAAGCTCGACACAGTGGAAGTACCAGGTCGAAACCGTGCCCCAACTGCCCGACTCGCGATTGCGAAGCCGCGCCTCTCGTTGCTTTCTGTCGTTCATGTACGGCAACTTTCCTCGCTGTTAGACAACACCGTCGATCAGCGGGTACTTGGCCCACGCCGGAGCCTTCTTCCCCATCATCCGCAGGACTTGTCGTTGAACGCGCTCGTCCCCGTCCTTCGAAACGAATATCGGATGAAACTCAGACCGAACGATGCAGCTTTCACGCGCTCCGGCGGACGGTTGTCCTCCCAATCCCAACTGGAACGTGAGTCCCGGAATGTGAAGCGTGTGAGCATGACTCGAATCAATCCGGATGGTGTCGGGAAAGTTGAATGAAAGATGCGGCCTCGGCAGGGCAGAGACTATCAACATCACCGCAGCATTCTGCGGGAAGCCAGCGTCGCCGAGCAGGTACGCTCGAATCTCTTCCTGATACTTCGGCCCGAGTGTGATCCCCTCGTATCGTTGGCCCGAGGACTCCCATCTGCGAACTGATGCTCGCCAGAAAACACTCACGCAAAAGTAGACGACCCTCTCGATGTCCATTCCGGCGACACTTGAGGCGTTGAAGATGGTGTCTGCTTCGTCGGCATGGATTGGCGTGGTTCGTTGCAACAGCTCGCGAAGCCGGAACCTGTCCCGTCCCCGATAACAATGCCGCATCACCCAATCTTCGCCGTTCTGATCGAATCGCTTTTCGCACTCGGCGCAGAGCAGGTATTGTGTTGCCTGGAAAGAGGTCTGCCGTCGCACCTTGGAGGTCAGCAGCACTGGATCCGGATGGGCGCGGTGATCGGCGGCCCGGGCGACACGATACAGAGACTTCGGGACCAGATGGCTGTCGCACAACTCGCCCGTCCTCAGGCACAGGGCGCAGACTCCGACAGGGCGGGGGCGTTCCATTCTTCATCCCTTACTAGCTTTCTATAATAATAAAGGAGGCGGACGGGCAGCCTTCAGCCTTCAACCTGCGGCGAAGGCGATTGGGTCCTTTCCGATCAGCGATTTTGTAATCTCCCGTTGCCTGCGTGGACGCCAGCCTGACGGCGGCGAAAAGGTGGGATGCGAGCCTGCCCGGGAGAGCAAAAGTGGCCCACTTCCAGGGCGCTCCGAGCGCCGAGTTACTACCTGGTAATCAGGCGTGGGCGTGCGTTCTCGGTTGCGGAACGGTCTTGCAGCCCAATGCGCTCGGCAGGTAGCTGAACTGCGCGAGCCGGTCGGCCGCGTGCCCGCGGCACAGGCCGTTCTCGAGGTCGACGACGGGGAACGGACATGCCTTCATCCTGCACGGTTGCCGGCTCGCCGCGATCAAGGCCGCCACCTTCATCTTGCGGTCGATCTCGCGCACGTAGCGCGAGTTTGGGAATAAGCGTCGCATCGTGGCAACCGCGACATCGTAGAGGGTAATGGGCGCCGGGGTTACGTCCGGCAGGTGCTTGGCGGCATATTCGGCGACGGTCAGGATTTTTCTTTCCGAGCGCATGGGGCACCCCGAGGAAGATTTGTCCCGGGAAGGATACGCCAGGCTGGACTTGCGACGCTAGTAAGTTTTGGCCGGAAAGCTAGTTCGGCTTCGGCTCCAACTCGAAGCCCTCGCGCGTGTCGTCCGAGAGCGAGGGCCGCGACTCGGCCGTTGGCGCGTCGTCTATGTCCGGCGCGGTGCCGAGAATCACGTTGATGCGCGTATACTTCCCGCCCGCCCTGTCCTCGCCCAACCCCTTGGACTTCAGATCGTCGCCCAGCTTGAGCAATGCCGCGACCTGCGCCGGATCGAAGCCGAGCGGCAACTGCTGCTCGATCTTCACCTGCATCTCGCGCAACGAATGCGCGGCGATGTTCGTCAAGACGGTCCCGAGCTGAAGCTGCTGGCGGCGGTGCGCCATCCGGTCCCGCGCCGTCTGCTTCCTGAACTCCTCTTCCTGCACCAGGTCGTATTCGTAGCACCGACTCACCCAGTTCCAGCGACGCCCCCATCTCTCGATATTCTGAGTTGAGCACCCTGACATCTGCCCTACTTTTGCCATCGTCCGCTTCTCGGCCAAGTCCCGGTAGCGGACGAACGCCGCAAACGCCTTGGCGCTCTCCCCCGGCATTCTGTCCCAGACCTGCCGAGTGCCGCGCTGCTCGGCAGTTTCGGCGCGTTCGAGGGCGTCCATCTCGGCGTCGGCCTTGGCTCTGTCGCTGATGTAGTCATCCATGCTGGGGTTCCTCATTTCGCTGCGGAAAGGCGATGTTGGCTTCAGTTCGGCTTCTTGATCTGCGCGCCGCCGTCCGGCTCTTTGCCGCCCGAGGCCGAGCGCTCAAGCATCCCGCGTCCGAGATCGCGCAAGCGAATGGCGTCGTCGATGCTCATGTCAAGGTGTTGCCCGGACTCGAGCTTCGCCTTGAGTTCGAGCAGGGCGGCCTCCGCGATGTCCAGGGCGAGCCGGCCGATGCGCGCGTGGCGCAATCGCATCTCGCGCCGCGCCGCCGCGTTGTCGAACGTGATGATGTCGTCCATCTACTTCCTCGGCCTCGTGATATTGCCGGGCACATTCACGGGTTGCGGGTTCGGCAAGTTCGGTTGATCGTCGCTCGACTTTCCGAGTCCGTCCGGCCTGTTGCGCTCAAGCACGCCGCGGTCGCCGTAGCTGCCGCGCTCGATCGTCGTCCGATCATCTTGCATACTCGCCTCCTAGTTTTTCATGGGGCCATGTGCGCGAGCATGATCGCAACCCGCGCAATGGCCCGGTCGGCTGGTTGGCCGAACTTTTCAGTCGTCGCCGCAGTCGGTCTTGCCGTAGTCGTCCTGCGGCGGATCGTCGAAGCCCACCCCGCCGTCCTTGCCCATCGCCTGCGGAATATAACCGCCCTTCTGGGCTCCTGCTGCGTCGTTCTCCACCATGGGATGGCCGCGTCGGCCCTGCGCCCCGTGAGCAAAACCGTGCGCGTTGTACGCCGCCGAATCCAACGTGTGCCCGACGAGACTCTTGAAGTGGTCGTGCTGCGCGGGGGACATCGGCTTCGGGCCGCTCGATGCGCCAGTGTCGGTCAGTTTCTTTGCCATTGCTTTTCTCCCTTTCGAACTTTTTTCAGAGGCCGCTCGGTCCGCCGCTGTCCGCATCGCCGACCGAATCCGCACTCGACGTCTGATACTCCGCGCCTGAGGCGCCGCCCGGCGAGAACGTACCCTGCGAGTCCTGCCCAGTGACGCCGACGCCTTTGTGGTAGCTCGCCGTCGTGTTCAAGTGGGCTTGGTGCTCGGCGAGGTGCCGCTGCATCTGGCCGACGAGCGCGTCGTGGTTGGGATGGTCCGGGTGCACATGCACCATGCCATGCGGGTTGGGATCGCTGTTCGCCATGAGCCAGATCGTACTCGGCTCTGCGGCGGTTGCAAAGGTGGTGGAGTGGGTGCCGGGCGCGTCGGGAGTCCCGGCGCGGCGACGCATCGGGATCCTGCCTGCCGCATCGCATCCGTTGCATTTTTCCAAGGCCACGGCCCTGCGTCGTGCGTCACGTCGCACATCCGCCGTGCGCGGCGGGGTCTCACCAAGACAGATAACTAGTAAGGAAGCCGGGCGGGACGCTAGAATCCCGCAATGGCGCTCTCCCAGTCCGAGCTGCGAGTAAACGCGGAGCAGTTCGCCCGCGAGTGGGCGTCTGCCCGCAGCGAGCGCGCCGACTCGCAGACTTTCTGGAACGAGTTCTTCCAGGTCTTCGGCCTCACGCGGCGCCGGGTTGCCACGTTCGAGGAGCCGGTCCAGATGCTCGGGACCCGAAGGGGCTCCATCGACATGCTCTGGCCCGGCGTGCTCCTCGTCGAGCACAAGTCCGAAGGAGAGGACCTCGACCGGGCGCACGCGCAGGCGATCGACTATTTCCCGGGCCTGCCGGAGAGCAAGCTCCCCCGCTACGTCCTCGTCTCCGACTTCCGTCGCTTCCGCCTGCACGACCTCGAAACGGGAGAACAGAGGGACTTCCCGCTCTCGCTGCTGAGCAGGCACCTCAGCCTTTTCGGCTTCATCACCGGGTACCAGAAGGCGACCTTCCAAGAGACGGACCCGGTAAACCTTCATGCGGCAAGCACGATCGGCCAGCTTCACGATCAACTGTACGACGCCGGGTTCGTCGGTCACGCGCTCGAAATCTTCCTGGTGCGAATCGTCTACTGCCTCTTCGCCGACGACACGGGGATATTCCAGACGCGGGACCAGTTCCACTTCCAGATCACCGACAGGTCGCGGCCCGACGGCGGGGACCTCGGCTCGCTGCTGTCCTACATCTTCCAGGTTTTGAACACCCCGCACGAAAGGCGCGCGGAGTCGATGGACGAGGAGTTGAAGACGCTGCCCTACGTTAACGGCGGCCTCTTTGCCGAGGCGTTGCCGATACCAACCTTCGACGTTCACGCCCGCAACCTGCTCCTCGGGTGCTTCGAGTTCGACTGGAGCACGATCTCGCCCGCCATCTTCGGGTCGATGTTCCAGGCGGTGATGAGCCGCGACCCGGCGAGACGCCACGCCCTCGGCGGACACTACACGTCCGAGAGCAACATCCTGAAGGTGCTCCGAGGGTTGTTCCTGGACGACCTGCACAACGAGTTCCGGTCCATCCAGCATGACCTGCGGCAGTTGCGGGCGTTCAACGACAGGCTGAGCGCGTTGAAGCTGTTCGATCCGGCGTGCGGGTGCGGCAACTTCCTCGTGATCGCGTACCGCGAGCTCCGCCAGCTTGAGGCCACGGTGCTTCAGCGAATCGTGGAACTCGACCCGCAGTCCATCTCCGACATCTCCATCCTGTGCAAGGTCGACGTGGACCAACTCACGGGAATCGAGATTGAGGAGAACCCCGCCGCCATCGCGGAGGTCGCCACCTGGATAACGGACCACCAGATGAACCAGCAGTTGAACGAGACCTTCGGCGGCTCGCTCACGCGGTTGCCGTTGACCAAGGCGGCCCGCATCCTGCGGACAAACGCCCTACGCACGGACTGGCGCGATCTCTTCGACGTGAACGACCTCGTCTCCGGGCGCGTTTTCATCTTCGGCAATCCCCCGTTCGTGGCGAAGAAGAGCCGCTCGGATGACCAGAAGGCCGACCAAGACCTCGTGTGTTCGCAAATCCGCGGCTACGGCGTGCTTGATTACGTGAGCTGCTGGTTCGTCAAGGTGAGCGAGGTGCTGGACGGAACCGCCGTCAGGGCTGCCTTCGTCGCCACCAACTCGCTCGCGCAGGGAGAACAGGTCGCCGTCCTGTGGAACTTTCTACGCAGGCGCGGGATGCGAATCTTCTTCGCCCACAGGACGTTCAACTGGCAGAACGAGGCGCCGGACGAGGCCGCCGTGTTCTGCGTGATCGTCGGCCTCGCTGCGCGGGACGTCCCAAGGAAGCGCCTCTTTGAATACGAGACACCCGCCTCGGCTCCGGTCGAGCGCGGCGTCGTCCGCATAAGCCCCTACCTCATCGAGGCGGACGAGAACATCCTCGTGACATCGCGAACCACGCCGCTGAGCCAGGGTGTGCCGGACATCTGTTTTGGCAGTATGCCGAACGACGGAGGCGCGCTGCTGTTCACTCCCGACGAGCGCGATGCTTTCCTGCGCGAGGAGCCGGGCGCGTCGCGGTTCATGCGGCGCATCGTCGGCTCGAAGGAGTTCATCAACGGCATCGCGAGGTACTGCCTCTGGCTCAAGGGAGCATCTCCCGCCGAGTTGAGGCGACTCCCGCTCGTGCTCCGGCGCGTCGAGCAGGTGGTCGAACATCGTGAGGCAAGCGACCGGGAGCAAACGCAGGCGCTCGCTGCGACGCCGACGCTGTTCGGCGAAGACCGACAACCCACGACTCGATACATCCTGGTCCCGTCCGCCTCGTCCGAATCCCGCGCGTACATCCCCATCGGGTTCATGGAGCCAGAGGTGATCGCGTCGAACCTGGTCCTGACGATACCGGGCGGCGACCTGTTTGCGTTCGGAGTCCTTACCTCGTCGCTCCACATGGCTTGGGTCCGAACCGTGGCAGGCAGGCTAAAGGGGGACTACCGCTACTCGAACAACATCGTGTACAACAACTTTCCGTGGCCCCGCGAGGTTTCGGAAGGAGCGCGACAGCGAGTCCTCGACGCCGCCCAAGGCGTGCTCGACGCCAGGTTGCGGTACCCCGACTCCACATTCGCTGACTTGTACGACCCGCTGGCGATGCCGTCAGACCTGACGAACGCGCACGCCCAACTGGACCGGGCCGTGGAACGCTGCTATCGGCCGACCAGGTTCTCGACTGAATCGGAGCGCGTGGAGTATCTGTTCTCGCTGTACTCGTCGTACGTCGCGCCCTTGGCGGTTGCCCCACGGCGACCGAGAGCGCGGAGGAGATGAAGCGAGCGCGCGATGGAAATCCACCTGATGCGACCGCTCGTCCTGCGCGAACTGCACGGTCGTTTGTGGCACACGACGCACCCGGACCGTTTCAAACGCATTCTAGAGACGGGTTCGATCTTGCCGATTCCGGAGACGCCGAATCCCGACGGATGGAGAACGATGGACGGCGAACCGTATCGCCCGTACGCACACACGCTCGGCGGGGTGAGCCTGTTCGACTTTGATCAGTTCGATCCCGAGAGCTACGCGACGCGGTGCCCGATGAGTTCGTGGTACACCTTTGTCCCCTATCAAGAAAAATGGGGGGCAGCCGTCTGGATCGAGATCGATCGCGAAATCGTCGCGCCGAGTTTGATCTCAGCGGCCGACGTCGTCACCAGGTGGAACACCGACAAGGCGTATCGGCACAACTTCATGCCCTACATCGAGGCGATCCACGTCGGCCCTCTTCCGCGAGCAGCGTTTGTGCGAGCGCTCATGGTCGGTAAAACCGACAGTGAGATCCGCGCGCTGTCTCTGTAGCTTGGCCTCCATCACGCCGCCGCCTTCTCCCGGTTGGCGCGGATCGTCACCCAGGCCCGCTTCGCTGCCTCACTGCGCGCGCGATGCAGCCGCCCCGCCTTCGTGCGTCCGTCTGGGTTGGTTTTCTTCGCTTCTCTAGTTTTCGCTTTCATGTTCAGTTCCTCCTTTGTCAAACTCGTTCGGACTCGGTCGGCGCGACCTCGACCGTCGGCGCGACCGGCGTCTGCGCGGCCTGCATCTGCACCGCGAGCGCGGCGAGCCGCTCCATCTCTGTCCGGATTGCGGCCAGCGACATCGGCGCTGGCACCGCGACCGTGCCGTGTATGTGGATGACCGCGCCCGCGATGGCCTTCGCCCGCGCGTTGTCGACGTCGCTGGCGTCGGCTTCCAAGTACACGCTGGTACTTTGCAGCGAGCGATGTCTCAGCGCCTTCTGTATCTCCGGGAGCGACGCTCCGGCGTCGAGCATCGCGTGCCCGAGTCCGTGGCGCAACGAATGCACGCCGCACCGCGGCGGCAGCTCGATCCCGGCCTTGTCGCAATACCGGTGGAACAACGTGTCGCTCCATTGCCGCGAGAACGGGAACAGCATCGTCCCCGGGATCAGGTGTTCGGCGACCCGCTGCCACAGCGCGACCGTCGCCGGATCCATCTTCTCGTCGGTGTGCTTCCCTTTTTTCTTGGCGCGGACGCGGAGGTAGCCGCCTCGCTGCATCGAACTCTGGGTCAGCGCCAAGCATTCGCTGATCCGCAGGCCGTGCTCGAAAAGCAGTTTGAACAGCAGCTTGTTGCGGTCGCCCTCGGCGGCCTCGATCAGCGCGGCGACCTGCTCGACCTGTAGGTGCTTCATGGCGTTTTCTCCCTGATTCCTGTCTTAGTGAATAGCAACTGCCGTTGATGCCGTTCGTTCGAGGGGCGCGAATATGACCAGTTGGTAAACCTTTCGC
>Ga0182030_10006362_pt1 | contig 24932 bp, 20 predicted proteins | sample 812S3MmetaG_FD_121299 | JGI IMG/M metagenome (GOLD analysis project Ga0182030, IMG submission 121299) | Permafrost microbial communities from Stordalen Mire, Sweden - 812S3M metaG (Illumina Assembly) | ecosystem: Environmental > Terrestrial > Soil > Wetlands > Permafrost | place: Sweden...
CCGACGCCGTAACCGCCCTTGGCGGCCTCGTCGAGGAGTTGCCGCATGGAGACTAATGGCATAGGAAGTTCTCCTTCTTGGGTTGGATCTGTGTGGCCCCGGCCGCCTGTACCCTTGGGCCCATCCGTTCAAGTCGTGCAGGAAAGGAAATAGGCCGATAGGACGGCAGGAACAGCAATCGTCTTTATGGTAGCAGAGGTTCGCAAGAGAAAAGTGTGCGAGGTGTCACAGCGGGAGGGTGTTTCCTTTTGCGGGGCTGGGCGGATGTCTAGTTTCCGGATTGGCGACCATCCGGGCATAGCTCGGCTCCAGGATGCTGCGGTGTCTTAGGGGAGTAATATCATTTTGGACTGGGGGCAGAGAAGCCTGGGTCGGGCTCTAGGGCGCGACAAACCTGGAGGCCATGAAATTCGATCATGAGAGAGGCTGCGAAATGACGGACGCCGAAATCGTCGCCTTGATCGCTGCAGCGGCATCTTTAATCGTGGCAATCCTTCCAGGAAACGAGGCTAGAAAGAACTCGCTTGAAATAAAAAAGTCTAAGGATGCCGCGGTATCATTGCTCTCCGTTGCCATCGAGCGAGAGGAACTCGGAGCAGTTGCGTCCGCGTCTTTTTGCCAGGTACAGAGCGCGATCAGCCGCTCTTATGAGGCTCGCGGGTGAATGTTGCAATGATCCATCGCACGTGGAGAATCCGATGCTAATCGTGACGATTCCGGAAACCGTCGCCGGATTATGAAGCCCAAGATCGGCTATCCGCTGGTGAAGCTTGTCAGCAACATTCATGGCCCCACCCCTATCGGTTGCAGCAAGAATCACTGAGAATTCTTCGCCGCCAAAACGGGCCACGAAATCGGTTGCGCGAGGCAGCGCCGCACGTATGGCGCTCGCAATACGAATCAGATATTCGTCTCCAGCCTGGTGTCCCTTTTCGTCATTGACCTGCTTAAAGTGATCCACATCGATCATAAGCAGAGACACAGGCAGTTTCGTACGCCGGGAAGCAGTAATCTCCAGGTCCAATGCCTTGTCGAACGCGTAGCGGTTAGAGATCCCAGTCAAGCTGTCGAAGCCGATGAGTCTTTCAAGGCGAGCTTTCGAGGCGAGCAATGACTCTTCGGTTTCAAGCCCCCGGCTCTGAGTGAAGATATTCAATGCGCCATATCCAGCAATCGCCAAGAGCACCGCTGTCAGTCCGATATAGAAATGCGATTGGGATGCGACTGTTCCCACAAAGACAAGAGCCAAGGTCAGAAAAATCGGGCTTCCGCTTCGGACCACGCGGACAAGGGCAGGCGATGGAAGTCGGGCGGGGCGCTTCTGCTCAGACAGGATCAGCACAAAGAGGCAGACATAGGGAGCAGAGACAAATAGATCCAGCCAGATGTAATCGTGATGAAGCAAGACTCTGTTGTGAATCGCAGGTAATGCGGCGTTAAGCCAAAGGAAAATCGACAGAATACGAAAGAAGCTGTACTCCTGAGACTCACTGGAACCGAGCCATCGAATGGTGGCGGCAGACGCGAGAAAAAGGTCAATGCCATCGAACATGCGGGCAATCAGGACTGCGTCTTCAGGATTCTTGCTGCCGCTCACCGTCAAAAGCGTGAAGATTTGCAGATAAAGAACTGCACCAATGGCGACGGACAAAAGCGCATTTATCGCTCTGGCCATGGACCAAATGCGCCTTTCGCTCTGAAGCGAAACGGCAACAAGCAACGGCACCCCATAGAGCATCGAGAAGAATATCTGAAATCCTGGAACAAAGTTCAGTACAACGGCGTGAGTAACCTCCGCCGCGATATCCAAACTCATTGCCGTCGAATGGAACACCATCGAGCAAACGAGGAGCAGCCACCACCATCGCACCGGGTAAGAGACGCTTTGCGAAGCGCGAAGCGAAGCGGCAACGGCAGCCAATTCGGCCAACACAATGCAGAGCGTCGAGAGTGGAGCCAGCCAATCGGGGAGGCAGGTGGCGACAATTCCGTGCAGCAGGAGGTAGACAAGCGCTATCGCCCACACCGAAAGCCGTTCGCGGTTTGGCTGAGTGGCGGACAATGGATGGGTCGTCAAATCAATGAAATTTCCGAGTACGAGCCCAATCCGGCTCGGTTGAAGAGGATTATTTCACTTCTTTGGTGCTGCTGAAGGTGTCAAATACTACATTGATTCAGTGTTCTCCGGAAATCTGGACTGGCCCTCGAAATCCTGCATTCGTTCCCGGGTCACCTGGATCCGGGCAGAATTCGGTTTTTGCCCTACCGGAAGTCGCCGGGGGCCCTGGAGCGAGGTCAGAGACGGGTAGGCCACAACACACCCGGAAACCACAAGAATGTGAGCTATTCCTACAGGATGATGTCGACGAAAATCGCCTGATAGGTCCTCGCAAGTCGGCTATGTTGGGCCGCGAATTGTCGCGTGCTCTGGGGGTGCCCGGTGTTCCCTCGCCGGTTGCGTGTGGAATAATCTGGCGGTGAACCTTACCGTCGCTTCGCCTCACGGCAGTTGGTTTCTGGTGGCCTGCGCCGCTGGAACGGTGCTGCTGCTTTTGCTCCTCATCGCGAAGGTCCGGCTGCATCCGGCGCTGGCGCTGGCGGTGGCCGCGCTGGGGCTGGGCATAGCCTCGGGCATGCCGCTGAAGCAGGTTCCGCTTTCGTTTACCGCGGGGGTGGGCAACCTGATGGGGCATATCGCCATTGTGCTGGGACTGGGCGCAATACTGGGCAGGCTGCTGGCCGGTAGTGGCGGGGCGGCGGCGCTGGGCAGATTTCTGGTCGAGGGCTGCGGCCCGAAAGGACTGCCCTGGGCGCTGCTGGGGCTCGGCATCGTGGTGGGCATGCCGGTGTTCTTTGAGGTGGGGCTGGTGCTGCTGATGCCGATTGTGGCGGAGGCGGCGCGGCGCACGGGAAAGCCGCCCGTGCTGGCGGGGATGCCGCTGCTGGCCGGGCTCTCGATTGTGCATGGCACGCTGCCGCCGCATCCGGCAGCCATGCTGGCTGTGACGCAGTATCATGCCGACCTGGGGCGCACCATTTTATGGGGCCTGGCGGTTGGGCTTCCCGCGGCAGCGGTGGCTGGACCGGGCCTCGGGTGGTTGCTGATTCGCCGCTGGGACCGGCGGCAGGCGAAGCTGGGTCCGAAGCCCACGGATGAGGGATTGACGCTGTTTGCCGCGTCGCACGAAGAGGAAGTGCAGATTGAGCTGCGGGAAGATGGGGCGGCTCAAGCTGCGAGCGCGGCGACGCGGGCGGCAGTGCCGAAGCCCGCAGGTCCGGCACGCTCGGCCGCGGCGGTGCTGCTGCCGATTGTGCTGATTTTTGTGGGAAGCTGGGGCGACTCGATTGCTCCGCCCGCCAGCATCTTGAACCAGGTTTTGCACTTTGTGGGCAGCCCCGACATTGCGTTGCTGATCGCGGTACTGGTGGCCCTGCTGACGCTGGGGCCGCACATCCAGACCGGGCAACATCACGGACGGGAGCTGCTGCGGAATCTGACGTCGGAGTCGTTTGAACCCATCGCCAATGTGCTGGTGATTCTGGCGGCGGCGGGCGGGTTGAGCGGGGTGCTCAGGGACTCGGGCGCGGCGCAGGCCACGGTGAGCCTGGCATTGGGGGCGCACATGCCCCCACTGGTGCTGGCGTGGATGCTGGCGGCGGTGGTGCGCATCTCCATGGGGTCGGCGACGGTGGCCATGGCTGTTGCGTCGGCAGTGCTCGCGCCCATGGCCGGGCACATTGGCGTGCGGCCGGAGCTGCTGGTGCTGGCCACGGGCACGGGGTCGCTGATTCTGTCGCACGTAAACGACCCGGGGTTCTGGATGATCCAGTCGTTCTTCAAGCTGGAGGTCAAGGATACGCTGGCTACATGGTCGGTGATGGAGACGGTGCTGTCGGTGGCGGGGCTGGGGACTACGCTGCTGCTGGCGGGGATGCTGGGGTGAGGGCATCTTCTAGCTTCTAGCTATTAGCTGCTAGCTTTCAGTTGTCAGTTGTACGTTGTCAGTTTCCCATGCCTCAAAAACAAGACCTGAGCCGCCCGGCAAACTGGAACGGGCAAACTCCACCTCCATGCGGCCCTTGCTCCTCTTTCCCATCCCGCCAGACTTTACCGCGCCACGAGGTTCATCGCCACTCACCCTGTCGCCGCGCACTCCTCAGAATCCCTTGGCCTGGTAGTTGGAGAAATTCGCCGGGGGAGCCACATTCACGTCGGGGCTGCAACTTGGGCCGGACGTGAGGGCCACTGCGTCAGGTAGAGGACGGTCTGTCCGGTCGCGGCGATCTGCTGGCGCAGGGACGCCGCCTCGGCCGCGTCGTTGTAGTATGCCTCGCCGATGATCCAGTCGACGCCCGCATAGCCCTGCGACTTAAGGGAACTGTAGGCCGTGGCGAAGCTGGTCCCGGTCTCGTCGTAAATATGGACGTCGAAGAGCGGCGGCGCGCCGTGGTTGCCGTAGGCGCTCGCTCCGTAGACCGCGCTGACGCTGTTGGCGTGGAAAGCGTCGGCGATGATGGAAAAGCCGATCGTGTCGCCGCTGCCGTACGCGACGACGTAATCGTTCCACAGCATCTGGTCGTATTGGAGCAGCGGTGCGTAGCCCCCGACCGCCAGCGGGGGGATGCCTTCGTTGAGCAGGTCAATGTGGTAGGGGATTCCGGACCCGGCAAGAATGGGGCGCAGATTCTGAATGAGCGTCCAATCCTCGTTGTAGTAGTCGCTGCTGAAGGTGCTCCAGACAATGGGATTATTGTTGCTCTGCGGATTGAAGCTGACTTCGATCTCCACAAAGCCGGCTGCTTTGACGGCGGCCAGCAGGTTAGTGAGGTTCGCGCGGAATCGCGGGGACAGGTTGCCCCCGGTCGAATCCATGATGGTGCCGGAGTTGATGCCACGGGCGAAATAGATGGGGATGCGCAACCGGCGCTGGCCATTCGCGTACATCTGCTGCAGCTGCGCGTCGATGGTAGCGGTCGCGGTGTCGTAGTTGTAGACCACGCCATAAGGCTCGCGGATGCACCCTGAATCGAGCTGATACCAGCCATAGTCGGAGCCGCCGAGGGCTGCGGCCGGCGGAGGCGCCGTGGCGCCCGTCGTTGAGGAACTGCTTCCGCAGCCGCAGAGAGCCACGGCGAGGAGGAGAACCGTGAGCAATGAATTGTGAGGCCGGAGACGCAATGCAAGTTCCTCCTTGTCATGGCAAAGCCCATCTGCCACCCGGGGAGTGTGAGATTACTGTACCAGTAACCTGGTTCGTCGTGAGGCGGATTCATTGCAAGCCGGCAAACGGGGTCCCTGTGTCGGAATTTGATTGGGCCAGGGGGCGCAACAGGGCGACCGTTCGAACAAAACGCTCCTTTGAGCTAGGGAGTCGTCCTGCCAATTTTTCAGGCACAGCACCGCACGAGCCTCGTTCGCTTACAATCGTTTGCAATCGAAGGGTCCAATCCAGAAGAGGTCATCCCAATGCTCATCATTCGATCTTTCTTTGCTGCGAGCGCGTCTCTCGCGCTGTCTGCATGCATCGTTGCCCAAAGTGGCGATCAAAAGCCGCAGTACCCCGACCTTCCCAGCGAGACGCCGGCCACGCTTACACCGGCCACGACCAACTTCGATTACGCCCGCCGCGAAGCCATGATCCCCATGCGCGACGGGGTGAAGCTGCACACCGTGATCCTGGTGCCCAGGGGAGCGCAGCACGCGCCGATTCTGCTCACGCGCACCCCCTACAGCGCAGACATGCTGACCAGCCACAAAGCCAGCTCGCATCTGGGCCCCATTCTCTACGGCTACGACAACGCCACCGACGTGATTGTGGACGGCGGCTACATTCGCGTGATTCAGGATATTCGCGGCAAGTATGGCTCGGAGGGCGACTACGTGATGAACCGGCCCATCCACGGGCCGCAGAATCCAACGCCGGTGGACGAGGCGACGGACACCTACGACAGCATCGACTGGCTGGTGAAGAATATTCCCGAGACCAATGGGAAGGTGGGCATTCTGGGCATCAGCTACGACGGGTTTCTTCCCCTGATGGCGCTGGTGAACCCGCATCCCGCGCTGAAGGTTGCCGTGCCCATGAACCCGATGGTGGATGGCTGGATGGGCGACGACTGGTTCCACAACGGGGCCTTTCGGGAGCAGAACATGCCCTACGTCTATGAACAGGAGGCCACGCGAGGGAACGACGCGAAGTGGCCGGTTTCGCACTTCGACGACTACGACCAGTACATGCAAGCGGGGTCGGCGGGCGAACTGGGCCGGCAGCATGGCCTCGAACAGGTGGGCTTTTGGCGCAAGATACTGGAACACCCCAGCTACGACTCCTTCTGGAGCGACCAGGCGGTAGACAAGGTGCTGGCCGGCGACTTCAAGCGCGAGGGGATCAAGGTTCCCACCCTGCTGGTACACAGCCTGTGGGACCAGGAGGACATTTACGGCGCGATGGCGGTTTACAAGGCGATCAAGCCGCTGGACTTGGGGAAAGACAAGGTGTTTCTGGTGCTGGGGCCGTGGCACCACGGGCAGGAAATTGGGGATGCCGGGTCGCTGGGGGCGATCCGGTTTGGCAGCGACACGGGGACCTGGTTCCGGCAGCAGGTGCTGCGGCCGTTTCTGGATCGCTATCTGAAGGACGACGCCGCTCCGGAGAAGATTGCGCCGGTGACGGCGTACGAGACGGGCGCGAACCACTGGCAGCGGCTGGATGCCTGGCCGGTGGCTCCGGCGATGAAGCCGCTTTATCTGGAGGCCGGCTTCAATCTGAGCTTTACTGCCCCAGCGGCGGGAGATTCGGGATTCGACGAGTATGTCTCCGACCCGGGCAAGCCGGTGCCGTATCGTGCGCGGCCCAGCCAGCCGATTGGATATGACCTGCCGCTGACCTGGCCGCAATGGCTGGTGGACGACCAGCGCGAGGCATCGGGACGGACGGATGTGCTGACCTATACGAGCGACGCGCTGACGGCGCCTGTGGAGATTCGCGGGCAGGCGATTGCGAATCTGATTGCGTCTACGAGCGGGACCGACTCCGACTGGGTGGTAAAGCTGATCGATGTGTATCCGGACGAAGTGGCGGATCATCCGGAGCTGGGAGGGTATCAGCTGGCGGTGGCGATGGACATCTTCCGCGGGCGGTATCGGGAGAGCCTGTCGACACCGAAAGCAATTGAGCCGGGCAAGCCGCTTGCCTATCGTTTCCTGCTGCCGCCGACGGATCACGAGTTTCTGCCCGGCCATCGGATTATGGTGCAGGTGCAGTCGAGCTGGTTTCCGCTCTACGATCGCAACCCGCAGACGTTTGTCGAGAACATCTTCTGGGCCAAGCCTGGGGATTACAAGAAAGCCACGCAGAGGATCTATCACGCGCCGGGGGAGGCGAGTTCGATTGAGTTGCCGGTGGTTACAGAGAAGTGAGATGGAGGGCTGGTAATAGGGGGGCGTAATCTTTCAATTACCCACATCTTTTCGGTAGCCCGGTTTTGGCCGGAAATGCCCGTTTTCGAAACTGACGGCTGGCCTACCCAGAGGGCGAAAACTGGCCCAAATCAGGGTTTCCGCCCTTGGTAATGATACTTGTGGGCAATTGAAAGATCGTGTCCCCCTATTGCCCAAAGGCGGGACTTGGGCACCCATATGGGGTGGCTGATGGAGCTATCTGGGATGTAACCGCCCCACCGGTAACCGGGGATCACGCTCGCTAAGGAGTGAATCCGACGATTCTGGCGTCGGAACCAAAGCGGTGGTAGTCCCGGAATTCGATGCGGTTCAGGATCTGCTCGAGCTTGCCCAGCTTCATGCGCATCTCTCCCCGAACCGGCATTAGATAATCGTGATTATTGATCGCGACGTAGTCGTAGTCGATGGCGATTGCCGATGCGCGGACGGGATAGCGGGCCGGAATCCCGTCCGCTACCATGGTGATGCGCCGGACGCCGCGGGTGGCATCGTCAATATAGGCGAGACCGTGAAACCCTACTATCACGGGAAGCTTTGGAATGGCGGTCACCGAGTATCTGGAGTTTTTCAAGTCCACTCGGTAGCTGAAGACCTGGACGGGGGCGCCATCGAGCGAATCCGTCTCCTTCCACTTGAACTCGGCTTTGGAAGATGGGCTGAAGACAATCTTCAATACTCCGCCATACTCACCCTCCAGGCGGGCGCTCTTCATGTCGTAGGGCTGGGTGTTTCCGGGCTGTCCGTCGATCTCCAGGATCTTTCGCGACTGTTCCTGATTCTCGTATGTCACCATTTCGGCGATCTTGTCGTGCCGCGTCCAGGTTCCCGTTCCTTTCGGATCGATGAAGCGATCCGTGGCTTCGATGCACCTGAAATTCACCAGGGAGTCAACATAGCCGAGAGCGCGCTCACGGGCACTGTCCACGAGAGAGTTCAAATAGCTCTGGCTGGGCGGACGGCCCTCGTTGAAGGAGGGATCTGGAGTAAAGCGTGCGGGTTCGAGTTCCTGGAGTTCGCGGTCCGGGGTTCCGCCGTCCAAAGCGGAATCGGCGGCCGCATTGGCATCGTCCTTTGTGGCGCCGTTCGGAGGCTCAGGCTGACTCTCATCGTCGGCCGCACGGCTTCCGTCTACGTTAAAGGTCAGATCGCGCGTGAAGCTTTTATCCCCTTGCGTGTAAGTAAAGACGGCTCGATAACTGCCGGGAGTGAGAGCGTTGGATTGGATTGTGGCCAGGTTCACATTGCTATCGGAGGCCGGATTGTGCGCGATCTCAATGGATGAGTGCGAAATGCCGGCGCCGTCCCGTTCGACATTCACAACCAGTTTGCCGACAGGACTGCTTTTACCGTCAGGGCTAGCCCGATTCGCGCCAGAATGAGTGCGGAAGAAGAACGAGATATGCGGGGTTCCCACGGGCACTTGTTGCACGAGATTCGGCACCACGCGCGCGTTCGCGTATTGCATGGGCTCGAGCGGATCAGGCGCGCCGGCGAAGGGTTCGGTGCGCAGCACCATCGCGATATCGCTCAGCCAGGGCCCATCGGCCTGCCCGGAAACGGTGAATTCGGTGCGCTGCGCGCCGGCTTTTTCGCCGAGGCGATCGAGGACTGCGGCCTCAAGCACATAGTTTCCGGGCGCGGCAGCGAAGGGCCGCTGTAGGGTGACCACCCCCGCCCGGGCTGCGTCGATCGTCTCCAAAGCGCCGTTGCGCGAGATGTCTTCGCTGAAGCGCTCGACCACCACGCCCTGTTTGTCCCTGACCTGGGCGAGGATCGAAAGATGTGCGGAAAACAGCGAAGTGTGCTGGTCTTGACGCAGTTCCAGTTGAGAGAGCGGCACCTGGATGGCCAGCTCATTCGCGGGTCGGCTGGAGTTGCCGCCGAAGCGCAGGACGGTCTGCTGGAAGGCCACTTCGGAAGGCAACTGGGAATCGCTGAGTATCTTCAAGAGCGGCGCTTCGAACGGCCGCACACTGAAGGAGCCGGCCGCATCCGGCGGCAGCGCAAAATAGCCCGCCCGAGATCGAATGGTCACTCCGTTATGCAGCGGCTTGATCTGGATCGAATGGAACTGGCCGTCGTAGTCTTTCAATGCCGGGGTGTAGGATGCCTCGTAATAGGTTGCCAGATCGCCGATGAGGCGTTGCAAGGGCTCACGCGGATTGTCCCCGGCACTGATGGCAAAGCCTCCGGTCCCGTTGGCCAGGAAGGCGAGGGAGTTTCCTTCGGAACGGCGGCGGTCGGTCTCCAGGTTGTTTGCCGAGTCAGGCGTATAGGCATCGGTGACCATGCCCCCCAACGCCCCCATCCTGGCTACGTTCGGGGCAAAAAGGTTGTTTGTGACGCCCGGGGTGAAGCGCGCCGCCGGCGTGCCAGGGGGTTGGCTCATCGTGGTCAGTAAAGCGAAGGATTTGGTGTCCACTCCGGTGAGGTCGACGGTGTAGATGGCGATGCCGGCGCGGTTTGCCGCCTGGACGACTTCCTGCGTCAAGTTCCCCGTATTGGAGTTGGCGCGCACCCCCTCGGAAAAGAAGACGATGATTTTGCGTCCGGCCAGATTCTGCTCGGCTTTGGCCAGGGCCTGCAGGCCGGCCAGCGCAGCAGGGGCATGCTGATCCTGGACGGTCCGCTGCGACTCTTCAAGCGCGGAGAGCATCAACCGTGCCCTTGCGCGATCCTCCACGCTTGCGTTCACGCCGGACGGTAGTGCGCCGGTCTGCTCGACAGATAGAAGCTGTTTCTCCGCTTCGGTAAGATCCTTGCCGGGCAGGCTGCCCATGGCCAATCCGGCTGCGGTCTGGATAGCCCCGCGATCCTGTGTGAAGTTCTGAAAAAGACGCAAACCCCGGTCCAGGCCGAGTACCGCAAACGAGCTTCGGTCTGGAGCCATCGAGAGGAGCTTGACCGCGATATCGCGCGCGACTTTGGCCGACTCCGGCGTCATGCGATCGAAGAGCAGCCCGATGGTGGCCGCTCCCCCCGATTGAGCGGTGACCAAGCGCAGATTGGAGAGCTGGACGGGAGCGCCGGCATCGCTTCCCGCGATGTCCGCGACTGTCAGATTGAGCACCGGCCTGTTCTTGTTGTCATGCACAACGAGATCGATAGAAATCTCATCGGAGTCGGTGTGGATTTGGGACGAAGAAGTGGCATTCGCCGCGGCAGCGGTCTCGGAAGAAGGCGCCGGACTTTGTGCGGGAACCGGCAAACAAAGCGCTGCAAAGACGCCCATCAACGCACAGAGCCGTCGGGCGGCATGGGCGAGAGTGGCGGGCGGCGAAGTCGACAGGTTGGATCTCCAGGACATCTGAGAATCACCTTTCCGCACAAACACTCCTCGCGGCGCGGAGGGCGCGGCGACGATACCGGCAAACTGCTTCCTGGGGGAGACTACCTGAACGCAGGATACACCCTGGGAAATAGCGGTGTCGTTGATGCGCAGGGACATGGTCGATCTCCTCGGGGTTTGGTGGAAGGCTTGCCTGATCTTGGGCGTCCAAGATCGAAAGCAGGTTAGCACGGTCGGAAAGGCGCTGCGTAAAAATGGGAAGCAAGACGGGCCGGCGGAGTTCTGCTACGAGATGGTGGGGATTTGGCCTACTGTCCCAGCACGGCCCTCTGCGCGGCGAAGATCTGGTTTAGCCCGGATTCGGCGAGGTCGATGAGGCCGTTCAACTGGCTGCGCGAGAAGCTGCCCTTCTCGGCTGTGGCCTGGGTTTCGATCAGACCGCCGTCCGCGGTCATCACCACATTCATGTCCACTTCGGCCTGCGAGTCCTCTTCGTAGCAAAGGTCGAGCAGTGCCGTGCCGCCGACCAGACCCACCGACGTGGCGGCGACCAACTGCTTGAGCGGCGACTGCTTGAGGGTGCCGGCGGCTACCAGTGCGTTTAGTGCCAGGGCCAGGGCCACCGCCGCGCCGGTGATGGCCGCGGTGCGCGTGCCGCCGTCGGCCTGGATGACGTCGCAGTCGAGGATGACGGTGCGCTCGCCCAGGGCGTGCATGTCGACGACCGAGCGCAGGCTGCGGCCGATCAGCCGTTGAATTTCGTGTGTGCGCCCACCGATTTTGCCGCGCTCACTTTCTCTGGGAGTCCGGGTGATTGTGGAGCGGGGGAGCATCGAGTACTCCGCCGTGACCCAGCCGCGGCCGGAGTTGCGCAGCCAGCCGGGTACTCCCTGCTCGATGGTGGCGTTGGTGAGCACGCGGGTGTTGCCGAGGGAGACGAGAACCGAGCCCTCGGCGGTCTGGACAAAGCCGGGAGTGAGGACAAGCGGGCGAAGCTGGGCGGCTGTTCTGCCCCCTGAGCGGTAAAACGGTCCGGACGCGTGCATAGAGCGATTGTACGGGAAGGGGCGAGGGGTGGGGGGCGGATTCCGGAACGGGAGGGGGTTTCAAATCGGGAAACAGGACTGGGGAGGGCCTAAAACAGGAATTCTTAGGTAAGCGACTGAAAAACATGGGGTTGTGGGAGGGGGTTCGGCGCGGGTGTCCCAAAACGGGAGGCGGATGGCTGCAAGGAAGCAGGGCGAGTGTGCCGGAATTGGACAGTAAGTTGTTCCCTTATCAGGAACTTAGGGAAATGGTTCTGGTTTGGCACTCGACGTGTAATAGAGGATGGCGTGACCCAATAGCGGAAAAGGGGAAATGGAAGCGGAAATTGGGGACGTGAGAGAAGGCCGAACGGGAAAGGGAGCACGCGATGCAGCAGATGGAAAAGCAGGAAGGGATGAACGGATTGGAACGTCAGCGGGTGGAAGCGGTAGTGGAGACGCTGGCAACGCTGCGCAGTGAGGGCCAGAGCGTGGCCGAGGTTGCGCATGACGCCAGAAACATGGTGACGGCGCTGGGGCTTTACTGCGATCTGCTGGAAGAGCCGGGCGTGCTGGCGGGGCCGTTTTTTCATTATGGAAGCGAGTTGCGGCTGGTGGCGTCCGCGAGCCGCCGATTGGTGGAGAAGCTGGTGGCCCTGGATACTCGGAACCTGGATATGCGCGAGACGCCGGAGACAGTCTCCCGGAACGGGACTGCGCGAGACCTGGGAAGGTGGCCCGCGGCGAGCCCGGCAACGGGTCTGTTTGAGCGCGACAGGTCAGAGAGGAGTGTGTGCTGGGATGTTACGCCCGCCGAGCCGATTCAGGACCTGGCGCACGAGCTGCTGGCCAATCGCAATCTGCTGGCGGCGCTGGCCGGGCCCTCGATCGCCCTTACGGCGTATGCCGATGGAGGCCAGAAGCCGGTACGGCTGAGCGGGGAAGATCTGACCAGGGTGCTGGTAAACCTGGTGAAGAACGCCGCTGAAGCCATGTCCTCGGGAGGCACGCTACAGTTGGGGCTGCGCGAGCGGCCCGCGAGCGCCGATGGCGCGGAATGGCTGACGCTGACCATCGAGGACAGCGGGCCCGGGATTCCGGGGAACGCTCTGGAGAGGATCTTCGAATCCGGCTACAGCAGCCATCGGAAGGGATCCTCGCCCAATGGAAGCTGGGCTGCTTCCCATCGCGGACTGGGCCTCTCGATTACGCGCTCGATCGTGGAGGGGGCCGGGGGGAGGATTCGCGCCGCAAATCTCACCGGAGCGGGAGCCCGCTTCGAGCTGGAGCTGCCGGTTTCGAACCGGTGAGCCCGGAGCCGGGGGCCCCCGGCCATGGAGCAGGAAGGCAAAGCAGTCGATTCCCTTCACGGAATTCGAACCACCGATTCAGTTAACCGATTCACCCAAGAGTGCTCGAGGCGAATACAATGCTCGCAACAGTTCCAACGTCGATGACCATGGAGTTTATCCCTCAAATAACGGAGCCGGCGGTTCGATTGCACCTGCTGGTGGTGGACTCGGACACGGCGGTGCGTTCGGCCTGCGCGGAAATCGCCGCCAGCCTGGGCTACGCGGTGGAGTCGACCGGCGACCTGGGCCAGGCGCGCAGCCAGCTGAGGGGACGCGCGGCGGACATTCTGCTGGTGAACCTGCCGGCGGGAAACAACCTGGGGCTGGAGCTGGTCTCGGAGGTCAAGCTTTTGTATCCGCAGACCTCGGTGATCGCCATGACCGCTTCGGGAAGCGTGAATGCGGCCGTGGAGGCGATGCGCTGCGGAGCCTGCGACTATCTGACCAAGCCGTTCGCCATGGACGAGCTTTCGACGGTGCTGGACCGGGCCGCCGCGAACCTGACCACCGACACGGCGAGCCGCCAGTTGCGGGAGCGGATGAGGCTCTCGCAGGGGCTGGGCGCGATGATCGGCCGGTCGGCGGAGATGGAGAAGCTCTACCGCATTCTGTCCAAGGTGGCGCAGAGCACGCACCCGGTGCTGATTCTGGGCGAGAGCGGGACCGGCAAGGAGCTGGTGGCGAGGACCATTCACGCCTATGGGCCGAACTCGCAGAAGCCGTTTTTACCGGTGGACTGCGGTTCGCTGGTGCCGTCGCTGATCGAGAGCGAGTTGTTCGGCTATGTGAAGGGCGCCTTTACCGGGGCCAATCGGTCCAAGGACGGGCTGCTGGTGGCGGCCGAGGGGGGCACGGTTTTTCTGGACGAGATCGGAGAGCTCTCGCTTGACTTGCAAGCCAAGCTGCTGAGAGCGCTGCAGGAAAAAGAAGTGCGGCCGGTGGGGTCCACTCACCGGGTGCCGATCAAGGCGCGCATCGTGGCCGCAACCAACCGGAATCTCGCCGAGATGGTGGAGAAGGGCACCTTCCGCAAGGACCTTTTCTACCGGCTCAACGTGGTGAACCTGCGGCTCCCCTCGCTCAGGGACCGCCGCGAGGACATACCTCTGCTTGCGGCGCACTTTCTTGACCGGATAAGCCGCGAGCATGGAACCAAGTTCACGCTGAGCGACGAGGCCCTGCGCACCATGATGCGGCACGACTGGCCGGGGAACGTTCGGGAGCTGGAGAACTCGGTGGAGCGGGCCTGCGCTCTGTCTTCCGGACCGATTTTGCACCTGGGCGACCTGCCGACGGGGCTTCAGCAACAGGGACTGGAGGCGCGGCAGGCCGCAGTGCCCCGAGCGGAGCAAGCTGGCGAGGGTGGCGCTCCGGAGGTGAGAACGCTGGCCGATCTGGAGCGCGAGGCGATTCTGGGCGCCATTCGCACCCTGCATGGCGACAAACTCCAAGCCGCGAAGCTTCTGGGTATCGGCAAGACCACGCTCTACCGGAAGCTGAAAGAGTACGGCATCGGGGATCCGCTGCACGACGAGTGAAAAGACAGTGGTTAGGGGTTAGTGGTCAGTTTTCAGTTGTCAGTTGTAAGTGGTCGGTTGCCAGTTTTCTGGCCTTGCAACCTGCTTCGACTGGACTCTGAATCTCGATCTCCGATCCCTGATCTCTGATCCTTGGTCTCTCGTCCTCTGTCCCTGCCTGCGGTCCGGCGCTTCCTTGCCGGGGCTTGGCTGGCACGAACGAACTGACAACTTACAGCTGACAACTGACAACTGAGAACTTGCAACTGAGAACTTACAACTGTTCCGAGGAGCCTGAGATGAGCATTCTGATTGTGACCGGAATTGAAGGCGCACGCAATTTGGCCGCGGTGGTGGGCACGCAACTGGGCCTGGAGGTTGAAGTAGCGGAGGGACGGAAGGCCGCTTTGGCCGCGCTTCGCCGCCGCGAATTTGGGGCCGTGGTGGTGGACCAGACGATGGGCGAGTGCGACCCGGCCGCCGCCGAGGCGGTTTGGGAGCGCGCCGGGCTGGCGATTCCCCTGCAGATTAACTTCGCGCTCTCAGGCGCGGCGCGGCTTACGAGGGAGATTCGAGCCGCTTTGCACCGGCGGGAGCGCGAACAGGAGCTGGCGCGCCGGGCGGCAACGGCCGCGATTGAAAGCGAGCTGAAGACGACGGTGGCCGGATTGCTGCTGCACTCGGAGCTGGCGCTTTCCGGGAGCGAGCTTCCCCCGTCGCTGGCCGACAAGCTTCGCATGGTGGCCGATCTGGCCGGCAGCCTTCGGCAGCAGTTGAACGCGCCGCTTTCGGCCGGTGGCAGTTCGGCCGCCTGAGGACCTGCGGTGGGGGGAGAGCACCCCTTCGGCCTCGCTCAGGGCGGGCTTTCGGCTCCTCCCACACCAGAAAAAAGGCGCGGGCGCGCATCTGAGGGTCGCACCCCGCACGGCTGAGTGGGCAAAGGACACTTTATTGCGTTGCACGCGCATCGCCGGGGCGGAAATTGCCCCGGCGCTTTTTTCCCTGGCCGGGGAAGAAAGTTCCTCCCCTCCGGTCACGCAAGAGGATTGTCTTCGACTGAAGCGGAGGCCACCGCTTAGCCCGCCAGTTCCTTCTTCACGGTCTCGCTGACGATGCGGCCTTCGGCGCGGAGACCGGCGGATTGCAGCCTGGCCTGGACGGCCTTGATCACCACGCCAATCTCTTTGGGGGTGGGGGCGTTGCCGGATGTTGAGGCGATTTCGGCGATGGCTTCGACGACGAGGGCGCGCAGGCCGGCTTCGTCGAGCGCCTTGGGCAGGAACTCCTCGATGACGACAATTTCGGCCTCTTCTATGGCGGCCAGCTCGGGACGGTTGCCCTTGGTGAACTGCTCGATGGAGTCGCGGCGCTGCTTGATCATGACACCGAGCGCCCGCTCGGATTCAGCGGGAGTGAGCGGGGCGCGTTTCTCGATGGCCTTGTTCTTGAGGGCGTTCTTGATGAGGCGCAAGGTGCCGGTGCGGACTTGGTCGTGGGCCTTCATGGCGGTAATGATCTGTTGGGAGATTTGAGCTTCGAGTGCGCCTGCGTCGGTCATGGAGTCCTCTTCTTCGCCGCCAGATGTTGGCCAAAGCCGAAAGGCAATTGTAACGATTTTAGGGGACCGCCTGTAGCCGGCGACAGGGCTGAGTCTTCCGCAAGCATCAAGAAATGGGCTGCGCACGGACGGCCCCTCGGGGTGGAATTGCCGCGGAGCCTGGCGGATCCCAACTATTGCTTGACCAGTTCGACCCGGCGGTTGAAGGTGCGCCCATCTTCGGAATCGTTGGAGGCGACGGGAGCGTAAGGGCCGGCGCCGAAGGAAGCAAGTTGCGCCGCGGGGATACCGTACTTTGTGGCCAGCACCTGCACCACAGCGGCGGCGCGACGCTTGGAGAGGTCCATGTTGGCGGCGAGCGCGCCTACGTTGTCCGTGTGGCCCACGACGTAGACTTTGAGTTTTGGGTCTCCCTTAAGCAGCTTAGAGACTTCCTGGAGGGCAGCGTCCGACTCCGGCTTGACGTCGGCCTTGCCTGTGTCAAACAGGATGCCGTTGACGACAACATGGCCGGCGCCGGAGAGGCTCGTGCCCATCGCAGCGGCGCTTGCGTTTGCTACAACATCCTGGGTCAGGACCGTCTCAGTGACGGCGGTCAAATTGAGGACGCCGCCTCCGCCCACTGCCACATACATCCAGGTCTTGCCCATGTGGACTGTGAATGCGCCATAGTCGCCTGAATCCATGTCGAAGATGTAGCCGGCGGTGAGCAATGCGGTTTTGACGTTGCGCACGACCTGGGCCTTGCTGGCGGTCGAGGGGTAATGGTAAAAGACCTGCTCAAACTTGCCCTCGATCGTCTTCGCGGGCTTGCTGGGTCCCATGTTGAACGTGAAGGAGTTGTCATCAAAGCTTCCGCAACTGGTGATGATGCTGCCGGGGAAGCGGCTGAGAAAAACCGAGTCGGAGCAGCCCTTGGCATCCTTGGTTTGCGCTCCGCAATCAGGCAAGGATAGCGATAGAGCAGCGAGGGCAACAAGCAGGCGAAACCTTTTCATGGGGAGAATTCTTTCTCTTCAGAGATGGCCGGATTATACGCAGAAGTTCTCCAATTTGTCTTTTGTTTTCTGGGAGATGCGTCCGAGCCCCGGAACTAAACTTCTCCGGGTTCGGAACCCGGCCTCGATTTTCACTGGAATATTTTTCACATAAATCACAAAAAAGTGTATTATGTGATTGATTCGGCCGGACAGATTGCTGGTTCTGCTTTCGCATCCGGCAGCAAAACGAGGAGAAACCATGATTCGCAAGACGCGCTTGTTTACACCCGGACCGACGCCGCTGCTTCCGGCGGCACAGTTTGCCATGGCGGCGGCGGATATTCACCACCGCACGCCGGAGTTTCGCGCCCTTTTCCTTAGGGTGCTGGCGCAGTTGAAGGTCTTTGTCGGCACAAAAAACGATGTGCTGCTGCTGTCCTCTTCCGGGACGGGAGCGATGGAGGCATCGGTTTCGAATCTGACCTCGCCGGGGGACCGAGTGCTGGTGCTGACGGCCGGCAAGTTTGGCGAGCGGTGGGTGGACCTGGCCAAGGCCTTTGGCTGCCAGGTGGACGTGGTGCTGAAGCCCTACGGGGAGACATTCGACCTGGCCGAGGTGAAGGCCGCGCTCAAGCCGGAGCACAAGGCGCTCTACATGCAGGCTTCGGAAACTTCGACTGCCGTAAGCCACGACGTGGAAGGCATTGCGGCACTGCTGAAGGGCACCGAGACGCTGCTGATAGTTGACGGCATTACTGGGTTGGGCACGCAGACTTTTGACGTGGATGGCTGGGGCATCGACATCCTCATCGGCGGCTCGCAGAAGGCGGTGATGATTCCTCCGGGTCTGGCCTATTTGAGCGTGAGCGAGAAGGCGTGGAAGGCGATGGATGCGTCCAAGAATCCGCGCTACTACTTTGACCTGCGCAAGGAGCGCAAAAACGCTGTCAAGGGCGAGAGCGCGTACACACCGGCGGTGGCGCTGATTGCCGGATTGGGCGCGGCGCTGGACTACATTGCCGGGCAGGCTGGCGGAGACCTCGAAAAGGGACGCATCGCGCTGATTGACAACGCGCAGGTAAATGCTGCAGCAACGCGGGCAGGGCTGGTGGCGCTGGGGTTCAAGCTGTTTGCTCCAGTGTCGCCTTCGGGCGCGGCGACCGCGGTCGAAGTTCCGGAAGGTATGGACTCGGGCGCGGTGGTGAAAGCGCTGAAGGCGAAGTTCAGCCTGGTGACGGCCAACGGACAGGGCACGATGCAGGGCAAAATTTTCCGCGTCGCGCATCTGGGCTTTTTCGACTTTCTGGATACGATTGCTTTCCTCGGGGCGATGGAGCACATCGCCAAGGACACGCTCGGGCTGCCGGTGGTTTATGGGTCGGCGGTGGCGGCAGCGCAGGCGGTGTTTGCGAAAGCGTGCAGTTCTTAGTTCACAGTTCGCAGTTCACTGTCTGCGGTTCATCCCGCTCGCGTCGTTGCTGTGAACTACGAACTAAGAACTGTGAACTCCTGTAGGAGCATTTATGCCAGAACTGACTTTCGGGGAGAAGCTGCTGATCGCTCGCAAGCAGCTCGACCTCTATCAATACGAGATGGCCGAACGGCTGGGCGTGCATCCAAACTCGGTTTGGAAGTACGAACGGGGCGAGGGCAAGCCGCATTCCGCGGTGGTGCGGATGCTGGACCTGCTGTGCGAGAAGCATGGCATCCGCTTTGACGAGTATTTGGCGCAAAAAGGAAAGGGAGACAGGATGAAGATCGTATTGGCTGAGAAGGTTTCTCCAGCAACGCTGGCCGTGTTTGCAGCCGAGCCGGGATGGGAAGTGTTGACCCACGACCAGTTGCCGGATGGGTTGCCGGCCGCGCTGGCCGACGCCGATGCGCTGGTGGTGCGCAGTGCCGTGCAAGTGGACGATGCACTTATGGAGCACGCTCCGAAGCTGCGGGTTGTGGGCCGTGCGGGCGTGGGCGTGGACAACATCGATGCGGATGCGGCCACGCGGCGGGGCGTTGTGGTGATGAATACGCCGGGCGCGAATGCCGTGGCCGTGGCCGAGCTGACCATTGGGCTGATGCTGGCGCTGGCTCGCAAGCTGCCTGCTGCGAACGCGACTATGCACGCCGGCAAATGGGAGAAGAAGAATCTGCAAGGGGCGGAGTTGCGCGGCAAGACGCTGGGGATTCTGGGGCTGGGGCGGATTGGCCTGGAAGTAGCCAAGCGGGCCAGGGGCTTTGGGTTGGAGATTGTCGGCAGCGACCCGTTTGTGTCGGTCGCGGTGGCGCGCGAGAACGGGATAAAACTCGTGACTCTTGACGAGCTGATTGCCGGATCGGATTACATTACGCTGCATGTGGGACTAACTCCACAAACCGCTGGAGTGATCAATGCGAAGTCTCTGGCGGCGATGAAAAAGGGAGTACGGATAATCAACTGCGCGCGTGGCGAACTGGTGGACGATGCGGCGCTGGTGGCAGCGCTCAAAAGCGGTCATGTGGGCGGCGCGGCGCTGGACGTGTTTACCGTGGAGCCGCCGAAGGACTCGCCCTATGCGGCGCTGGACAACGTGATTCTGACCCCGCATATCGCCGGATCGACGGCCGAGGCGCAAGAGGCGGTGGGCATTCAGATTGCGCGGCAGGTGCGCGAGTATTTGAAACTTGGCGTGGTGCAGAACGCGGTGAACCTGCCGTCGCTGACCCATGAAGAGTATGTGGTGCTGGCGCCGTATATCGACCTGGCGGAAAGGCTTGGCTCGTTTCTGGCGCAGGCGGGAAAGAGCGGCATAGAGGCCATCAACCTGACGTATGGCGGAACCCTTGCCGAGGCGAAGACCGATCTGGTGCGCAATGCGGCCATCGAGGGGCTGCTGCAAGGCTCGGAGAATGTGAACCGCATCAATGCGGCGGCGGTGGCGCAGGAGCGCGGCATCCGCATACACGAGGAGAAGCAGGAGAATCATCGCGGGGGCCGGGCGAGCGTGCTGACGGTGGAGCTTCACGCGGCGGCGGGCACAAGCCGCGCTTCGGCGACGGTAATTCACGGCGAGCAGCCCAGGCTGCTGGAGTTCGACGGCATCGACATTGAGACGCCGCTCGAAGGCAACCTGCTGGTGTGCCGCAACCTTGACGTACCGGGGGTAATCGGCAGGATCGGGTCGATCCTGGGCGATCACGGCGTGAACATTGCCAACTTTGCCCTGGGCCGCCAGCGCACAGGCTCGAAGCCGGTGCAGGCGCTGGCCGTGGTGCAGGTGGATGCGCCGGTGCAGGGTGCGGTGCTTGAAGCGCTGAAGACAATCGAGGCGCTGCTTGAGGCTCGGCCTGTGAGCTTGCCGGAGGGGAAGTTCTGAAGAAGCAGTGAAGAAGTGAAAAAGTGAATGAGTGAATTCACTTCTTCACTTTTTCACTCGTTCACCTCTTCACTCGGTTTAGCCCATCACGCCGGGATGCCCCAGCCAACTGCGCAGATACGAGGCCTGCCCTATGTGATAGGTCTCGTGATAGGCGAGGAAATTGACGACGCCGCTCTCTTTTCCGTCGGCGCTGGGCGGACCCTTGGTAACGGGAGTTGCCAGCAATTCCGGCGAAGCGGATTCCAGAGTGGAATTCAGGCGCTCGCAGGATTCATCCCAGGCGAGCATTGCCTCCTGAGGCGTGGGGTGTGCCACAGACTCGCCGGGCTTTGCGCCGCGGCCATAGAACGCGAACCACGGCTTCGACCAGTCTTCTCCCAGCCGCTTGAGCAATGCGCCGCGCGCCCAGGTCACATGGCCCACGATCCACAGGAGATGATTCTTGCAGCCGTCGGGGCAGCGCACCCACTCCTCGTCGGTCAGGCCTTCCAGGTTCTTCTTCAGGAAGTTGTCGTTCTGGTTGAAGGTTTGAGCAGCGATGACTATTGAGCTGTCGATTGGCATTGGGACATTCCTTTCCGGGGCAGAGCGGTCGTGTTTCGAACTTCAAGCGGCGTGCTTCAACGGATGCGATAGACGAACGCGTCTTCCAGGTACTTATCGCCAAACATCTGACCACCGAGGCGCATCCCGTAGGTGTCGGCCGTAGAGCCGAATGCGCGACGCAATTCCTGGATCATGGGGTTGCTCATCGGGCGCAGAAAGACCGTCGGCTGTCTGTTGATCGGGATTTGAGCCTTCTCCATTGCCTCGTTGATTTCCGAATAACCGGAGAACGGCGACGATTGGTCGAGGCGGTCGGAAGCCAGGACCAGCCTCCAATTCTCATAATCCGGGAGTTTAGCCCAGAGAGCGACGTTCGGGTCCTTCCCGTCGTCGTCAAGAGCTTTGATGACGCTTTGACCGTTCTCGATATCAAAACTCACCAGTGCTGCTGTACCCATGGAAGCAGTCCTCCTGTTTGATCCTCAATTGCCCCTAACAGATCTGTTGCCTCTTGAAAGGTCCTTTTCCTTTCATAGCGGCTTTCTTCGGACCAGTTTTTCACTATAATCCGGTTCGCCTTCATCGCCGGATTTGTCCTCGCAGCCTGGTCCAATTCGTCCTTCAACTTAGCCAGCGCCGTGAGCCTCTCCAGATCGTGGATGTAGTAGTCTTTGGAATCCCTCTCAGGGAAATCATGCTCCCGAGTCCGCTTGGCGATGCAAGCCTTCAAAGCACACTCGACCGCATATCCTGCCAGATAGTATGCGCCATCCGGAAATCCGGCGTCGAGCAATGCCTTGGATTCCCGGAGACGTAGTATGGCGATTTCCTGAAAATCGCTGCGGCTCTTAGCCATGTATCAAACCTCCTTACGCCCGGCTCAGATACGCCCCTTCGCTGGTATCGACGCGGATTTTTTCTCCTTCGTTGATGAAGGCGGGGACCTGAACGACGAGCCCGGTCTCCGTGCGGGCGGGCTTGGTGACGCTGGAGGCGGTGGCCGACTTGAGTCCCGGCTCGGTCTCTACAACTTCAAGCTCAACCGCTGCCGGCAGCTCAATGCCAACGGCGTTGCCGTCATGGTAGCTGACCTTGATCTGGAGGTTGGGCGTGAGGTATTCAACGGCATCGCCCAGCGTGGAGCCCTTGAGCACCGTCTGCTCGTAGTCCACCGGATTCATGAAGTAGTAGTCGTCCCCGTCGGCGTAGAGGAAGTCCATGGATATCTCGTCCACGACCACCTTTTCAATAGCGTCGGCGGAGCGGAATCGGTGCTCGAACATGGCGCCGGTGCGAAGGTTGCGCAGCTTGGCCTGGATGAAGGCGCGCAGGTTGCCTGGGGTGCGGTGCTCCACCTTGAAGACCAGGTGCAGTTGGTCGTTGTGCTTGATGATCATGCCCGGACGCATTTGAGTGGCGGGAATCGCCATAAAGTTTGAAGCTCCTTGCTTTGGCTGCGGTTATCCCGCAAGAACGATGGGCCTTGGCCCACCTTCGATTGTAGCTTAGCGATGGATGGGTTTGATGCCGGGGAGCTTTGGCAATGGGGATTCGGCAGGTTGAGCCCGGGGTGGGAGGCGGCGCGCAAACATCGACATTGCAGCCCGCGCTAACGGCTCTTTTGCGGCCTGGATTTTTTTGCCGGTGCGGCCGCGAACTTGTGGAGTTCAGGGGCGCTCTCATCGACCTGATCGTTAAGAATTACATTGATAAGGGATTTGAAAACCCGAATGCGGCCGTTGTAATCGATAAAGCCGAGCTTGCGAAAGCGATTCATGAAGAAACTGACGCGCGCCCGTGTGGTGCCCACCATCTCCGCCAGCGCCTCCTGCGTGATGCGGGGAAGCAGGGGGTCCGCTTTCCCTGGCTCGGCGACTTCGGCCATGAGCAGCAGAATTCTTGCCAGGCGCTTCTCGCTGGAGTTGAATAGCTGATCGACAAGGTCGGCCTGGGTTCTCATGGTCCGGGCGAGCAGAAACTTGAAATACATCTCGGACAGCACAGGCTCCTGGTGCATGACGCGCATCATCTCATCCCTGCCAATCTCGATCGCTTTGCAGGTGACTATGGCGGTGGCAGTGGCAGTGTACCGGCCGCTCGCCGATGCGAGCGATTCTTCGCCCATGAAGTCGCCGGCGGAGAGAAGCGCAAGGGTGGCTTCTCTGCCGTCGTGCGAAGCGACAATGAGTCTTGCGCGTCCCGTCAGAAGGTAGAAGATCGAGTCGGCTGAACTTCCCTGTATGAAGAAGTTTTGCCTGGGCTTCAGTTGGACGACTCTTCGTCCCACTCCCGCTTTCCCAAGAAAGGTGGCGAGGTCAAACGTCATGGTTCTCACCTCCGCAATGGAAAGGGCCGGTCCGGGTGCGTTCATTGGGAAACCTTCCGAGACGTTGAGCAACGCCTCAGATTTGAGGTAGCCGGAGCTTGGATGGGTCGAGTCCGGCTGTCTGCCATTATATTGCAGTGCGCAATAACTGGAGCCCTATTTTTCGCGAGGAGAATCGGCGGCAGCGAATCTACCTTCGGCTCGCCTCACCAGCCGCAACTCTGCGATTGAAATCCGCCGACTGGTTCCGCGGCACAGAGAGCGATTGCCACCTGTCGCAGGAGAAGTGTTTGGCCAGCAGAACGATTTGGCCCACATGATACGGATAATGTGCAAGCTGGCGGTTGACGGCCTGCATCACCGAGTGCGGCTCTCCGCGGATGGTAATGGTGCGGCCAAGGTCGGCATCGGTCAGCGGCTCCAGGGCCTGAAACAGGCACTGCCAGCCTTGTTCCCATAGTTCCAGCAGCGCCTCGCGGGTAGGCGGCGGATCGGCGAACTCGGAGTCGCGATCGCGGTTGGGCTTCTCTCCATCTGCGACGAGGAAGCCAGTCCAGCGGGATCGCATGTTCCCCGCCATGTGCTTCACGATGACAGCGATGGAGTTGGCTTCCCGGTCGAGCGCGGCAAAGAGCTGTTCGCCGGAGACCTGATCCATGGCGCGCTCGGCGAGCTTTTTGTAATAGCGGAAGAGGGAAAGGGAATCTTCAAGGTACGAAGTGGTGAACTTGAGAGCCATGCGGGCAGTTTACCTGAGAGACGGCATGGAGCTGCCGTGAAGTAGAATAACTCAACCGTCAGTCTGGCCCCATGGACTCAGCCGCGCGCGCGAAACCCGGTCCCCACGAGATCTTTCCCGCCCTCGAATCGTTCCTGGCGGGCGTACGCTGCTGCGGCGCGGAAACCGGCCGTTCATGAAGCCATTGTGGCGGGGTCTTTTCGACATACTGCCCGGCGAAGGCCAGTTAGTTTTCCTTCTCGTTGCGCATTCGTTGTTTATGGGTATCTCGCTGATCGTCTTTGAGACTGCGGCGTGCGCATTATTTCTGGCAAGATTCCCGGCGGAAAGCCTGCCGTATACCTTTATCGGCACGGCGTTCGTGGTGCCCCTCACCGGAGTCGTTTACAACAGTCTGCGCAACCGGCTGTCTACTGCGCGGTTGTGGACCGGGACTCTCCTGTTCCTGCTGGCGGTGCCGCTGGCGGCTGTGGGAGTATTGCATGCTACTGAAAGCGCGTGGCCGAGTTTTGTGCTGATGACGCTTGTTATCGCGATGTACGCGTTGACGGCGCTCGAATTCTGGAGCGTCGCGGGGCGCGTATTGAGTTTGCGGCAGGCCCGGCGGCTATATGGCCTGATTGGCAGTGGGGAAGTGGCCGCCGGAATTCTTGGCGGCCTCGCGGTTGCGCCGATGCTCAAGTTCGTCAGCGTGATCAATCTGCTGCTGGTGGTCCCCGCGGGGTTCTTTGTGTGTCTGGTGTGCCTCTTCGGCCTGCTACGGATACAGCATCGGCGTACAGGCG
>Ga0182030_10006363_pt1 | contig 24932 bp, 22 predicted proteins | sample 812S3MmetaG_FD_121299 | JGI IMG/M metagenome (GOLD analysis project Ga0182030, IMG submission 121299) | Permafrost microbial communities from Stordalen Mire, Sweden - 812S3M metaG (Illumina Assembly) | ecosystem: Environmental > Terrestrial > Soil > Wetlands > Permafrost | place: Sweden...
ACTCCTCAATGTTTCTCGCATAACCTCTGGTAAGTTTAGCGTCGATAATAACCCAGTTAACCTTGCAGATATTGTAGAGAATGAAGTCCAGCAATTATCTAACATGGCCAAAGAGAGAAATATCGAGCTAATATTCCATAAGCCCAAAGACTTTCCGATACTCATGCTTGATGAAGAAAAAATACGACAGGTTGTCGCGAATTTCATAGACAACGCTATCCATTACTCTAAAGACAAGGGAGCTAAAATTAATGTTCAATTAACAAATAAAGAGGATATTATCTTTGAAGTAATAGATAATGGTATCGGCGTTCCACCAAATGAAAAAGAGCATTTATTTACGAAATTTTATAGAGCTAAAAACGCTAAAGAAGCCAGGCCTAACGGAACTGGCGTCGGTATATATTTAGCAAAAGTAGTAATAAACGAACTAGGCGGTGATCTAATATTTGAAAGTAAAGAAGGTATTGGTAGTACCTTTGGTTTTAGGTTTAAAAAAAATAAAATCATTGAGCCCAGTGACAAATCCTAGCAAAATAATTATTCCGGAGCATTTTAAGTGGTAGAATTAAGATATCAAATTATGAGGATTGAGGAATAACCTGATGGATGATAAAAAACGCATACTGATCGTGGATGATGATGACCAGATATCTAAGATGTATACATCGCTTTTGACTATTAAAGGCTTTGAAACAAAAAGAGTCAACAATGGGGAAGATGCTCTAGCAGAAGTGCAGGCGTTTAAACCTGATTTAATTCTCTTAGATGTTATGATGCCTAAAATTAGCGGTTTCGATGTTGCGGACATACTTCATAATACAATTGAAACTAAAGAAATACCGATTATAATGCTATCCGCGCTTGGGGCCAAAGAAGATCGTGACCGGGCTGCGGCATCTGGTGTAGTGCATTACTACGTGAAGACCGAAATTGACACCGAATCAATCGCTAAAAAAATTGATGAGATACTAAGCGAAAAATAGAGTTAATTTTAAGATTAAAGTTAAATCGAGACTCTAGGCCTAAAGATATTTCAATTAGGTCTGTGGCAATAATCGAGTAACACTGCAATAATAAGCATTAGCAATATAAATTTGTCATTCCATGTTGACTAAAAAAGATATAGAAAACCTAACAGTCGAAGAGCTTCTTCATAACTTGCAATCATCTGCCGATGGTCTTACGGATAGTGAGGCTAAAAGTAGGCTTGATAAGTATGGGCATAATATATTGAAGAATGAAGCCAAAATAACAGTCTTTAAATTATTAGCAAGACAATTTAAAAATGCTCTTATATATATGCTGATCCTTGCAACAATACTCGCATTCTTACTCAAGGACTACAGTGACGGATTTATCATATTAGCGATACTTGTTATTAATACTGGGCTTGGCTTTTATCAAGAATATCGTTCTCAAAATGCAGTAGCGAAGCTACAAAAACTAGTTAGCAAGGAAGCTCTGGTAAAGAGAAATGGCAATGAAATCCTAATAGTCGAACATTTAATCGTTCCAGGCGATATTGTCATTCTTAAAGAAGGTGACATTGTACCAGCCGATATTAAGTTAACCCATGTCAGCGATTTAAGCGTAAACGAATCACAGTTAACGGGCGAGTCTGCCCCGGTAGTTAAGTTGAATCATGGCAGCAACTCGCTTGTCTTTGCTGGTAGTATCGTTGAGCGCGGAGAAGCTGAGGGAATAGTCTATGCTACGGCCAAGAATACAGAAATCGGAAAGATAGCTCACCTGTCTTTAACAACAGTTAGAACTACTCAATACGAAAAATCACTTTCAGCTTTTAGCTCGTTTCTGGTAAAGGTTACGTTCTTAACTCTTGCTATCGTTTTTATAAGTAAATTAATTATTACGCACGACGTATCCCACATAACTACCCTCGGGTTGTTTATCGTTGCTCTTGCTATTACGGTAGTGCCGGAAGCATTGCCCGTTATCGTCACAGTTACTCTTTCGACTGGAGCAATGCGTTTAACTAAACGACATGTTATCGCTAAAACTCTGACAGCTGTTGAAGATCTAGGCAATATTACGCTTCTATGCAGTGACAAAACCGGGACATTAACCGAGAACCGTCAAACAGTAAAGAGTCTAATCGCAGACGATAAAGTGTTATTCCAAAAACTGGCAATAGCCGGCCTAGAGTCTCTTGACGAGAAACGCAAGAAATTTCAATCATCTTTTGATAAGGCATTCCTTGATTACGTACCTGCTGATATTCAAAAAACCGTACAAGGTTACGAGAGACTTCAAGAATTGCCATTTGATCCTTCGGCTAGACGGCGACGAGTTGTCTATAGGGATTCTAAAAAAGTTTATCTCGTGGAAGTTGGCTCCGTTGAGACGCTGCTTTCTATATCAAAAGAATCGAAGAGGGATGAATATCTAAAAATTATTCGCGAGGATGGGAAGAATGGTCTTCGGCATTTAGGTATCGCTTATAAAGAGATAACTTATACCAACAAAGATGATTTTGATATTATGAAACATGAGAAAGATTTGAATTTCGTTGGATTTGTAGCACTTGAAGATCCCTTGCGACCTACCTCTAAACATACTATTGAATTGGCTGAAAAACTCGGAGTAGCGATAAAAATCCTATCCGGTGATAGTAAAGAAGTTACAGAGTATGTCGCTAGGGAGGTAGGCCTTATAGACTCAAAACAAGTAGTTTATACGGGGGATGAACTTGAAAAAATGTCTGATGGAGAGTTTAGCCGCGCAGTTCAAGCTAATAATGCATTCGCTCGTTTAAACCCGGAACAAAAATATAGAATTATAGAAGTTCTTAAACTTAATAACGTGGTTGGATATCAGGGGGATGGGATTAATGATGCACCGGCACTTAAGCTAGCTGATGTAGCTATAGCCGTTAATAATGCTACTGATGTCGCCCAAGATAGTGCCGATATATTGCTACTTCGGAGTGACCTAGGAGTAATCATTAATGGAATAAGCTATGGACGCTCAATCTTTAGTAATATCAATAAATATATCCGCTTTACCCTTGTTGGAAATTTCGGTAACTTTTTTGCAATTTCAACGCTTTATCTAATTGCTGGATCTAACTTACCACTTTTGCCGATCCAGCTTGTCTTAACAAATCTTTTAACAGACTTGCCATGTATAACGATTGCCACAGATAATGTTAGCCCATCAGAGCTTGTATTACCTAGCAAGTTTAACGTTCACTCGCTTATGTTCATATCTATGTTCCTGGGCACAATAACAGCACTATTTGAGGTTTTGTACTACGCAATAATTAAAGACCAACCCATTGGCATAGCGCAAACGGGCCTTTATCTGTATTTAACCCTAATTGGCCTAATTGTAATTTTCTCGGTTAGGAATAAGGACCACTTCTGGAAAGCACCAAAACTTTCTCGGGCTATGGGTCTTTCTTTCGCGATTGTTACATTCATTTCTATAGTTACTGTCTATATTGGTCTTACTAAAAGATTATTCTCTTTCAGCGCTTTACCGATCGGTATTTTAGGGATAACACTAGCCGTGACTATCTTCTATATATTTATTTTAGATACCGTTAAGACTTGGTTCTACAAGTCAACAGTCGGTAATAATTTATAAGATATCTAAGTTGGTGAAAGGTAATAAATAACTTGGCCAGCATAGCCGTCGTTAGTAATAGTATTCTCAGCCATATCTCCATTGCCGGTTGATTTATCGGTAGTACCAGAGTCACCATAGATAAAAATTGGTTTAGAGCCTCCAACGGCCACAATTTCTACGTGTCCTCCATTGTAGTCAAAGTAGGCTACATCACCGGCTTTGGGTATATACCCTATCGCTGAGTGATAAATAAAGCCTTGATTTTGAATGTTTGGAGCATAATATTCGTCCCAATTATCTCGTTCACCGTATAAGAACGGATAACCAGCCTGTTTATAGACATAGCTGACAAAATCAGCGCACCACTCTTCGTAGCTATTACCGTCAGAATAAGTGTTGAGTAAGCTGCTATGACTAATTGAATCGGAATTCCATAGCGCCCATTGTTTAGCTGCTTCACAAGCAACTTTTTGGCCCTCTGTACCGCGACATCCTAAGAAAGCACCACCGCTTGAGGTTTTGTTATAGATAGATGTCATCCATGCTGCATATGGCTGGGTAAGGTGAGTGCAACTGCCTAGGATCAACTGTGTGTTTACTTGGCTATTTAGTATTTCTAGACAGTCAGCGCTGGTCGGGTTTTCGTAGCCATCTGCCGCGGCAACCCAAATCTGACCTGGTTTACCACTACAGGGGTTAGATACTATCTTATCGCCGAGGGCACTACCATTATCTAAAATTGATAAACAAGATTTTTTATCATGTACCAAGGTATTGTTCGAAGCAACCCAGTTCTGAGCATCGGTTCCATTGCATTGCCAGCTGTCGATTATAGCGTTTGGCGCGGAACTATCGCCGTGGGCATCAAGACAATAACCGTCAATCCCAGACGTAATCTCTGGGATACCAGATGAAATATTGAAAGTCGTGATTTTATATATCAAGAATATCGAGATAATTGATAGCATATAAAATAATAATCGTCTAGAAAAACGTTTCTTCGGTTTTTGTGGCGTTCGGGCGTAATTCCTTGATGGCTGTGGATGCATGATAACTAGTTAATTTGTGATTTTTATTTTTATAAATAACTATCACTAATTATACCCCATAGTAAGTGTTATTACTGCAGATCTATTGAAATATTATCGACTTAAACTAATCGACAAATTTATATGTCTGTTTTGTATCAAAAAACAATATTTCAGGCAACCTTCAGCCAAAGTCCTATATACTATCTAAGGCTCATTGATGTGAGCCTTTTTTGTTTCGTGCAACTACATAAGCAAATATCTATTTTGACGATAAATTAAATAAAGTTTACGCAAAATAATTATTAGGCTTAGCCCCTAAACGAATAGTTGAATAATAATTTTTTATTCGGCTAGGGCTATTATAAAATGGAGTAACACAATGGTTCAGCTTAATAATATTTATGGATAATAATGGTCGACCACTCCGTGCCAGACAACGACAAAGTATTGATGGCTTCGCGCTGCCAAGAGTTCATCGAAATCCACCACCTCCCACCAGCAGGCCGGTGCCAGTTTTAGTGCCAACCCTGAGTACTCCCGGTTTGTCGCTAGCCAGTTCACCAGAGGAAGGAGTTCGCCGACAGGATCGGCCAGTTGGTAGAGACAGAAAAGGACGTAGTAGTAGGATAGACAACCAAAAAAAGAAAATTAAGAAAAAATGGTCACGCCGCAAAAAAGCCTGGGTAACAGTATTATTTATTTTTCTAGCTTTATTTGGGGTTGGTGGCTATTACGGATCTCGGATTATTGGGAATATCGATAAAGTATTTCACGGTAACATATTCTCAGACGCTAAAGCGCTATTTAGTACAACTACTCTAAAAGGTCAAAGCAGTGGTCGGATTAACATTCTATTGGCTGGTGATTCGTCTGACGATCCAGGTCATGCTGGGGGTAATTTAACCGATTCAATCCTTATCGCTAGTATTAACACTCAAAATCACTCAGTCTTTTTATTAAGCATCCCAAGAGATCTTTGGGTCTACGTTCCTGGTCTTAATTCATACCAGAAAATTAATGCAGCGAACGATGTTACGAATTTTAGCCAGCCGGGTTACCCTAGCGGTGGCATGGGCCAACTCCAGGAAATTATTCAGACAGATCTAGGTATACCGATCGATTATTATGCACTGATGGATTACGGCGCGTTTCGTGATAGCGTTAACGCCGTTGGCGGTATATCGATAAACGTACAAAGTTCTGACCCGCGTGGGCTTTACGATTGCAGTATCGACTACTCCAATAACCATCATTTAGTAGACCTTAGTAACGGCGTACATACGCTTAACGGTGTACAAGCTCTTGATTTAGCCAGAGCCAGAGGGGATTGTTATGGATCATATGGGTTTGAAAATTCGGATTTTCAACGCACTAAAGATCAAAGACAGATGTTTATAGCGATTGCCTTGAAGGCTAAATCACTTGGCATTATTACAAATCCGGCAAAAGTGAGCGACTTATTTAATGCACTCGGTAGTAACGTTCAAACCGACTTAAGTCTTCCAGATCTGCTGGCACTTATCCAGCTTACTAAAGGTATGAATCCAGCTAATGCTCAGTCATACTCCTTTAGCTCAACTCTGTCGGGCGGATCTAACCCGATATTAACGGACTACAGGTCTCCCTCTGGACAAGATGCTATAATTCCAGCTGCGGGGGTTGGAAACTTTGCGGCCCTAACACAGTATTACGAACAACTTACATCCAATAACCCGATAGTTAAAGAAGGCGCTAACGTGGTCATACTTAATGGAAGTGATGTAGTTGGGCTAGCTTCTAAGGAGAAGACGGTATTGGTAGACAAGGGCATAGATGTTGCTTCGATTGCTGATGCTTCTAGAGAATATCCGACAACAATGATTGTTGATAATTCAAATGGTGCTGACCCTAATACTTTGAAGCTACTCAAGCAACTATACCCAGGTACGACTGTAACATCTGATTCTACACCGGCGGAGGCAACTGAGGCCCAAGGTTATAACGCCCAATTTGTAGTAATTCTTGGACAAAACTGGGATCCGACTACACCATAAAGTTGCCCAAAGAGAGATACCAACAATCAACGAGGCGTTAATTTTGTAAATTTAGAGGTATCGCTTATGGTATTATTAGTTATAATAAACTAGTGGTATTTTAATGGAAGAACCAGCCGATAAAAATCTAGAAAACCCGACCATTGTATCGATGGATAAAGTCGCTAGTAGCAGAACGCTTTTGATAAGTCTTAGTGTTGGAGTGGTCATAATAATATTAATTATTGTATTTTGGCCTAGACATAATAGTCAGACCGTCTTCACGATTAACGGAACGGCATACAATCAGTCGTACATAGACCCAATAGCTTCTTTTGCAATCAAACAGTTGGGAGAACCGGCAAACAATGAGTATAAACTTATTCTCGGCATGCTCGAAAATAAAACTGTGGCATCTAGTCTAGGCATAACACCTTCCGCTAGTCAGATTAGTGCCCAACAAACTTTGCTTAATTCAGAATACTCAGGATACAGTAGTCTTACTAGTTATAAAACATGGTCTAGATTAGTATCATTAGACCTAGCTATACAGAACGAATTAAAAACAAAATATACTAATGGTGACTACGAAGGTTTTAGTTATATTTTTTGGTTTGGTAATACGATTGATGCAGGACCGGCATATACCCCACCAAACGAAGGCAACCAGACAATCTATAACCAAGACAAAACTTATGCTCTTGGTAGAGCAAACTATTATTATAGCGAGCTAAAGGATAATAAAATGACTAGCCAACAAGTTTATCAAGCAGTTATTGACGATCCAAAGTTGACAATCAACTCTACCGTTAACCCAAGTGTTCATTTTGGGACTAATGGCGCAGTATCTTGGACGGACCAAGTTTATTATCAAAGTGTAATAAACTATATTAGTTCACAACACAAAACGGGTCTGAGCGGCGTTATGACGGGGACTATAACCGTCAAGAACCCAACTGTAATGAAACCAAATGCATATTATTATGTTATCAATATCAATAAAAGCGGTATCTCGGCAGCTACTTTCAGACAAGACCTGAACTTACTAAAAGTTAAGTATTATGGAGTTAGTAAATGAGCATAGATGTACAATCTGCCCCGAACAGAAGCTCCAGCCAGGGTCTTTCCCAAAAATTTTTGTTGGTCGCGTCATTTGTATTTATTTTTACAGTAACACTACTGATATTTAATAGCGGCTCTAATAAAGTTCACGCCGCTTCGCCAGTAACATGCGGTATTAATACCGGTAATGTAATTGACTATGCCGGTGTAGTTATTTATTTACGGTGGACTACGGCCGCTAACCCTACGACATATCAAACCGCACACGGTATCACTGCTAACGTAACAGATGCGACTTCACCAAGCGGCTTGGATAATATCCTGGAATGGAGCGTGGCTGGTCATCCACGTACGAGTTCTGTAACATTACCTCAAACTGCCAATACTTGTTCGATTAATGGAACTAACTATGATGATCCGGTTGTACTCGCATATACGTCGGGAAGCGACGGTGAGGGCGGGGGTTATGCTAGTCCTGGCGATTACGTATTAGACTGTGATTACCTCTTTACCTCAGCACATACACTTAGTACATTCAAGTTCTCGGTACCTAATGGTGAGGTTCCTACGGGGGCACCAACAAATGGCACTTGGGACTCTAAGATAAGTTCTACCCCCAATGGCAAGACCACTCTCATTACGCTTACGTACACCGTGCCACCACAGCCAGTTACCATTAGCGGAACTATCACTACGAAAACCTTACCAAACGGATCAGCCCCAGGCCTTGCTGGCGCTTATATTGGCGTAGATGCAACTGACCCTGTAACTGGAGTGGCTACATATACCGAGAGTACCCCCGCTACAAATAGTAACGGGCATTATACTGTAAACGTGCCGGCAGGAGATACATTTACGCTTTTTGTGGTAGGGGCCACTGTACCGAGTGGGTATGCAGGACCATACACTGATTATCAGGGCCCCGCAGCTTTCACCTCGATTTCGAATGCCTATAATTGTTCTTCCAGTCAGTATGTTAATCAAATAGCCGGGGCATCTCAGTCATTACCGAAGTCAGCGGGTTGTGAGACCGTCGGGGCTAACAACCTTTACGATTTTATATATGCACAGTCGACAGCTCCGCCGGGTAAGGGTATATGTACTAACGTTACTACGTCCGGCACGGGCCCTACATATACGGCTACCGCGTCATACACCCTTGGTAGTGGAGTAACCTATAAAACCGTATCGTTTAACTGGGGAGATGGTTCTGCTTCGATCTCTGGTGGTACGAACTCTGGAGGGGCCGTGACATCAGCTCCTTATACATATAAGGCTGCTGGGACGTATAACGTGAGCGCAACAGTTACCTTTACTAGTTCTTCAGGAACATCGACTTCGACCTGTCCACCTACCACTGTTACGTATAGTCAGCAAGTTGGACCCGGTGGCCCAACTTTCACATGTAACACCGGTGCCTACGATATCACACCCGTAGTAAACCCTGGCACTACTTATCTCGGGGCGGGTTTCCCGGCTTCAATAACGTTTAACAGTAGTGGCCAATTTGAGTCGGATAGTAACAATCCCTATAACGATAACCTGGCACAAAGCGTAAATCAGAGCTCTCAGCTTGTCGTCGAAGCTACTGGGGCGGATAGTGGTTTGGGCATAACGAGCCCAGTAACATATAGCCTATCTCCTGGTAACAGTAGTGTTGGTCCTCTCTCGATTCAAACACCGGTCGGTATTTATTCTGTACCGTATCAAGTAAAGATAGTTCAAGTTGTTATTGACCCTGATCCGGCTACTCACTGGGCACCAATAGCAAATCCAAACCCCACAAAAGAGACGCCAGCTGCACCCCCAGCTTCAACTTACACAAATGAAACAACAACCGTTGCTGCACCCGTTTATACCACAATCTCAGCCCCGGGTAACCCAACGTCTGGTTATTACACACAAGAGGACATAAAAACTACATACACCTATAGCAATACGCCAACACCTGTCTGGAATCCGGCAGTTACTGGTCCTCCTTGCCTAAAATTCAACCCCTTCAGTGGTTCCTGTGAAATATGGACTATTATTACACCGGGGTATTTTTCATATCCTCCAGCTTCCGTCGTGGCAACTGATACAAGCGATCAATACTACTGGTATATTACCTGGGTATCGACTCCGAACGTTGAGTGTCCTCCACCAGTTCCAGTACAAGTCGGGTTCCAACCCTACATGAAAGTTTATGGTGGTGATGTGGTTGCGGGTAGCACTTTCGACCCGGGGTTAACAACTGCTTGTACTCCGTTATCAAGCCAAAGATCGAATATTGTAGGCTGGAACTATGATACGCCAAATTATAGCGGCGGAGGGACGGAATATGCAAGTTATGCCCTAGGAGGTATAGACGGCTTTGCTACAAGCCAAAGGGCGCCTAACGCCGGTACTGGTTTATCATTCGCTAGTGTCGGGGTATCTAATAATTCTCCGTCTAGCGGAGAGTTTGGCGGATCTTTTATCCCTGTAAGTTGCGCCCCTGATTTCTTTGACGCAAAACCAGCCAGCGCTTCAGCGCCACCGTCAAGTAACTTGGGTAATATCCCTTCGGGCTCCTATTACCAAAACGGTTCTTTTACGGTTAATGGAGGAACTATAAGTAACGGGAACCACGTGACTATTTATGTTAACGGTAATGTATATATAAACGGGAATATCACTCTAGGTGGAACCTGGAATACAATAGGTGACATACCATCGTTTGAGCTTGTAGTTCAAAACGGAAACATTTACATTGACAATTCCGTAACAAGATTGGACGGGGTTTATGTCGCTCAAGACCTTAATCAAAACGCTACTGGTACTATCTACGATTGTTCAGTAAACCAAGTACAAGCAACCGGCTCTCAGTTTTCTAATGATTGTTATCAACCTCTAGTTATAAATGGGACTTTTATTGCTACTCAAGTCGATCTTATGAGAACTACGGCTCCAGATAACTCAACCTCATCGAGTAATACGCTTCATTCTAGTACGTCAGATCGTACTACTTCTGGAGGATCGGACAATGCCGGTGAGTCGGGTAACGCCTCAGAGGTATTTAATTATAGTCCAGCCGTTTGGTTAGGCTTAACGAACAATAATTTACTAGGTACGGACCACAATAATACTAGTCTGAATAATTACAATTCAATAACTTCGCTTCCACCGGTGCTCTAATAATTTATAAACCCTGTAATGCTTATGATATAATTTGAGTAATATGAGCATTCTGAGTGGGGTATCGGATTTTTTTGGGCTAGATATTGGGGATATGGCTATACGTATCGTCCAGCTCCACGGCTCAACCAACCCTAAGACACTCGTTAAATATGCCTATCAACCAATTGATCCCCGGGTTGTTATAAGTGAGGCGCCAGCCGATGAACAGAAGCTTCTAAAAGCTATTAGTAATTTGATTCTTCAGGCGAAAATGACGACGAGCAATGTTGCTGTAGGCATATCTGCCCAAAAAGTATTTACGACAGTTGTCGACATTGACAGATTGCCCGCCAACGAATTAGCAAAATCTATTCGTTACCAGGCCGATTCACTGATACCAACTCCACTGGCTGAATCAAAAATTGATTGGGCATTAATAGGTGATTCACCGGCCAATAAGGATAAAATGGAAATACTTTTATCCAGTGTACCCAACGCTTATGTTGAACATCGCCTGGAAATGCTTGAGTCGATAGGCCTAAATGTTATAGCTTTTGAACCTGATACCATGGCAGTTGCGCGCGCTCTTGTAGCGCCCAATAGCACAGAGGGTCAAATAATATTAGATATGGGCGCAATCGGTACAAATATTATAATCTACGCCAACGGCTCACCACACTTAACTCGTAACATCACTACTGGATCACAGGCGATATTTAGGGCTGCAACCGAGAACCTGAACATCGATCACGATCAAGCCAATCAATATGTTATGAAATTTGGGCTTAGCGAAGACAAGCTTGAGGGCCAGGTGTATAGAGCCCTGATTAATATTGTTGATATGTTGTGTGGTGAAATTGAAAAATCTATTAAGTTTTTTACATCACGCTATCCGGCCATTAAGTTAGAGCGAATAGTTGTAACTGGTGGAGCAGCAACGCTACCTGAATTTCCGCTATACATTGCCAATCGGTTCGGGATGAATGTTGAAATTGGTAATAGTTGGCGCAACGTTTCTTTCTCGCCATCGCGACAAAATGAATTACTGGCTTTATCTAACCAGTTTAGTACGGCAGTTGGTCTAGCGGAGAGAATTGAATGACCGTTCAATTCAATCTATTACCTGACGTAAAGCTTGAGTATATGAGGTCAAAAAGGGCTCAAGGATTGGTGATAACCATATCTACGATACTGATTGCTATATCATTGGCAATCTTAGTGCTTCTATATATATATGTAGTAGTCATTCAGAAAAACCACATCAATAATATATCAAGTCAGATAACCAGTAATACTCAGCAGATATCCAGCAATACGAATCTCAATAAAATTTTAACTATTCAGAATCAGTTAGAATCTTTACCGGCACTGGATAAAGCTAAGCCAGCGACTACTCAGATATTACCCTACATTAATCAGCTGACTCCGGCTTCGGCTACGATATCTAACGTAACTGTTAGCCTCCTAAAAGATACAGGTTCGATCCAGGGAAACGCTGATAGCGTAAGCACGGTGAACACTTTTGTAGATACCCTTAAATTTACTAACTACGCAATCGGTAGCAATAAGGAAACCAGTGCGTTCAGTAACGTTGTCTTATCAACTTTCGCTGAAAATACTGCAACACCGGGAGTAAGTTATACGATAACCTTTTCATTTGACCCCTTGATTTTTAGTGGTACCGAACAAGCTACTCTGTCAGTCCCGCAGATTATAACCACGAGATCAATAACCCAACAACCGACCAATCTATTTTTGGGTAAAACAACAGGGAGCAACTAATATGGCTGACAAAAAACCTCTTACCAAGAGAAATCTCATAGATAAAGCAGACACTCGAATGTTGATTTTTGCTGGCATAGCGATATTCGTGTTCGTTTTTTCAATGGTATCAAGCAAATCACTGGTTAACCAGTTATCTTATCAGAACCGTTTAACCACAGCTAAGCAGTCAGCTTTAACTCAACTTAAATCAGATATTACCGCCGAGAATGCATTAGTAAGCTCGTATCAATCATTTGTTAGCTCACCAACAAACGTTATTGATGGTAGCTCAACTGGGCAAGGGGCGAATACTGGCGACAACGGGCAGATAGTGTTAGATGCGCTACCAAGTAAGTATGACTTCCCGGCAATGCTGACTAGTGTTAATAATTTACTTGCGACTTCTGGTGTAAAAATTGACAGCATAACAGGTACCGACAACCAAGTTGCCCAAGAACCATATCAGACCAGCCCAACACCAACCCCTATACCAATGGTGTTTCAATTTACAGTCGAAGGGGCTTACCAAAACTTTCAAAATCTGTTTGCGACTTTCCAAAAATCTACTAGACCATTCCAATTCCAGTCAGTTGCTATAACGGCAAACACTAACACTAATAATAACCAAACAACCTTAACCCTAGTAGCAACTGTGCAGACTTTTTATCAACCAGAAAAAATATTTAATATAACGTCAGAGGTTGTCCAATGAAACAAAACACTGTAGTCTCATTGATCGTCATTGCTGTTGCTGCTGGAATTATTTCACTTATAGCATCTAAATATCTAATAATATCTTCAGCTACGCAACAAAGTGCAGTGGTGGTACCCGTTATAACATCTGCTTTCGCCGCCCCAAGTCCGTCTTATTTTAATAGTCAGTCGATTGACCCAACACAATTAATACAAATCGGCACAACAACAAACAATAACCCATTTAGTGGCACTTCACAGTAGGGAGGAATAATCTACCAGTATGAGCGTACTATCTGCTACCCTACAAGATCAGATTAGCGAAAGTTTAGTCAAAGACGGGCTATTATCTAAAAGTGATCTAGATAAACTGCAACACGACTCAGAAACGCAGCACGTACCATTTATGAGTATGTTGGTCAGCAATGGCCACATATCAAGTGAAGATCTAACAAAGTATACAGCGAAGGCAAATAAACTACCGTACGTTAATCTTAGTGAAGCAGTCATCGACCCTACAATATTAGAATCGCTACCAAAAGATATCGCCGAACATTACATGGCTGTGCCTCTTGGTGAAATTGATCAGCATCTTGTAGTAGCCATGTTAGATGCAGATAATATTCAAGCCGTCGATTTCTTATCAAAGAGGATTGGCAGGTCGCTCAAGGTCTATGCGGCAAGTGAAGAGGGGATTAGGCAAGTTCTCAAACAGTACAAAGTTAAGCTTGATCCAAATGTTACGAATGAAGTTGACGAAGAGATTGGCGAAGATGAGGCTTTGAAAACTCCTGATAATGCCAACGCACCAAAAACTGTAACATCAACAAGTAAAAACATTAAAACTATTGTTCAAGACTCACCTATAAGTAAAGCTTTATCTACAATTCTGGACTATGCTGCCACCAATCGAGCGAGTGATGTTCATATAGAGCCATATGCTGAGTCTCTTGTTATTCGTTGCAGAATAGATGGGATTTTAAAAGAAATTATGAAATTACCGAAAAGCCTCGAACCACCGTTAATATCGCGAATAAAGATATTGTCCAACTTAAAGATTGACGAACATCGTATTCCTCAAGATGGCGAATTCACTATCATTGTTGGAGGTCGTGAGATCGACTTAAGAATTGCTATAGCACCGGTCATTTGGGGGGAGCAAGTAGTTATTCGTTTACTTGATAAAACTGGTACAAGTTTAAAATTGGAGGATATGGGTTATAGCGGCAGGTCACTTAGGGTTATACGACACGGGATTGCTCAGACTAATGGTATGGTGCTTACGAGTGGGCCGACCGGTTCAGGTAAATCTACAACCCTATACGCTCTTCTCCAAGAACTGAAAAGCGAAACCGTTAACATCGTTACCTTAGAGGATCCGGTAGAGTATAAAATGGATGGTATCAACCAGATACAGGTTAATCCTGACGTCGGTCTGACATTTACGACCGGACTGCGTTCAATCCTTCGCCAAGACCCAAACATCATTATGGTCGGGGAGATTCGAGATCATGAGACTGCTGAACTTGCTGTTCAGGCAGCACTAACGGGTCACTTAGTGTTTAGCACGCTCCACACTAATTCAGCTGCAGGTATTTTACCTAGACTGTTAGATATGAACATAGAGCCATTTTTAATAGCTAGCACAGTCAGAACTGTTATCGGGCAGCGCCTTGTTAGAACGCTTGGTGATAAAATCCAAACTTATCAATCTAGCCCAGTTGAAACAGCTTCTATAAACTCTACCATCGGGCATTTATTGCCAACTACTACTGAAGATGTTGCGAAAGTTAGTGAAGATCTGGGGTTTTCGAACTTGCCAGTTCGTAATGAAAATGCTTATACTTTAACTAAGGCTGCAGGGAAACCCACGGCATCACAGGGTTTCAAGGGCCGTATGGGCATATACGAGGCTTTTGAAGTAAGCCCCAAAATCCAGGAGTTAATCCTCAAACGGGCGACAAGTGCTCAAATACAGGAGGTGGCTCAAAAGGAAGGCATGGTGTTGATGAGAGAAGACGGATATCTTAAAGCACTAAGCGGCCGTACGACTATACAGGAGATTAATCGAGTAGCCTCAGCGGATGCTGAGTAAGAGAAGGGTGGAAATGCAGGAACAACTAAAAATTGAAGTTTTACTGGAAGAAGTAATTCGACGAAAAGCCTCCGATCTGCACATTCAGGTTGGTATCCCGCCTACGCTTAGAGTTGATGGTGCGCTCATGCCAATTAGCGGTGTCCCACCGATAACCCCTGAGACCATAGAAACATTAATATTTTCGTTACTTGACGAGCTGCAAAAACAAATATTACTCAAGGATAAAGAATTCGATTTTAGTTTTGCATTCGGCAATTTAGGTCGTTTTAGGGCAAATGCCTTCCATGAACGAGGTAATCTAGCCGTATCTTTAAGATTGATACCTAACGATATATCAACTATAGAAAAATTAGGGTTACCGGAGATTGTAAATAAATTCGCGGATTATCCAAGAGGATTAGTTCTTGTTACTGGCCCGACTGGCTCCGGTAAGTCAACTACTCTAGCGGCGATGATTAATAAGATAAACCAGGAACAGGCGAAACATATTATTACAATCGAAGATCCGATTGAATACACCCATAAATCTATAAAGTCTATTGTAGTACAAAGGGAAGTTCATTATGATACTTTTTCTTTTAGTGGCGCCCTTCGCTCAGCCTTACGCGAGGATCCGGACGTTGTTTTGATTGGAGAGATGCGCGATCTCGAAACTATCGCTAATGCCATAACTATAGCCGAAACCGGGCATTTAGTTTTTGCCACTCTACACACTAACTCGGCAAGCCAAACAGTAGACAGAATTATCGATGTTTTTCCACCGCACCAACAACAACAAGTTAGAAGTGAGTTATCTAATATCTTAATGGCAATATGTTCTCAAACTCTGATTCCAGTTATCGGAGGTGGCAGAATCGCGGCCGCAGAGATATTGGTTGTAACTCCGGCAGTACGAAATATCATCCGAGACGGTAAGACCCACCAACTAGAAGCAGTAATTCAGACAGGAGGCGAGTATGGTATGCAATCAATGGATAAAACGCTAGTAAGTTTAATACAATCTGGCTCAATTTCTTATGACGAGGCCAGAACTCACGCCATAGATTTGGACGAGCTCGACAGGTTAATGAGGGCCTAAGACCATGCTTTTATACCAATACGTTGCTCATAATCCAACCAATGGTGAAAAAATTAAATCTACCGTTGAGGCAGAGAACGAAAACGAAGCCGCTAAAGCAATACAAAAACAAGGCTTAGTCCCCGTTGATATTAAACTCGACCGTACCTCTAAGCCCGGAGCTCTTGGTAAATATTTAAAGCACGTACGACCTAAAGACCGAGTACTGTTTTCCAGACAATTAAGCACCCTTATTAATGCTGGATTACCTCTGATACAATCTTTGCGTAACGTTTCAGACCAGACAACGAGTAAACCGATGAAAATCGTTACTGCTGGCATAATAGGCAGCGTTGAAGGTGGGTCATCACTATCAGGCGCCATGGCAAAATATCCGGAAGTGTTTAATAAACTATATCTTGGATTAGTTGCTGCCGGGGAAGTATCTGGTACTCTTGACAAAGCCCTTGAACGCTTAGCGGATCAGCAAGAGAAGGAAGCTGATATAGTTAGAAAAATTCGCGGAGCCATGATATATCCAATAATTGTTTTATTCGTTATGTTTGGTGTTTTGGCTTTCATGACAGTAAAACTTCTACCGGCAGTACAAAACCTATATGCAACTTTTCCTGGCGCTCAACTTCCTCTGATTACGAGGCTACTTCTTAGTTTAGTGCACTTTTTTACTCACTTTTGGTGGATCGTTATTTTAATCATTGGGGCATTGGTCTTCCTTTTTCTACGGTGGCGTAAGAGTGAAAATGGTCGAAAAGTAATTGACCGATTTAAAATGCGTGCGTGGCCGTTTGCTGGACTGTTCATGAAAATATATATGGCCAGATTCGCTCGTACTTCTTGCACCTTGGTGGCCAGCGGGGTACCACTACTCCAAGTATTGGACATTACTGGTGATGCTATATCTAATGTGCACATACAGGCTTCGTTGAAAAAGGCCGCAGAGAAGATAAAAGGGGGAAAAGCCCTTTCTGATATGTTAAGTCAAGACCCGAATTTTCTGCCACTGGTTCCAAGTATGATGCGTATCGGCGAGCAGTCTGGAACCTTGGAGCAGATGCTCGATAAAGTGGCCATCTACTACGAGAAAGAAGTCGATCAGGAAGTTAACAATATAAACAGCTTAATCGAGCCCGTGTTGATGGTTATCTTAGGTATTGCCGCCATACTTATAGTTGTAGCGGTTTTACTACCAATTTATGGCTTAGCGAATCAGTCGAGCCTTTCCGGTAGTTAGGCCACAAGACCTACTAATAAAATACTTGCATTTAAGAGCATTTTTAATTATTATTTCTAGCATAAGCGTAAATTCATAAGATATCAGCAAAGGGGCACTTGCGAAAATGAAATTAAAAAAAATTAATCAATCTAAAGGTTTTACGATCATCGAAACCTTGATAGTTCTGGCTATAGCAGCAACTATATTTCTAGTAGTATTTTTAGCAGTTAGTGCTCTTGATAGGAGCTCAAGAAACACAGCACGTAAGGATGATGCAGCAGCATTATTAGCCGGCATCGGTGATTTCGTAGCAAATAACAACGGCGCGCTACCTACTACTTTGGCGGTTACTACGGCTCCAAATTATAAACTTACCGGTGTAGCTGGTAGTGTTGAAAACGACGTTAAATTAGCTCATTACACAGCCGCGACTTTTGACACAGCAGCGGGTGGCACTACCATTGCAACTGGTGGGATTACAGGTGATACATTAGTGATAGACGAAAACTCGACTTGTGGAACTAGTTCTACGGCAACTCCCGGTAGTACTGGCGCCTACGCCATAGTATTTAATATTGAGAGTGGATCTAGTTGGGTTCAACAGTGCTTAGGAAGCTAAAATACTGTTAATTAACTTAAACACCTCCTTCACGGAGGTGTTTTTAATTATGGCCGTGTTATGATAAATAACATTAGTATTATGATCATTTTGCTTCTAGTAGTACTGGGTCTTAGCTTTGGTAGTTTCATCAATGCCTTTGTTTGGCGGCTTCATGAACACGTTGATTGGTTAAAGAAACGTTCTGAGTGTGACTATTGCCACCACGTACTATCTCCTTTAGATTTAATACCAATTTTTAGTTGGGCGGTGCTAAGAGGTAAATGTAGGTATTGTCATAAATCACTGAGCTGGCAGTACCCGCTGAGTGAACTAATAACAGCCGGACTATTTTGTATATCATATGTTTATTGGCCATTTTCTTTAAGTGGAGTTGGTCTATTTCAATTTATATGTTGGCTGGTACTGGTTATTGGTTTTGTGGGATTAACGATTTATGATCTAAAATGGCGCATCTTACCTAATAAAATTGTATTTTTCTTAATAAGTGTATCAATAGCTCAGCTATTAGCTGTTAGTATTGTTGGCAGTAATATTGAGCATCTATTAGGTGGTATTATTGGCGCCGTGGTAATTGGCGGAATGTTCTATCTAATATTCCAATTTTCCAATGGAAAATGGATTGGCGGCGGAGACGTTAAACTTGGTGTTTGTCTCGGGCTAGTTGTGGGGGGACCGGTAAACGCAGTTCTATTAATATTTATCGCTTCACTTGCCGGGACTCTCTTTTCCATACCCCTGTTATTAAGACACAAAACAATAAATATTCACATGCCATTTGGACCTTACTTGATGTTAGCGACAATAGTTGTATTTTTTATAGGAAATGATATTACGTCTTGGTATAAACACTTAATTATTTAACCAATATATAAAACATTTTATTAAAACGTTTATGGTATACTTTAAGATATGACTGGTGGCTTTAACACCTATGGGTTTACCATTATCGAGACCCTAATCGTGCTTGGAATAACAGCTGTTTTGTTGTTAAGTGCGATGTATACGTTGTCAGGGAAGACTGGCGAGGGAGAATTTACCCAAGCCGTAAACGGTATAAAAACAAGCCTGCAACAGATAATTAATAATTCATCCTCGGGCATATACCCCGGCGCTGGTGGTTTTCAGTGCAGCTTATCAAGTACTGGTAAAATTAGCTTGAACGGTTCAGGTACTAGCCAGGGCCAGCACTATGGCTGTACTTTTCTCGGCAGAATGATCAGTTTTAGTAATTCTGCCTTGTCGTCAGGCACCCCGCAAACATATACGGTTTACACGATAGTCGGCCAGCAGTGTGCGAGCGACACTGTTTTTTCGTCTGGTTGCACAGTACCTTCTTCGTGGGCAGAAGCAGGGCCCTATATATTACCAGCATATACTGGCACGCAGGCTTCTCAGACGGTTTACAACGGCATAAGTTTATACTCGGTTACTCTAAAGAATGGCGGTACCCCCGTAGTATATACTGGCTCTGAAATACCATTAACCAATATTGGCTTTCTTGCAAATCCTGCTACTATTGCTTCGTCCTCGGCACCAACAGCAAATAACCTAAGCCCAGGTTCATTACAGATAAATGTATTCGCATATACACATTCACCAACGGCTGGTGCCATGATAACGGGTGATTTGACGCAGGAGAGCGAGATTGATCTTTGTTTTGCTAGTGCAACAACAAACAAATCTGTGGAAATGATCTTAAACGGTACTGGTGCACAGGCCATTGTTAGCACGCAAATATACGGAGGGTATGTATGTTAATACGAGTAAAACGGTTAAAACAATCAGGTGACACAATTGTTGAAGTTTTATTTGCCCTAATCGTCATCGGGATAATTCTAACCGGCGGATATAGCGTAGTGACCCACAGTATTCTTGATGAACGAGACGCTCAGGAACATAGCTATGCCCTCGGACTTGTCCAGAGCCAAATAGAACAGTTGAGAGCATACGTTCTATATAATCCTACTAGCTCTCTACCTTTTGCCATTACGACTGGGTGTATGGTATCATCAGCCCCTGTTAGTGGCTCATCATCCTGTACTTATTCACTTAACTCAACCCAACAATACTTAATATCAGTCAAACTTAATACTACCGACAATGTCTACAATGTTACAGCTACGTGGCCGAGCCTTATATTGAACAACGGCTCCAGCCAAGATAACATAACTATCCCATATAGGATTGAGCTAAATGGTAGCTAAAATAACTGATTCAAAACTCGCAAATAAGGAGAGTGGCTTTACTATACTTGAGCTTATAATAGCTACGGCTATTTTTTCTGGTGCTCTTTTGATGTTAATGCTTGGTTTTTTATCGATATCAAACAGCTACACAAAGGGTCTGACTGTCTCAGAGACCCAAAACGTGTCGAGAAACGTAATCAATTCAATCAGTCAATCTCTTGAATTTGGGGGCTCAAGTTCTTATACACCACCTCCTGTCGGTACGCCCAGCGGCGGCCAGTATTCAGGTTGGTTTTGTGCTGATAATTATATTTTTGCTTACACTCTCGGGCAAGAGGTTAGCTCGGGAAATAATGCGCTTGAGCAAGTACCGGGAACAACATGTCCCGTAGCGGGAGTCAGCGGATGCCCGGGGCAAGGGACTACAGCACCAACGGCAAATAGCTGCGCAAATTCCTCTGGTGCCGTTGAACTACTTGGTCCTAGAATGAGACTGACTGCCCTTAGCATCATATCTGAGCCAGAAGGCACATACCAGATTGATACTGGTGTTGCTTATGGTGACTCGCAGTTTCTGAAGGGGATTGTTGTTAGTGGAGTTACAAACTATTACGATATCGGGACTAGTAAAGTTACTTGCACCGGAACAGCTTCCGATAATTTTTGCGCAACGAGTGAGCTTCAAACGGTGGTAGGCCCTCGTATTGATAATTAAGATAGGCTATGACATAGTTGTAGGTAAAGCATGAGTAGTATCAACAAGAAACGACTAATAAATCCAGAACTGAACGAAGCGGGAATGGCGTCAATTCTTGTAACGCTTATAATGTCAGTAGTAATTACTCTCATAGTTATTGGGTTTGCCCAGGTAGCTACCCGTGAGCAAAGTAACGCGCTACAAAATCAGCTTAGTACTACTGCTTTTTATGCCGCTGAAACAGGTATAAATGACGCAATCAATATAATTCAAAAAAATCTTCAAACAAATCCGAGCTATCCGGCTAGTTACTACAATAAAGACAGTTGTGGAGCCCCGGCATCAGCTTCGGTAGGAGCTGACGGAGCATTATTCAGCTCTCTTTATAATACTGATACTTTTAGTGGCGATAATTCGGAGAGTGGGGCAACCTACTCCTGTTTGTTAGTAAACCCGAGTCCGTCAGAAATAGTAACGACCGTCGGTCAAAACTCTCAAGTCATTCCAATCAACACAGGACAAGCGACAGCCGCTATTAATCTTACCTGGCAATCAACTCAGCAATGGAATAGTTCAAATTGTAGCTCTGCTGCAGACCCAGAATTTACGACAAACAGTACTTGGAAATGTGAACTAAGCGCCCTAAGAGTTGATTTAGTCACAGTCCCAACCGGTGTAATAACCGAAAGTAGCTTACTATCTGATACGAACGCAGCGTTTATTATGCCTTTTAGTACCGCGACTGCTTCTTGTAACGGAAATATTAGTCTAGGCGGAGCCTGTAACAGTATTTATGGTGCTACTTGTACCGCTGGCCAAGGATGTCACGTTAATATCATATTACCGAGCCCCTCAGCATCGACGGTTTACTATCTTAGGGTAAGTACTATTTACGGCTCATCTGACACTCTAGCGGTCAGCGCCTATAATAGTATTAATTTTGCCGCTTCACCTTCGCCACTTCCACTTACTGGCGCAGAATATATTATCGATTCGACGGGTTTGACGCACGGGGTATCGAAGAGAATTCAGGTCGCTGTACCTATACTACAATCAACCAATATTCCGGGTTATGCTATCCAAACCACCGACGATCTATGCAAACGTTTTTATATAATTCCAACATCAGCCTATGGCTCATCGGCCGAAGGAATACCACACCAAGCAATATCTGATTTTGGACTAACGCCGGCCGATGACTGTTCGTCTGGCTACTAGCTCTTAACTTTGTGATGAAAGCGTTCGTGAATACTTTTCAGATGCGGGTCGGTAACGTGAGTGTAAATTTGTGTCGTGGCGATGTTGCTGTGGCCCAGCATCGCTTGAACACTACGAAGATCTGCGCCATTCATCAGTAGGTCAGTTGCGAAACTGTGACGAAGTGTATGTGGGCTAACATGTTTCGTAATCCCAGCCATTAGAGCGTAGCGAGCGACTAAACGCTGGACACTACGAGCCGTTAATCTATGAAAGTTACCACTCAGATCAACGGTTTTTTTACCGCTATATCTTATAAAGAGCGGCTTTGTAGTGTCTTTACGCTCATGTATGTACTTATCGATCCAATCAGCCGCCTCTTCACTTATGAAAATTGGTCTGTCCTTTTGGCCTTTACCTCGAACCATAAATTCACGTCGTTTAAGGTTGATATGGTCACGGTTTAGACCAATAAGCTCTGATACACGCAGACCGCTGCTAAAAAGCAATTCAAGTATAGCTCGGTCTCTTAAACCAGTAATCTTTGCAGTATCTGTCTCTGCAAATAAACGCTCAAGTTCTTCTTCGGATAGGAAGGTAACTTGTTTTCGAACAGTTCGCGCTAATTCCACCTTGTCGGCACTAAGTGCAGGGATGTTACGTTTAGCGCAGAATTTTAGAAAGCTTCTTAGAGCAATTAAATGATAGTTTTGAGTAGACTTTTCTAATTCATCAGACACATTACTGCCCAATCTGTTTAACCAAAGTCGCCACTTTATAATGAGCTCTGCATCGATGTCAGCTACTTTAATATCGCCAGCAAAATCGACTAACCGAGTCAAATAATGATCATAATTGGCGATTGTTTTTTGAGACCGGTTTTGCTCAATTTCGAGATACTCTAGAAAATCAGTTTTAGCTTTAGAAAACTGCATATGTTTATTATAACATTGTGCGACATTAAATCATGTAGCCTTAAGCGGTAGTATCTGTTAAAATAGACATAAATAAAGTAAAAGGAATTACATGGAACGAACCTTGATAGTATTTAAACCGGATGCTGTGCAGCGAGGGATAGTTGGCGAGATTCTTAGCCGTTTCGAGAAAGTAGGTCTTAAGATTGTTGCAGTAAGGATGTCGCGTCCAGACTCAGATCATTTCTATCATCACTACGAGACGATCGGTAAAATGGTCTCTAGACGAGGTAAAGAAACTTTTGATACTACAGTTAATGCTATGGGAGAAGGTCCGGTAATTGCTATGGTTTTAGAGGGGATTGAAGCCGTATCTCTGGTACGGAAGATGGTAGGTACCACGGAACCAAAAGCTGCACTCCCGGGGACAATCAGAGGCGACTATTCACATATTAGTTTCGCATTTGCCAACTCAGAAGGACTAGCAGTACCTAATATAATTCACGCATCTGGTGACGAAGCTGAAGCTAAAGAAGAAATTGCTCACTGGTTTAGCGATGATGAGCTTTTTGAATATACAGCCACTCATGAGAAATTTACTCAAGCCAGAAAACGTAAATCTTAAATCAGTGAACGCAGTGTTAGCTGGTCCGGTAGTTCAATGGATAGAACACCACCGTCCTAAGGTGGGTGTTGGGGGTTCGATTCCCTCCCGGGCCACCAAATGTTACTAATGATAATTGACACTAAAAGGGTACAATAATAGGGTATGGCACATAAGTATTTTGCTGATCAAATGGATGACGAGGAAGTCTTATATGTTTTTAGGAAACATCCAATAGTTATGCGAAAGGGACTAGTCATTGGCATGTTGATCATACTGTTAAGCACGGTCCCGGTAGCCATTAAGCCAACGCTTGGTTTTGGCTGGTTTTTCGGGAGTATTGGTATCGGCTTAGTGGTTGCCCTAGTCTTTTTTGCACCGTCATGGATCAGTTGGTACTACAGTATCTTTATTCTATCTGACCAGCGTTTAATCCAAATTACTCAAAAAGGATTATTCAATAAAGCAGTTGTTGATATGCAGCTTTCCCAGATACAAATGGTTAATTACCAGGTTGCTGGCCTGCAAGAGACAATGTTAGGGTTTGGTACTCTCGTTATGCAAACATATATGGGTGATCTGGTTATTCACGATGTACATCACCCTGCAAAAACTCAGAAAAAAATACTTGAAGTTCTTCGGGATAATGGAGTCTCGGCCGCAAGCTATGGAACAGAGGCCTCCGGCGAACGCTCAAGCTCAACAATGGAGTTAGAAACAGAGGATGACAGTGAAGAATAAACTAAAGAAATTAGTTCCCAAAAGACCAGCCTTTATCCGTAAGAAAAAGGACGTTGCAGAACGATTTAACGATGCAATTAAAACCTTACCAAAGATTACTGATGACACCTTGGCTGAACATCGTGAGGATGTGCTATCCAGCGCGCGTAAATACATTTATCCTCTCAAGCACTCAAAACATAGGATAGTTCTAGTATCCAGTAGTTTATTCGCTCTCTTGTTTGTTGTTTTCTTTGTATATTGCGGTTTAGCTCTGTACAAATTTCAGTCAAATAATAGTTTTCTTTACGG
>Ga0182030_10006364_pt1 | contig 24931 bp, 15 predicted proteins | sample 812S3MmetaG_FD_121299 | JGI IMG/M metagenome (GOLD analysis project Ga0182030, IMG submission 121299) | Permafrost microbial communities from Stordalen Mire, Sweden - 812S3M metaG (Illumina Assembly) | ecosystem: Environmental > Terrestrial > Soil > Wetlands > Permafrost | place: Sweden...
AAATAAGATGAAACAGTCGAAGAAGCAAGTAGAGGTAGCAAAATACTCAGATGATGAAGACGATCAGCCAAGGAAACCACAACGAGACAAAGTTTCTGCAGTACAAAGTTCATCGAAATCTAGACCGTCTGCGAATGGAAGCAAACCCACCCTTGAGAAATCGACGGCAGAAAAGAAATCGCCATCTAAGCCTGCCATACAACAAAAACCCAAAAAGAAAACTCACGATAGTGATTCTGATGAACTAACTTCTTCTGAAGATGAATCCCCAAGAAAACATCCGAGCAAATCAAATACATCTAGCAAATCATCTGGTTCAAAATCATCGAGTAAACAAACTAATGCTAAACCCCAAAAGAAAGAAGTAGCTAAGAAAGCACCCGAAAAGAGACAAGAGCCGACAAAACAAGAATCGAAGAAAAAAGAAGTAACTCCTGATAATTCAGACGATGACGACCCCGATGCTCCAGTGACAAAAGAATGGCTCGAGAGGGCACTAATAAAAAGAGTCAAAGAGTTTTCTGATTTTGTTAAGTCCATAACTCTTGATTTAGAGGAACAGGAAGAAGAATTTTTCAAAGAGCTCGCAGCTAAGAATGAAGCATTGCCTGAGTCTTTGTGGGCAAACGCATCATTCAAAATTGATCTCACAAAGGGTTTGTTATTGACTATGTTCAAACCGGAAAGACTAATGAAATATTATGTTGTATATTTGCTGGGAATGAAAAAGTGGATCGTTAAACGTAAGGATACATTTTTCCTAAAAGCCGATCTCTTTCCCGGGGCAAAAGCAGAATATATTGTGTTTTTCAGAAATCTATGGGCTATTGACGGTACGATGTCAGAAGACGAGAAAAGAAAAGCTTGGGAATACCTAGATACTTTTGTTGCTATCGTAGAAGACTGGAAGGAATTAACAGGATGGGAACCAACTCCGGACGAAAGACTTCTTTTGCCAGAGAAAGACTTCGATCAGGCAGCAAAAGAACTCGGTATAGATTCAGACGAAGACTCGCGTTAATAATAACATTCTCCACCCATACAATAATAATAACATTCTCCACCCATACAATAATAATAACATTCTCCACCCATACAATAATAATAACATTCTCCACCCATACAATAATAACATTCTCCACCCATACAATAATAACATTCTCCACCCATACAATAATAATAACATTCTCCACCCATACAATAATAACATTCTCCATCCACAAAAATAACAATAATAACACCATATTGATGTTACTAAAATTTATTTAAAATATAGTCTTAATTGTTTTTTGCGTGAATTCGGACGAAGACTCGCGTTAGTAATGGCATTCTCCATCCACGCAAAAATAATAATATCGTGTTGATGTTACCAAAATTTATTTGAAGTGTCAGAAAGTTTGTGATATAAAATTTATATCACAATAAAAGGAAAAACTAGAACCAAAAACAGAGCTAAAAATGGGCAAAAGGAAAGAAAACGACGCTACAACCATAATTGTAGTAATTGTTATAATTCTTATAATCATCTATATTATCCTGAAGAGGAGGCGAAATCGCCATGAATATTTGGAAGAGGGAGAATCATCCAGTGCTAATCGTAACGATTCGTATAGTCGAATTGAATATAGTGGATCTGAAGACAACAGACCCAGACATAAGCAAATTAGGGATAACAGGAGGAGAGACCGTTCCCCTCCCAGAAGAAATAGTTATGATAGTAACTCTATAGATTCGTGGTCTGATAACAATAATTGTTTTCCTGTATGCAAGATTGGACCTCGGGGTCCGACAGGCGCAACTGGACCGGAAGGGCCTCAGGGCATTCCAGGTCAAAACGGACAAAATGGCTCTCAAGGACTGCAAGGACCACCAGGTCAAAATGGCTCTCAAGGATTGCAAGGTCCTCCAGGTCCACCAGGGCAAAATGGACAAACTGGTCCAAGAGGCCCAACCGGAAATTGCACGTGTTCTTGTAATTGTACCTTAAATACGTTTAATTTTGTTGTCAATCCTGGAGTTGCTTATACTATGCTTCCAACGTCATATGTATTTTCTCTTCCCGGCGTAGCAAGTGCTACTGTGTATGGATTTAACAATGCTGGAGTTCCAACAAATCTGGCATCTAGAGGTACCCAAGGAGAGGGAGAAGAAGGACTAGGCATGTGGGATGATCAATTTAGTAATTCTATTCCTAACAACAGTATTCACGAACTCGATAATGGACATTTCATTCAAATAGACGCTACCGATCTCGCAAAATATCATGGCACAAATTGTGCTGATCCAACCATTACAGTCGGATCTATCCAACAAGGAGAGGGATTCAAAGTCATGGGATCTAATGTCTTAGGAAATCCAGGAACACAACTATATAGTTTTATCGGTACTAGCACTTCCGAAGTCGATGTAACCGTGTCTCTATTTAATCCTGCTGCTATTTCTAATCCCACTCTCTACAAATATATTTCTATTGGTGCAGTTGCTGGAGATGTTGTCGTTAGTGATATTGGAGTTACGGTATGCCAATATCCCCAAGGCGGCGATTAGATATAAAATAAACGCGTCCCGCCAATAAACACTCCTAGAATGGATTCTCTAATTGTATTTTTAATAGCCAAAACAGCTATTAAACATTGATGATATATGTTTATTGGGGAGGTCTTACCACAAAAGGGGTTGGAGTTCCCAAAATGGAAGTTATGGCAAAAGTCCAACTAACGGACACAGGATCTTGTTCTAGTGAATCAACATAAACTCCGTTGCCGATTGTTTCTATTGACATATCCCATGGGTTTTCTGTAGCTAATGGCGTTTTTGTGAAATTAACTATCACAACCCCGTTCCCAGTGTTATATGCAGTTATGATAATTTTCCATGACATAATAGTACCCGGATTTAGAGTGTCTGTAGATAAAAGATTAGCTTCTATCAAATATGCATTGTTACTCGTCGGAAGATCTACCAATAAAAATCTATATGAGTTTTCGTTGGTTGTTGTGGCTGTTGATGACGCAGTAACAGTATTAGATACTAGGTTTCCAACATATTGTTTACTTGCTAAATTATTGGGTATTTCTTGACTAGCAATCAAAGAGAGAGCTGATTTGACGTGATTTCTAAAGTCCGGATCAATAACTGTAGACTGCATTTCTCCGGCAATCCCTTTTATTATATTTATTTTTAGTGCAATTCTCCATTTCCAAAATATCGTAAGTTACTTTTTGGCTGTTCTTACGATACTTAGGCTGCTCCCATTTTATTGTTGAATTTTATTTTACTTCTTCTTTTCTTTCTACCATCTCTAATTGATCATATGTTACTGTATCTCTAGCTGCTCTTTCTCTAGCCTCTCTACAAGCAGCCCTGCAAGCAACAGATATGCACCCATAAATTTTCCAAAATATGTAACCAATTGCACAAGCATAAGCTGATGCTAAGGCAAGAGTAATAAATCCCATAAAAGACAACAGGAAAAACTTTCCTGCAGGATCAACGTGTTGTTCAATGAAAAATGAATCTCCATGAGTTACATATCTATTAACTAACCAACCAGTTCCGGCCGATAAAAATAGCAAGCATGCCAATAAAAATGCTATTATTAATGCAATTAATAATCCCCACAATGTATTCTCTAGACATTTGTTTCTAAGCGAACAAAATTCTCGGCAGACTGATCCCATCTCGACTTTTTATGTTGAGAGTTTTAGATATAAACTTTTATCTTTAAATATGATAGCCCATAATAATTTTACTGTTTAACTCTGCCAGATACTCCACCGCTAGAAACATTACTCACGGTTCCTCTCGTAGTTGTTGTAGTTGTGTGACTTCCAGATGATACTAATCCATCTGATCTTACGCCCCCATTGCTTGTTTGAGTACTGACTCTTGTAGCTGTTGGTCTTGGAGGAAGTGCTGGTGACATCGGTCTATTACTCATATGACTACCAGATGGTCTTTCTGGGATTGGCGGCGGTGATGGTTTGGCATTTAAATGTTGATTAACCTCAGCTACAGATTTGGTTTTTAATAACTCGTTTATATGTGAGACTTTAGCAGCCGTAGCAGCGCGATTTGCATGTAATTTAGCTTGAACCGCTCCTTTTGTTGATGCAGCTTCAGCATTTTGCTGTTTCAATGTTTTACCAGCAGGACGCTTACTGCTGACCCGTCTGCTAGGAGATGATTTGATGGCTTTAATTTTTGGCGGCTTGACGGCTTTTGTTTTTGGAGTTTTGGGTTTTGAGGTTTTGAACTTTGGGGTTTTACCGTATTCCCCTGTTTCCATATCTTCAGAATCACCGTCAGAGTCGTCAGAGGACTCGTCGTCAGAAATGTTCCCATATTCTATTTCTATGGCATCTATAAATCTGAGGATTTTGCTCTCTTCCATAGAAATGTTTCCATTCAGTGGACGATCATATCCTGTAATTAGTCGCATAGCTTTGTTCAAAATATAAGCAGCGCTCATTCCCTTAATTATATGTGAGTCAAAACTGGGTTTTTGAGGATGTTCACTTAACATTCTATATGTATAGTCAGGGTATATATTGTTGAATGCTTCGCTAAGATACTTATTTATCGAACTGTCAATATTTATATTTATATAATTACTATTTAATGTCGATCCAAAGTTTATAGGTTCAAATCTTATGACTTCCTTTGTAAATGTATCTATGTAAATGAGATTTGAATGTATATCGCCAAAAATATGAATCAAAGTGTTGATTAGTCTATAGCGCGTGGGATTGCCATTAGAATTCATTGCATCATTTGTAACCAATAATTCAGCAATCAAGAAATCGCATTTGATATTTTCACCATCGATATAAACAAAAATAGGCACATCGATTGTCCCGGCATAAGGAGCTAGAACAGTCCAAAAGTACTCTTCATCAAAAGTGTATTGAGCCGGTTTTGTCAACTGGTGTCTAGAATACTTAGGGAAAAACGACAGAAGCTGAGCCTCTGACATCTGGCTAGAGGAATAATTGAGAAATAACCAAAAAGGAAAAATTATCCACTTTTTTATGACAAAAAAATTATGAGCCAGAAAAACGATTTGATAATCAGTTCAATTATCAAATGAAAAGCCGCAAAACTCGTCGGTATTATTTTTCACAAGTCCGGTTCTTATTTGTTCAGCGCGTTCTGAATCCTTACAAACATGGAGCAGTGTCTAATAATTCCTTATGAGTGGCAAGGCATGGATTTTACTCCAAGGTGGGAGGACGAAGAGACTGGGCAAACCCAGTGGGGAAGCAAGAAGTATAGAACATTTATCTGGGGACATGACCAATTCAATGAAGAAGTTTGTTGGATCATAGAGGATTTTCTACCTCATTTATACGTAAGAGTAGAAGATAATATAGAGAATGAAGATCAATTTGCTCCCATGATTTTAACCGCTTTAAATGATAACCTCAAACAATATGTCAAAGAACAGTCTGCAAAGAAATCTTATCTCAAAGGATTATTAAGAATGGATAGAATTATTGTTGGTTATATTCCAGATGAGAGAAGACCCATGTTTTATTGGAACACTAAGAAGCATCGAGTTTATAAGGTATTCTTTTCGTTGGAAGTTTGCATGACATTATGTTATGAATATTTAGATCACCATAAGATAACCTTGGCTAACGGATTAAAGATAAATGCAAAAGCTTATAATAATGGACAATCTGACAGAATACCAATTGTAGAAAAGCTAATGGTAGAGAGAGGAGTAGAGAGATGTTCTTGGATGTTTGCATCGGCGCAATTGAAAGATGGAGAAGGACTAACCACCTTAGCCAAGGAATATTATGTCAGCTATCAACAATTGCAGTTATTACCGGCTCAATATGCGAAAGTATTGGGATTTCCTAAACCCAAGACAATATCTTTCGATGGTGAAATGTTCTCTGCAGTGTTCACGCGATTCCCAAAAGCATCTAGATTAACAGACGAAGTCTATGCATTCGGATTTAGGTATAGATCGTATTCTAGCTTGACATGCAAAACCCCGATGGTTACCAATTATATCTTTATCATCTGGGATTCAGCAAAATATGGACCATTAAAAGATTACAGCAAAGAATATGGTCCTAGTGTTTATATTTATTGTAGAAATGAAGAAGAACTATTGATGCAATTGTTTGTTGTATTAGTCAGATTAGATCCTACATTTCTTATTAGTTACAATGGACTCGGTTTCGATTGGGATTATATCGAGCAGAGATGTGATATTTTTGGAATTAAGCCTCCTAATTTGTCTCGACTGAGAAGTTGGGGTAAAACTCAGTTTAATAGAAAGAGTTGGAAACGCTTTTCGTCAACATGGCCTCAATATCCGAGCAGAATCGATGTCGATATGTTGTATCTCATAAGACTTCAGTTCAAATACAATAGTTATAAGTTGAAGGATGTTGGTCATGCTCTGTTGGGACATTCTAAGGTAGAGTTGCCATACAAAACTCAGTTTAGATTTTATGCAACAAAAGATATAGATGGGATGAATCAGATTCTAGATTATTTGCATACCGATATTTTACTTCCTGAGGAATTGTATGACAAGTTAGCCATGCCTATTTATCTTCACACCAACGCATCAGTCATGAGAGTCAATCCATTGCAATTATATACTGAGGGACAATCTATTAGATGTATTTGTCAGTTGTATCATGATGTAGTTATGGAAGGGATGTATATCGACTCGAGAGAGATTTGGAAAGCTGGAAAATACATTGGAGGTTTAGTATTCGATCAGATTCCAGGTATCTACAAGAATGTTATCACATTTGACTTTAATAGTTTGTATCCATCAAGAATTCAAGCAGATAATATTTGTTACACAACTCTCATACATGAGGAAGAAGAGGCAAAGAAACCAGAAGCGGAGAGAATCAAAGATGAGGACTGTCACATCTGCGAGGGGAAGGTTCCTATTGTCGACAAGAAAACCAAAGAGGTGGTTAGCGAAGATTTTTACAGATTTAGATATATTAAGAAGACCAGATTTGTCGGCTTGTTGCCTAAGATTGTCATCAGATTGAACAAACTCAGATCTGAATATAAGAAACACATGGAAGAAGCATATGGCAAAGCTAAGGCATTCAAAGCTGAACTAGAAGCTCTGAAGAAGACTCAAACTGACAATGAAACCGCAGAAGCAACCGAGATAACCAAAGCAGCAAAGAAAGCCAAGATAGTAGAATTAATGGAACTGATAAAGCATTGGCAGAGTGAAGGGGATATCTGGAATGTCAAGCAAATGGCAGTCAAAGTATCTGCAAATTCCATGTACGGCTTCATGGGTATGAAAACTGGAAAATTCTCATTTATCGAAGGAGGAATGTCTACAACTCTCATGGCTCGCGGTTCTATCAGAATGGCTCTTGATATAATTGTCACTGATTTCGGTGCCCTTTTAATATACGGAGATAGTGTGACCGGAAGAACTCCTTTGTTATTGAGATTAAATCAAATGTTTGTCATCATTCTTACGATAGAAGAATTATTCAGTAAATACGGAGAACTTCTCAAGGGACATGCCGATAAAGAATATAAAATAATAGATCACGAACAGGGATTATGGGAAGTCTGGACAGAAAAAGGATGGACAAAGATTCAAAATGTAATGCGTCACAAAACAACTAAGAAAATCTTTGGAGTCTCTACGAGTACCGGATATGTTGAAGTAACAGAAGATCATTCATTATTGAATGAAAGATCAGAAGAAGTAACACCGAAAGAAGTAAAGTTAGGAGATAAGTTACTACATAGTTATCCCACTTTTAATAAAGAATCAGTAGATCTAGATGAAGAAACATCCTTTGATTTCGGAACCCAATTCGATGCGGCAAGTTATCTTATTATCTTGAAACTTCAGGGGTTTAACGTCATTGTCGAAAAGAAGAATGATAGATTCAGACTGACTGCCACCAAGAATTCTCAAAGGCTGGAGGCGAATATAGTCAAGAAAATAGAACTACTAGACAAAGAAACAGAAGAAATATATGTTTACGATCTCACGACGGACAATCATCACTTTCAAGCAGGAATAGGAGATATTATTGTTCATAACACGGACTCTCTATTCGTCAAGTTCCCAGATGGTATGATAACTCCAGAGAACTATAAAACCAAAACGAAGGAGATTTCTAAACACATTAGTGATAAATTTCCAGATGAAGTTAATATTGTCTTCGAGAACTTCTTTCCTGAGTTCTTTACAGTTACAAAGAAAAGATACGCCGGAATTAAGATAGATCCTGATCACCCAGCTATTTTGGCATCGGAAGAAGAAATATTTGCCAAGAAATTGTTGTACATGAAGGGATTGATTACGGTACGAGGAAATTCTTGCGGTATCGTGTATGAAAATTTTGATCCTATTTTGGTTAAGATGTTACGACGAGTTCCTGCGACTGTATTATTTGACTATATTCATTACGTCGTTTTGAAGATTATGAGAAGAGATTATATCTTAGAGGATTATATATTTAGGCAGAAACTGGGCCAAGGTTATAAGAACGCTAGTTATGATATGGCTATCTTTTCTGATAGATTGAAACAAGCGGGAAGAACACATAAGCCAGGTGAAGAGTTAGAATTCGTATATGTCAAGACTGCCGGCGATTGTTTGGTTGGTTATAAGATGCAAGCCCCAGATTTGTTCTTGGAACTAGAAAATGTATTAGATACTATGTATTATATCACAAACAAAATAGCTAAACCCATTGAACAATTGTTGACATGTATTTACGATGATACAATATTGAAATCTTATGAGAAGAAGATAATTAGACCAAGGAAACCAACATCTGTTCAGAAAGTAACAGCTCATTGGCATTTAGAGATGTACATTAGATCTTACATAGCAAAAATACATCAAGACTGGGAAATGGTACAAAACTCCATAAAATGTTTGAGATTGATAGCAGAAAGAGATGGAAGAATAGGATATGTATTAGATGACAATACAACTATTATGGCAATGAAAATGAGATATGGAAAAGATTGGCTACCAAAATCAGATGAAGAGAAATGCAAAATAGTAATGAAGAAAGAGCCATTCCACAAGCACAAAATTTGGGATTTCAAGTCTGAAGAAAGATAATTAAATTCAAACAATATATAATTAGAATATAATACTATTTTGTATTATATCTGATGAAGAGAAATGCAAAATAGTAATGAAGAAAGAGCCATTCCACAAGCACAAAGTTTGGGATTTCAAGCCTGAAGAAAGATAATTAAATTCAAACAATATATAATTAGAATATAATACTAAATTGTATTATATCAGATGAAGATAATTAATTTGCGAGAAAATATAATTAGACTATTCTAATTATATGTTGACTTTGTAAATTGGTAGTTTTACCATCCTGAGCCTATGACTGCGGTATAACTTGCACCACAGGCAACCATGGTAACATTACTTAAATCTGAAACTAGCGTAGGCGTCGGTCTATTTACACCACTTCCAAATCCCAATTCACCACTGAGCCCACTTCCAAAAGTATATAATTTATCATTCGATACGACTGCGGTATGTGCTTCTCCACATGAAACTTGAGTCGCGTTTGTTAAATTAGAAACTAAGGACGGTATAGATCTTGGTATATATGCTGGATCATAACCGCCACCTATTTCTAAAGTTCCGTGACCTAACTGTCCATATCCATTACCACCAAACGTATATAATTTACCTTCATCCGAAACGGCCGCTGTGAAGTTTTGACCACAGGCTACAGACGTAATTTTGTAATCTATTTTATCATTCAATTTTGGAACTAAGGTAAATGTTCGTTGATTGTCAAAATCTCCCAAGCCCAATTTTCCTTGTTCACCGTTACCAACTGCATATAGTTTACCATTTGACACCGCCATAGTATGTACATATCCGCATGCGACATGAGTGACCTTTTCCAAACTAGAAATTAAGGTAGGTCTTGGTACAGCGTGACCAAATCGATCACTTATACCCAATTGTCCATATTCATTTCTACCAAACATGTATAAATTACCACCGGCTATAACTGCGCTATGTTTTTGCCCGCAGGTTATGAAAGTAATGGTTCCAGGATTTGGAATTAGTCTGAAATCTATATCTTGAAAATACGGAATTAGAGTAGGTGATGTTAGAGGTAAATTACTGATAGGATCTATTCCTAATTGTCCACTCATATTATCGCCAAAAGCATATAATAAACCGCCAGCCAAAGCTAATGTATGGTTTGCTCCACAAGCGACCTTGGTAACATTATTTAAATTAGGAACTAAAGTTGGTGTTAATACTGGAATAGCGCTTGAGGTACCCAAACCTAATTTTCCACGCAGATTACTTCCACATGTATATAATTTACCGGCAGAAATAAATGCAGTATGATTATTACCACAAGCAACAAATGTGACACTATTTATATTAGGAACTAAAGTAGGAAAGGGATGACGATCATCATCGCCTAGACATAATTGTCCGTCAACGTTTGTACCAAAAGTGTACAATTTACCTAGCAACAATCTATATGTCTCCTTGAAAGTCTCTCCAGTTTTAGTCTCTTGTTTTGGAAAATCTGCTCTTAATTTTTCATTCCAGAATGCATCATTACTACATATGGCAGCGTTGAATTGTTTACTCGCTCTACATAAATGAGTAATATCTCTTACTGGCAATCCTACAGCTATTTTTCTCAACACATCTGTAGGTAAGTTTTCATACTGAGCTAATCTCCTATTCGATATAGGCTTTTCCATGATTTGATTTCCCATGTCTTGTGGTATGACGTAATCTCTCAATTTATTTAGTTGGGCGTCATCCACATACATAACCGCGTCGAGTATCAATATGGTCAGTTTATCCCAACTATAGGTTGCTATTTCTTTCTTTAGTATTATTCTAGGCGTTATTTTCTGTATCAATTCAGAGTAAATATTTCTGCCATTAAATGCTACATAAGTGACAGCACTGCCGGACTGGGGAGCTTTCGCCGATATGTGATTAGCAAGAATATCAAGACCTGCATCTAAATTAGATATTTGTTCTACCGTCTTGCCTGTTGCGCGACTTAATCTGTTTAATGCCGCATCGATGGGAGCTATAATAACCTTGAGCATACTTTTTTCATCTTTGCTGTCAATATCGTCATAAAAATATTTCAGATAATTATGGAGGAATAGAGAGGCATTATTAGCCAACAGAAATTGCTCAACCTCAAACGATCTTTTCGCCTTAGGATTCATCCGCGCGTTTTCTTTGTCTCTTTTATATTACATATGGTTTTTTAACACATATTTTGTGTTAAAATTGTTTCGGGCTATCTATTTTGGTTGACTCTTACTTCTCGTAGACGAAATTGGAATCCTTGAGGCAAGGAAGCATGGTAGTAGTTCTGGGCAAGTCATTTCCCCCGGTATTGATCGATGACTTTGCAGTGAAAAGTGTCAGACGACCCATGGATTTGTCCTCGAAGTGATACGTCTTCGATGTTGGTGTTTGGGCGATAGAAACGATCTTTTGATCCTTCATTTTGTTGAAGGCCCCTACCGTAGGCTTTTGTGGGTTATTTTCTGCTAGAACAATTCCGGATCTCTCAAGGTCTGTCCAAGAATTGTAAGACCTTACGTGGACAGAACTCCAATCCAAATCCTTCAAGTACGCCTGAGATTGCGGAACATTTCCTTCGACCAAAACGGCCATAACGACGGGGTTGATAGATCCTGTATCAAGAAGAGCCGTAAAGACGGAGTAGGCCGTCCCTTGACCATTGTTGTCTGTCCCGGAAACGATATTTGAATTTTTTGTTTTTGAAAGAAAAACATCCCTATATCTTTCCGCAATTGCTTCGACAGGCGATGCCATTTTGATTTTTAGTTTCAGACATAAAAATATATTTCTTTTTTCATGGCGCAAGATTTCCGAAAACAGTTTTTGGAGACAAGAACCCAACTAGATCTTGTAAATATAATCGTTAGCCAAAATAACAGCAAACAATATGGATTGGAAGAACTCTCCGGCTATGGTGTAACACGAAGCTCTCCACCTGCTACCCTCATCAATTTTATTCTTACAGCACCTGGATTAGATTCATACGCAAACGATTATAACGATTATGTTGGAGCCATTATGCTATCGAAAGATATTAATTTTCTGAGAAATCGTCTCGGACTCATGGGTCAAGAATATCTAATAGCCATCATACTGAATCCAAGCAACGCCGGATTTTTTCCAGGAGTTAGAGCTCAAGCTTTGCAAATGGCCAACAGAGAACAGTTAACAGAAATGATTCTGAAAGTACCAGGAGTTTTTATAGACAACAATATGATTGCTGATTATCGTCATCTCTATCAAGGCCAAGCTTTCGATCGCTTGTATGCCGTGAGAGCTTCAGATCCAAATTATAACACAGGCAGATGGGTACCAAAACCTTACCAAGTAGATCATATAAATAGACTTTACTCTGGGCTTATGGATCCAAATACTCCGAGATGCGTCATGGACGCATCACCCACAGGCAAAGGTAAAACAATCGTCACTGTATTAAATTTGATCGCTCTGAAAGTGAAATACGTACTTGTGTTCTGTCCTAAGAGAGTTATGCCTAAATGGGACGATGCTCTGAGATCTTTGGGACTCTTCGAATTTAGACTTTGCAATTATTCCGGTATCTTAGGTAACACTAGAAGCAGAGAGACCAAGAGATGGGCCAGATATAGACCAGATCCGGTCGGTTATCCAGATGATATTAGAGATATGAATTGGCTTCAGATAGTAAATACGTACGAACACGGCAAATATGAGCAGAAATTCGACTGGAGTTTTCTTCCCGACGAAGAAGCAGGAACTGGTCTTGGAGGCTGTGCTGTTATTTGGGATGAAGCTCAGAACGTTAAAGGTAAGAAGAGCAAAGTCGGAGTAGCCTTTGAGCAGTTCATAGATTACATTAAGAAAGAGAAGAGAAAGTTTATTAGAAGCTTCTTGCTAACAGGAACTGCCATGGAAAAGATAGAAGATCTGCCATATATGCTTTATGCTTTGGGATATATAGCCCTGAGAACGCCGTCCATGCAAACTAAATTCATACGCGACGATCTTTTGCCGAACTTTCAAGCATATCTCGGTAGTGCATACAAAGACGAATACCAACAACTTGTGCCCAACGCTAAACTCATTCTTTTCATACGACATGTAGCCGGCAGACAAAATAGATTTAGTCAAATCCCAGATTCTATTTCTTTCTTGTTGGCGAAGTTGGGATTCATCAAAACAGCGCAAGTCGAGGAGACAAACGCGTATACCAAAAGCGTGATCGTTCCTAACTTCAAAGCCATGATGGGTAATGATTGGACAGCAGAACAAGAGTCACTCAAAGACAAAGAAAAACTGTTGGCTTATCTGAGACATATAGCAAAGGACCCCAAATATCCCGGAAAAGAGATTCTGGCCATAATTGATTATATCTTCGAGAATCCCATTATATTTCAAGGTATCAAGATCGAACCCGCCGATATGGAATTGTTCGTAGCCATCAATAGAGAACTAGAAGAAGTCTTGATGGATATGATAGAACACCAAAATCAGAAAGGCATGCTCGGTCGAGTTCAAAAGACTATGTCTCAGCTAGAGACTCTCAAACTAACACCATTTACTAGATTCGGAAGAAAAGTCTTAGAGACTCCTTTGCCTGGAGGATCCAAAGGATCACTAGTCATTTCTGTTCTCAGAAATCAATCTGCAAGATATTTTGCCTGGAGATTCGAAGCTATCATGACCGTAGATCATATTAAATCTCTAAATCTAACTTTAGATCAATTGAACACTATGAAGACAGATCTTATACAAGCAATTCTAAGTGAGTACGCGAGTTACAACCAAACTGAACAATACGCAAGACAAGCCAACGCCAAACTCCAAATTAAGTCTACGTTCAACCAAGAAGAGTATCAAACTTTGATGAACATGTCATTCGAAGATCTCTGGTTTGAATTTACTAAGTGGCATAAGTATCTAGATATAAAGAAATTCGAGTATGTGTGTATCTTTGTAGGCGATTTCGGAAGTCCTAACCCGAGCAATTTCGATCTGCAATCATCAGACGAAGAGGATTGGGTAAAGGAAAGCGCGAAGATGAAAGATGAGACAGGATTGGATATGTTAGATTTGTTTCAGAAGAACAAGCGCCGAGTTTTCATTACAAATATGCAAATCGCAAGAGAAGGAATCGATCTACACGATATAAGTATAGGAGGTATGAACCCTAGAGGAGTTATTGTATCTCCTGGTATTATTGCTAGATACTTTTTACAGATGATTGGTCGATTCGTAAGAGAGGGACAAACATCTAACTCGTTGAGAATTGCTGGTTTTATAGAAAGTATTCCTGGTGTAGTTTCATGGGAAAAGAAATTCATGGAGAGGCTTAGCGAAAAGGTCAAATACATTCAAGCTTTACATGAAGGGGAAGTTTCTCTTGATATCCTAGAAAATATTGATGTTAGTGGAGAAACTATCCTTAGAGAGGTGCTGAACGAAATGAAACGAGAGAGAACATACGCTCAAACATCTAACTTAACTGGCGTTGAACAGCCTATTTTCGAAGAGCAAGCAAATCAACTGTCTGGTCCTGTAGAAGGATTTCTACAGAGAACGTTTGCCAAGAAGCCCCATCAAATGGTACAGCAACCAACACATCCATCTCAATTTAATGCCACTTTCATACAGCCAGAACAAGTACCGACATTCGAACCGAGTTCTAATCCCGCCCAACCAAACCATCCGGGTCAAATAAATCAAATGAATGCGGTCACTACTGTTCAGAACAAACTAATAATCAGAACAAATGACAAATTCCTTATATTCGACGTGACACAGCTGGTAGACAATGGTGGTTTTCATGATTTGTTTTTCGACTTAGTTTCAGCAATTACAAACACTTTAAGTGCAAATAAAATCGATAAGAGGTATTATGCTGAATTGAATCTATCCGGAGCAAAAGGAGTTATAGTATATCGTGCAGGTATTGAGTTGATTGGTTTAGACATGGAACAACTAATTAAAAGTGTCGTGGCTAGTTTCGAGTGGGAAAAGAGGCTTCAAGGTAGTTTACAAATAGAAAGACAAGAACATAAGCCCGGCGAGTTAGATAATTTGGGATTTAACCCTACGCTGAAAATACCAGTCATGAATGTCGTATTTGAAAGTGCTACCTCTATATTAGTAACTCCAAAATACCCCGTATCAACTCTATTTCCATTGGCTTTATTGGGATCATCTCTTCAAGGATCAAGCGTTGATAACTTAACAATCCGTTTGGCTGGCACAACTCCGAGAATAATTTTATCGTATTATGCAGTCAAAGCTATAGCTGTATTGCAATACCCAGAAATATACGAAAGGTTTTTGCCTATTGATAACAATGGAGTTCTACCTACATTAGACAAAAGATTCAGAATAGCAACATACACTAGAGACGGGGCTTATTTTATCTTTTCAGACAGAGAAATGGTAAGTAATTTGCCTATCGTTTTAGGCGTAGTACAATCAGCTGTTACTGATCTGGCAGAAAATAGAGTCTTCGAGAACTATACTGTAGAAGAGAATGACATGGCAAGCGTAACAGTAGCTCCAAAATATCAAGCCATGATAACCAAACTATTGGGCAGAGAGCCGGAGAAGAGAGAATAAAAAAGCCGAATAAACATCAGGCCAACCAAAAAAAACATCAGGCCAACCAAAAAACAAGTAAAAAAAACAAATAACGGTAAAAAACGAATATCTAATAATAGATATTCGTAATTAAAAACTCAAATCGATTCGACCGGAAAACATGGGAAATTCGATGGAGAAGACACAAGAAAAGATTGAGAATATTTTGGTGAAGATTAGTGCAGCTCATAACTGGATCAACTATGGACCCGAAATCAAGACAAGTTTTATAACCTTCAGAACTAAGTGTTCCCAGAAGCAAGCGTATTCAGATTTGAAACAAGAGTTGTTGGTAATCATAGATACCCTCAATGCAACTAATCCATTTAAATCAACTATGGATGCTAACCTTACCAACGGTGGGGAATTATACAAGACTTTCATTAAGGATTTCATTGATCTTCATGGACTACTAGTTCGTCTCGAAATTCTTCAAGCCAATAACCAGGCCAAAGCACTCAATAGTGAAGCTAGATGCATAGCCGCAGCTATACCATATGAAAACTCGAGCGTATAAAAACAAATAGACAACTCAACAAAATCCAAACTAAATTAAGTATCCCAGGAGGATATTTGATATTAATGATAACAAATAAATCAGATGACACAAAATAAATCAAATGATAGCACAAAATAAATCGAATGATAGCAAAATAAATCCAAAAATGAAAAGTTAACATGTAATCTCACACAATAAAAATCGCATAAGATATTCGGTCTATAGTTAATAAATAGCTAAATAATCGGCTTTTATGGATGCTCAATTGGATTGTTACGATGATCAACCGAAAAGAACTGGAACCTTAGATGCTGCATATAGAATAGAGAGTAAAACGAGGCAATTTCCTTTCGTCGTAGCGTCTGATATAGATAATAAGATTAGAGCTAATGGAAATAATGAAGCGGGTGAAACTGTGATTATAAAGAATCTATCATATCAAGATTTGTTAATGGGTACGTTCGATGATTCTAGTAAAAACAATTCTTCAAAACAATCTTCAGTAGAGTCCCAATCAAAAATAAAGAAGGTCTCATATGAAGATTTGTTACTCGGTAACGTTCCCACGATTGATCCTTCTCAGTTAGCCGATAGTGATTCAGATGAAGATAGCAAAGGCAAAGAAGAAGCTGATGCGCCAGCAAAAGAGGAAGCTACTAGAGAATTTTACGTATTCCACGATATAGAACATTTCCTGAAACAAAAAGAATATTATCCTCACACCCATGAAATTATAAGATGCCCCGGCAAGAAAGAAATGTTAGAGAAAGTATTTCAAAAGACATATAATGACGAAGTATCCAGGGGAAGATTGATTTTTGATTTCGATCTAGAACATCCATTAGAAGTTCCAACTGTAAACCATGATTTCGAAAAGCCACTTATTAGCCCTAATATGCAATTATGCGGACAACGATTTGTTCCCAGTAACTTCAAAGTATTGATAGAATTCTTAGTAATGAAAACATTCTCTAAGTATTATTTAAATATCGATGCCAGCAAATTAATCTTTGTCTGGCAAATAACTAGACATCCGAATAAGTTTTCTATGCATCTCATCGTTAAGAATGCGTATTTTTCAGAGTATTGGGTCAAACAAATGAGAGTATTTTATTATTTGATGTCTCACGTAGCATACAAAAATGATATGGGATATCTCATGAAAACTGTAGATTTTCAAATACCAAGAAGAAATGCTACATTCAGAATGATAGGCTCATCTAAAATTAATGGGTTACCTTTAGAATTGGATTCTTGTCATTGCAACGGTACTGATATGTTAACAGTACCAGGTTTTCAATTGACTATATATGATTGCTTAGCTGGAATATATCATTCCGAACATCTCAAATCAGAACAATATATAACGATGGACAATGTAAATTACACGAAAATAGAGAATGAGTTGATCAAAGTAGAAACAGTTATAGGTAGTAATAACAAAACAAATGCCAACAATAGACAATTAAACAAAAGCAGAATAGGTTTAGCTAACAGTAGTAACGGATTAAACACTAGTGGTGGAGGATTGAATAATAGTCAGTTAAATATCGAAGCTGATATGGAAACTATACGTAGATTTCGTAAATTCAAAGAAGTGATAGATAAGAATTTAGGATTGGTTGATGACACGAAAAGTAAAATAAATATAGATAATACTGAAGTGGAGAAAGCAGTTAAGATATTTACTTCTAGAGAGGATATATGTACATCATTTTCTGTCAGAGATCAAGTTGGAGATATTATAAATCTAAACAGAACAAGACGTGGAATATGTCCTGTTTCCGGACAAATGCATGACAGAGAAAATGCATATCTCAAACTTAGAATTGATGGCCATTTAATATTTAATTGTCGCCGAGGATGCAAGCATAGGTCAGAAACTGGATATGAGACATACGGTATTGATCTTGGAATATATAGGACACGTAGAAGAGAAGCCGGCATAATTCCTATTAATCCTGCTAAATTAATCATGTCTCCAAATACTGTGGTGGAATTTAACGAAACTAAATTCGTACCCGCGAAAACTCCAGAACCTCAAGAGTTCAGACCTGGGAAAATGAAAACTAGTGCGAAATTGGCTCCTATAGGATGCAACACCGTTCAAATACCATCGTGGCTATTGTCAAATAGAAAAGAGAAAGTTTTGTTGGTATGCAATTATGACAACTAAAATGTAACTCTCAATGTGGATTGTTATTTATTATAATCATGGTTGGTTATAATACTTTTTCAAGTTGGTATGCGGTTATGACAACTAAAGTCATCGATAAAATAAAGGTGAATGAATATTATTTATTATAACTAATGTTAGTTATAATATTTTTTTATCGTGTCTGACGTTTTTTACTTGGACTTGTCTTCCACGGTCGATGGGTTGCCTTTTGGAATAATAGGTCTTTTGTTTTCACGACGAACGACTTGCCATTGATCACTTTTTGGTTTGCTTGCAGACTGAACCGCGCTTTGAGTTGGCTTATTTGTTATCGAATCTGCTTCTACCGATCTACTTTGACTTTTCTTAGGATATTGTTTCACGGCAGTTTCATCCTCAGGAGTATTTCTCTCGTAACTTCTGGGTTTGGGTTTATATTCTCTGTTGCCATGTTCTCCGTTAGAATTATATGGTTTGCTGTCGCTTCTTTTGTCATCATTATCATATTTCTTGTCGTCGTTGTATTTCTTTTCATTATCATATTTCTTGTCGTTATTTCGTTTGTCACTGGTGTTATCATATTTCTTATTATGATATTTCTTCTTGCCTCCTTCTTTGTTATTTCCAACTCCAGTCATTGTTGATTTCTTAGGCGGAGTCTTTCTCGGATTATTTTTCCTGCTTTTGTCGCCGCTATTTTGTCTCACATAAGTTTTGTCGCTATTGCAGAATCCAGCCCTGACCTCGCAGTCCATAAATAAATTATAATTCAACATATATAAACACTTCTGAGTATCGAACATGTATTTAAAGTGAACTTTAGCCCATCCAAGACATTTGTGATCTGAATCATGGGGAACCTCGATCTTAAGGATTGGACACCATGCAGAAATGACTCTTTTCAGTTCTTCACATACTTCAATTGAACTTTTGTCTTTAGGAAGCTGCCACATATAAAGAGTAAATTCATCTTGGTCTTCCGATGGCATTAGATGGTCAGCCTTGTCAAACCATAAAACTTTATCATCTTCATCTTCCATAGGAATCACCAAATTGATAGTTCCGTCGAAAAGAAATTCACTTGCTTTTGCGCTATTCAAAATCATATAGGCGTGATCTTTTGCTTCGTTACGAGTAATATATAATCCGGTTATTTTAATATCCACGCCTAGTTCAGTAAATGCAGCTATTATTCTTTCTCTCAATATAGGTTCTGGGGTTCTAAAAGTCTTCTTGATAAGAATAGCTGGAGCTCCATAAACGTCTTGCATCTCTGGATTTTCAGCCTCTTCAGAAGTATGTGGGAATATTTCAGTATGGGTCGCTGTTATTTCTGGTTTTACGTTTGGAACATATTGAGGTCTAAAATTAAATAAAGGATCGTCTTCGTCTAGTTGAATAGGCTTAAAAGCTGATTCTCCATCAACTAAACTTTGGTCGATAGGGGAATCAGCACAAATGTCGCCCCATCTACCTGATCCTGCTAGTATCCTTTTTCCCTCTTCGTCTGATGACGTCTTATCGCTACTCGTGTTATTGGCATCCATATTTATTTGGTGTTTGCTTACAGTATCCCGGAACAAATTGTGTTCCGATAATATGTAGAAGCGTTTTGATTTATTCGAGCAGAATAATAAAAAATCAGAATTACTATCAAAATAAAAATCATTCCAAAAATAAATCCACCGACAGCACCTAGAGCCATTTTTGTCTCCGATATCTCCTTTTACTCGGCGTCTTTTTATCTATAAAACAAATTGTTTTATAGTCTTGTTTTTATGCAAGATCTTTTTTAGATATAATAGTTATTCCCTCTTCAGAGACAGCATATTCCTGGACGCTCGTCTTTATCGCTCAATCTCTTTTATTTATTTGAATTTACCCATATATTTTTAGCATGTTATTCCCTCTTCAGAGACAGCGTATTTCTGAACACCCATCTCTTATTGTAGTATTCTTTTATTTATAACATTTCATTTGTCCAGTAAACTACTTTTTAGCATGTTATTCCCTCTTCAGAGACAGCGTATTTCTGAACACCCATCTCTCTGCTAGATCATTTATCCAGTCTTGAGTTGGTTTTGTCAATAATCTATCTAGATCGGTTATTTCCACTATCTGATTTCCAATTTTGAATAGTAAACTCTCAGCAAATTCCTCGTCCAAGAGTGTATTTATTAACTTCTCGTGACCATTAGGAGCTTGATAAAATCCTGATCCCAACAGATAACAAATATCATCGTCTGGGGTATTATGTTTCATTCTGATCAATCTTGTCTGAGTAAAGAACATAGAGAATAGGGAATAAATTGAATATATGGCTCTAGACGTAGGCAGTGGTATTTTGATTATTGCAGATCCAAATGGAGAAAGACTAGCCAAGATACTAACACAAAGTTTATAATAAATCATGACATGTTTGTTCACTAGAGATCTAGCTTTTGTTTGTCGTAATTTTGTCGATTCCGGATCTTTTGATTGATCTGTTAAACTATCATTGTATAATTTGGTGGCGTCTTGAAATCCTAGATAATGTTTTCTCGCAAGAATTCCTATTAATATTTGATATTTCTGGCGGTTTGTGCCACCCGCAGCTAGCCAAGAAATATTATCTTTAGTTAAGAGTCCACTTCCATCTCCACCACAAAGCCATTTCTTTCCAACATAACTATCATATAGCGAATAGACATCTGATAGTTTTGTGTCTGATGATTCTATTTGCGATAATCCTGTTTCATCGGCGTTAGGTGTAGTCAAGACAACCGCGTTTGAATCAACTACAGTGTAAGGATCTGGGACTAACGCGTTCCATTCTAAAAAAATCTGGGGAGATCTAGCTTGAGCGCTCATCATATCTGATGCTGAAACAGTATGGGATATTTGAAATTGTGGATCGATAAGAACATTTATAGCATCTGACACTTCAGAAAAGTCTCCGACAAACAATATGTTTATCCAATAATCTTTCGGTTCATTGAACCAGGGCTTGAAAGTTTCAATAGCCAATCTCATAAGGACATCATATAACGATCTTTCAGGTGGACTATACGAATCAGATTTCAGGTATTCACTCTTCGAGATAAATTCCCATAAATACGAATTATATCCATCTAATTTCTTTTCCGAGATAAGATCTCCCGGATATTTTAATGTCAAGTCTTTAGACATATATAGTCTGATAAATTGTTCTGCAGTCAATGGAACTCTTCCCGATTGTGCCAATTGTAAAATAATAGCCAGCATTCCAGCAGAATCAGTATTATTTATATTTATAACAGGGGTATCTATAGAAATACTACTGTCACTGAATCCTCCAATCATGTTCTAATATGAACTCACTGTATTTTCTACAATAAAATATCACTTTTATTATCGAGATTTTTCGGCCTCAAACCTACTTTTATTATCGAAAAGCATTTTTTATAAAATCCTTTTTTGAATTTTATCCATCAGCAATAATTCTGATTTGAAGTGAGTCTTTACATGAAATACATGATAAAATATCTGTCGTCTGTAATTTTTTTATTTTTACTGTGGTGCTGGTCTTAATCTGGAAATAGTTTATTTTATTTTGATTTATATGATTTCCATATTATGATTTATTTATGTTATATCTCTACTATTACGACTATAATATAATTCCACCTTGAATCGCAGAGTTTTATGCGGAATATATGATAAAACTCTATGATTCAAAATATTTATTTTTTATTGGTATATCATTTAAATACATATGTCTTTTATTTTTATTCCGATTCATATGGCGTGGAATGCTTGATTTATTTATGTTATATATCTACCATGGCCTATAAAAAGCTTATTTTCTAAAATCGTATTTTTGAAATTTCTCGTGTAACCGGAAAAAGCCAGAACCATATTCGGCAAAAATAGATTTAAGAGTTTGATTCCATCAAATTATTTTTGGTGGATTCATCGTTCTGAAACAAAAAAGACACACGAAAAAATCAAAAGAGAAACTCAAAAAGAAAACATCGAATAGATATGGACTCTACAGGAGAAAACTCACAAATGATAGACTCGGAAAGAATACAAAATTTCTTTAAGGAATCAACCAAAGTTCCTTTTGCTGAATTGCCAACTGTATTGATAACAGGTATTGCGTATTTGGCTGATAATACTGGCATAAAAGCCAAAAATTTATTCGACAATGTTCCAATCCATGAAATTGTTGGATACAATCGAGGAAAAAATAAGCAAGTGAAAATTCCATATCCTGGGATTCCTTATGTTGTCCTTGCTGCCGAATGTGGAGGAGAAATTAGAGGAATAATCAAAGATATGAACAAGTTGAAGAAGAAAAAGGGAAACAAGGGAAAATTTCCTAATCAAGCATCTTTGGATATAGCTTTGAAGGATAGAGTTGTTAATGTTTTTATATTCCCAAATTCCATTAAAGTTGCTGGAGCAACAAAGGCCGAACATTTGGTCGAGGCCTTTATTTTCATTAAGGCATTGTTGTGTATGATGCAAAGTCAAGGAGTTCATGTCTTTGATAACAGTCCTATATTGACTAAATTAAACATATTCATGGAGAATGTTGTGTTCGATCTCGGATTTAGCGTCAAGAAGGACGTTTTAATCCGAAAGGCTATTGAACATGGAGCTCAATCTCCGCCAGAGAAAGATGCGGTTAGGATATTGTATCCTATGGGATGCCAGAAATCAAAAGGTGGGGAACGCTACTACTATTTTCGAGTTCTGCATACTGGAAAAGTAGTCTTCAGTGGCAACAACAGAAAAGAAATGGAACCATACTACAATCATTTCATGGACTTTATCCATCGCAATGAATCAGAAATAAGGTTCACGTAATCCGACCACAAATAAAAACTAATAAATATTTATTAGTTTTGAGAGACTTTGGTATCCGCGACATTTCATGAACTTTATCCATCGCGTAATTAATCAGAAATAAGGTTCACGTAATTCAACCACGAATAAAAACTGATAAGATTTCTTTCCTTTTTCCACAACACATCGTAGACTTTATCCATCGCGATGAATCAGAAATAAGGCTGGGCTAATTGCCACAGTAATTTAAAAAACTAATAAATATTTATTAGTTTTCGATCGCGATCTTGCCTCCCATTTAGCCATTTCGGTTTTTTTATTTACCCTTGAGATATCTAATGTACTCAGACAAGACTTTGATAATAACTTGGCCATGACAGACGAATTCTTTTGTATCTATAGTTTTCCCTTTTCTCATTGCTTTTCTCGATTCTGCTATTTTCTCTCTGTGATTTAATATACCATTGCAGCGACATCCTAACAATATAGGTCGATCTTGGTCAACGAGATTTGAAAATAAATTCTCAAATAATGACCATTCTTGACTCAATCTATGTCTGAGGTAATTCTCATATTGAATTATAGCTTCTGGAGAACCTTCAAATGGGTTTGCCCAAAAGCTTGCTTCTAATCCCCAATCTTCTAATTTACTTCCAATATAACACTTACACCCTTGTTCTATAGTCCCGTCGTCCTTCTTCTTAATATATACGATGGCTGGCAATCTATATTTCTTCTTGATTTGAATCACAGGTCTTTCTGGAACAATACTTTGACTCGTATTAGATACAACAGTAAAATTAAACATGATGGGACAGTGATCTGAGCCCATATACTCCTTTAGAATCTTGAATTCTGATTGGGCTAAATCGACTTTATTTAGATTCGCTACTTTCGGGTCAACAGAATTGAGATCAATAACTGCATGATCGATTCGCCAACCTCCATATCTTTTCTTCTTGTCTTTTGTTCTGCCGTTCCAATATGTAAATTCCTGTACGTTCGGATTCTTACATCGAAAAACGTCGATCCATCCGCGACTTTGAATCGTTCTGAAACATTGACGTTCTTCATCTGTAAATCCAGCTATTCCACGACATTTCTTTGGATCATGAATATCAATATCTTCTGGAGCTATGTTCATATCACCCATCACTACCACAGTCTTTCCTGTTGATCTCAATTTCTCCATATATAAAGTCAATTTTACCATCCAATCTATCTTATATTGTAATCGATCACTGCCTGCATTAACAGCATAAATACCAATAATAAAACATTGTGGAAACTCAAGTGTCACTATTCTCCCTTCAGGTTCTTTTGCTATAGCTCCTGCAGCATCTTCTTCGAATCCGTAAGTAACTTTCAAGACTTGAATTGCGATATTTTGCTTGATAGCAAGAGCAGTTCCATGTCTACCTGCAGTTAGAGAATGATTCCAAATCCAAACATAACCGGGCATCAAGGGTTCTACATTAGTCGTAAAATCTTTCTGAAGATTTGCATTACCCTTAATCTCATTCCATATTACAATGTCGGGATTATACCGAGATTGAATATCTCGGACTTCGTCTGCATTGTTCTTGAAAAAAGCGCGTACACCATTAGGATTTGCAGCAATAACTCGTATTGTAAAGCTTCCTATAGGCCTTGGAACATCCATATCAAGAGCGACCTACCTAACTTTTATTTCAGAAAATGAAAAATTAAGAAATCATTTTCAACTTATGTCAAATGTGGCCTGTAAACATACGACCTATATTCACGATTT
>Ga0182030_10006365_pt1 | contig 24926 bp, 12 predicted proteins | sample 812S3MmetaG_FD_121299 | JGI IMG/M metagenome (GOLD analysis project Ga0182030, IMG submission 121299) | Permafrost microbial communities from Stordalen Mire, Sweden - 812S3M metaG (Illumina Assembly) | ecosystem: Environmental > Terrestrial > Soil > Wetlands > Permafrost | place: Sweden...
GCGGTGCAAGCGCACATCTACCTGGCCTACGGCGGTGTGGAAAATCTGCGTCAGCTGCACGCCTTCCTGTCGGACACCGTGCTGATGACCGGCTTCGGCTTCGCGCCGCCCATGGTCACCCCCACCTGGGGCGAGTTGGAGCGACCGAACGCCGCGAACACCGAGGGCCCCACGATCGCGGTGCTCTACTACCGCGCTCAACAGCTGGCCGGCAATACGGCCTACATCGAAGCGCTGTGCCGGGCCGTCGAAGACGCCGGCGGACGGCCGCTGCCGGTGTACTGTGCCTCGCTGCGCAACGCCGAACCCGAACTGCTGCAACGCCTTGGCGATGCGGATGCCATGGTGGTCACCGTACTGGCGGCCGGGGGACTGAAGCCGGCGGCCGTGTCCGCCGGTGGTGACGATGACAGCTGGAACGTCGAACACCTTGCCGCCCTGGATATTCCGATTCTACAGGGGCTGTGTCTGACCAGCTCGCGGGGTCAGTGGTCTCACAACGACGACGGCCTTAGCCCACTCGATGTGGCCAGTCAGGTGGCGGTGCCCGAGTTCGACGGTCGCATCATCACGGTTCCGTTCTCGTTCAAGGAGATCGACGCCGACGGCCTGATTTCTTACGTCGCCGACCCGGAGCGCTGTGCGCGCGTCGCGGGCCTGGCGATCCGGCACGCGCAGCTGCGTCATGTCGCACCCGCCGACAAACGAGTGGCGCTGGTGTTCTCGGCCTATCCCACCAAGCACGCCCGGATCGGCAACGCGGTCGGACTGGACACTCCCGCCAGCGCGGTCGCGCTGCTACGCGCCATGCGCGAGCACGGTTACCAGATCGGCGATCTGCCCGGCGTCGAGGCCAACGACGGCGACGCCCTGATCCACGCATTGATCGAACGCGGCGGCCAAGACCCGGACTGGCTGACCGAAGGGCAACTGGCCGGAAACCCAATCCGATTGTCCGCCAAGGACTATCGTGACTGGTTCGCCACCCTGCCCGCCGAGCTTGCCGACGCGGTGACCAAGCACTGGGGGCCGCCGCCTGGAGAGCTGTTCGTCGACCGCACGCACGATCCGGACGGCGAAATCGTGATCGCCGCAATGCAGGCCGGCAACCTGGTGCTGATTGTGCAGCCGCCGCGCGGTTTCGGGGAGAACCCGGTCGCCATCTATCACGATCCTGACCTGCCGCCGAGCCACCACTACCTGGCCGCCTACCACTGGCTGGACGCGGGCTTCGGTTCCCACGCCGTCGTTCACCTGGGCAAGCACGGCAACCTGGAATGGCTCCCCGGCAAGACGCTGGGCATGTCGGCCGCTTGTGGATCCGACGCCGCGCTGGGCAACCTGCCGCTGATCTATCCATTTCTGGTCAACGACCCGGGCGAGGGCACCCAGGCCAAGAGGCGAGCCCATGCAGTGCTCGTCGACCATCTCATCCCGCCGATGGCGCGCGCCGAAAGCTATGGTGACATCGCACGTTTGGAGCAGCTGCTCGACGAGCACGCCAACGTAGCCACGCTGGATCCCGGCAAGCTGCCGGCCATCCGCCAGCAGATCTGGACGCTGATCCGCGCGGCCAAGATGGATCACGATCTCGGCCTGACCGAACGCCCAGAAGACGACTCGTTCGATGACATGCTGCTGCATGTCGACGGCTGGCTGTGCGAGATCAAGGACGTCCAGATCCGCGACGGTTTGCACATCCTGGGACAAAAGCCTGAAGGCGCACCAGAACTCGACCTCGTACTGGCGATCCTGCGAGCCCGTCAGTTGTTCGGCGGCGAACAGGCCATCCCCGGCTTGCGGCAGGCGCTGGGACTGGCCGAGGACGGCACCGATGAACGCTCCGCGGTAGACCGCACCGAGGCCGCCGCCCGCGAACTGGTCGCGGCGCTGCAGAACAGCGGCTGGGATCCCGCCGCCGTGGACGGCATTACCGATGACCCCGTCGTCGCCACGGTGCTGCGATTCGCGGCCACCGAAGTGGTGCCGCGGCTGGCCGGGACTGCCGGCGAAATCGAGCAGGTGCTCAGGGCGCTGGACGGCCGGTTCATCGCGGCCGGCCCGTCGGGGTCGCCGTTGCGCGGCCTGGTCAACGTCTTGCCGACCGGGCGCAATTTTTACTCCGTCGACCCCAAAGCGATACCGTCGCGGCTGGCGTGGGAAGCCGGTGTGGCGCTGGCCGATTCGCTGTTGGCCCGGTACCGCAACGACCACGGTCAGTGGCCGCAATCCGTCGGGCTTTCGGTGTGGGGCACCTCGGCCATGCGCACTGCGGGCGACGACATCGCCGAAGTCCTGGCGTTGCTGGGCGTCCGGCCGGTCTGGGACGATGCCTCGCGACGTGTCGTGGGGTTGACGTCGATTCCACTGACCGAGCTGGGCCGCCCGCGTATTGACGTGACGGTGCGGATCTCCGGCTTCTTCCGCGACGCCTTCCCGCATGTGGTGACGATGCTCGACGACGCCGTGCGCCTAGTCGCTGACCTCGACGAGCCCGCCGACGATAATTACGTCAGGGCTCATGCGCAGGCCGACCTGGCCCAGCATGGTGACCAACGCCGTTCCACCACAAGAATTTTCGGATCCAGACCGGGCACTTACGGGGCTGGGCTGCTGCAGCTGATCGACAGTCGCAACTGGCGCGACGATGCCGACCTCGCGCAGGTGTACACCGCGTGGGGCGGGTTCGCTTACGGGCGTGACCTGGACGGCCGCGAGGCGGTCGACGACATGAACCGTCAGTATCGGCGCATCGCGGTGGCCGCCAAGAACACCGACACCCGCGAGCACGACATCGCCGACTCCGACGACTACTTCCAGTACCACGGCGGCATGGTCGCCACGGTGCGGGCATTGACCGGTCAAGCGCCGGCCGCCTATATCGGCGACAACACCCGGCCCGACGCGATCCGCACCCGCACACTCTCGGAGGAGACGACCCGGGTATTCCGCTCTCGTGTGGTCAATCCCCGCTGGATGTCGGCGATGCGCCGGCACGGCTACAAGGGCGCGTTCGAGATGGCGGCAACGGTCGACTACCTGTTCGGCTATGACGCCACCGCCGGGGTGATGGCCGACTGGATGTACGAACAACTCACCGAGCGCTATGTGCTGGATCCGGAGAACCGGAAATTCATGGAGGAGTCCAACCCGTGGGCGTTGCACGGCATGGCCGAACGGCTGCTGGAGGCGGCCGGTCGGGGCATGTGGGCCGAACCGCAACCGGAAACCCTTGCTGGGCTGCGCCAGGCGCTGTTGGAAACCGAAGGCGACCTGGAGGGCTAGGGTTGTACTTACTCCTCGAGCGTTACGCTGCAGTCACTTTCGGGCCCCAGCGTGACTGCAGCGTCACGCTCGCGGCCTAACTGGGCACCTAGATGAAGTCCGACCCGCCGTCGACGTTCACGGTGGCCCCGGTGACGTAGCCGTTCCGCCGCGACGCCAGGTACCCGGTGAGGGAGGCGACTTCTTCGGGAAGCCCGGCGCGACCAAGGTCGCAGGGCTGGTGAAAGTTGTTGTCGATCCAGGTCATGACGTCGTGCGGGTCGGTGGCGTCCAGGCCGTCGGCGGCCAGGATTTCCTTGAGGTTTTCGGTGAAACTGGCAGTCACAATGGTTCCGGGACACACGCAGTTGACCAGAATGCCGTCTTTGGCAAGGCTTTTGGACAGATTCTTGGTGATGCTGGCCAACGCTGCCTTGGCTGCGGTGTAGGCGACGATGCGTGGGTTCTGTCGTTGGATCGAGTGCGCGGACAAGGTCACGATGCGGGCCCACTCGGCCGAGCGCAGCAGCGGCAACGAGGCGCGGATTGATCGCACCGCGGACATCGTCCCCAGCGCGAACGCGGCGTCCCATTGTTCGTCATCCATCTCCTCGAAGTAGCCGTCGCCCGGGCCGATCGTGTGGACCAGACTATTGAGTTGGCCCCAACGATCGGCGACAGCCGCGAAGCCACCGGCAATGGACTCGGCATCAGCCATATCCACGCTGATTCCCACGGCGTCTGGAGCGCCGGCCGCACGAAGCGACTTCACCGCGGAATCGAGGGCTCCTTGGTCTCGGGCCATCACCGCCACGCTGGCCCCTTCGGCCGCCAGCGTTTCGGCAATGGCCAGTCCCATTCCCTTGCTGCCGCCCGTGACCACGGCCGTCGACCCAGCAAAACCCAGATCCATCGTTGTCTCCCTTGGTCAGTTCTCAGCGCAAATCTGCTCGATCACTTCGGCCGTCACGCCCAGCCCGCGCAAGCAGAAACGCACGACGCGTTGGCGGAGATCGTTGCGGTCGCTATCGCCCGCCTCCCATTCGCGGTCGATGCCCGCCCACACCACGCCGTGGATGAACTGCGCGTCGGCTACCGGATCGATGCGGTGAAACAACTTGCGCTGCAGGCCACGCGCCAGCGCTTGACTGAGCGGCTTGAGCATCTCCGCGTACGCGGGCTGAATCAGACTTGGCGAAGCGAACGTCTGTGATTGCGCCTCCAGCGACAGTCGCCGCAAATCAGATCTGACGTTGTCGTCGAACGCCAAGTCGAGCCGCGCGTCGATCCACGCCGCTACCGCTTCGATCTCCGTTGCGGCAGCCGACATTCGGCGTTGCAGCCGCCGCTTCTCGGCGCGCGCGCTCTCCAGAAAGACCGCGGCGACCAGTTCGTCCTTGGAGTCGAAATGCCGGTAAAACGCGCGGGTGCTCAAGTTGGCGCGTTCCAACACCGCGGCGACGTTGAATCCTCGAACTCCCAGCTCGCGCAACGTTGTCGATGCGGCAGCGAGGATCTCACTGCGCACCGCCGGGTCTGGGCTCAGCTTGTCGCGACGCCGCGTCCGAGGGCCGCTCGCGGCGTCAGGCAGTTGCATCGTAGGCGGCGAGGTAGTCCGCGAACCGTTCGCGAACACCCTCGGGGGTCAGGCCGTAATCGGCCAGGTCATAACCGTGTGCGCCGCGAGAGCCGGGCCGGTGGCTCTCGGCCCACTGCGCGACCGAGTTCGAGGTCTCCTCGGTGAAGGTCAAACCCAGACGCTGGTAACTGGTTTGCAGGGTTCGCACCGGATCGGTCTGCAAATCCGCGAACGACACGTCAGCGAACCGGTCGTCGCCCATCCGGGTGCGGAAATCCATTGCCCGCCGGACTGCTTCGACCCAACTGTCGACCTGCTCGGCGCCGAGTTCCTTGGGATCGTTGCGGTCGCTGCTCCAGCTGCGCACGTACTGGATCAGGCTGCACACCGAGCCCATCACCTTAGCCGGATCACGGTGACTCCAGAGGAATCTGGCGTTCGGGTACGCCTCGACGAGTGCGTCGAGGGCGAACATGTGCACGGGGGTCTTGAGGTGCCACAGCGCCGGCGGGCAATGCCACTGCAGCAGCTTGAGCACTCGGCGGTGAAAGGTGTACGTCTCGCCCATGTCGCAGTCCATCAGCCACGCCAGATACCCGGGTGCGCGGACGGCGCCGTCAAAGTGGAAGGTACGGAAGCTCATTCCCATCAAGTCCTGGCATTCGGTCGCGGCCGTCGCCTCGGAATTGTGCATCGTTTTCATCAACGGGAACATGTCGTCGAGCATCTTCAAGCCGGCCTCGGCCTGCGCGATCCGCGGATCGGTGTGTTGGGTGGCCGCCTCCGGCGGTGGCGTGGGTGCCTGGGACTCCCACATCCGCAGCGACCGGAATTGCGGATCGGCGGCCACCAGTTGGCTCAGTGCCGTGGTGCCGGTCCGGGGTAACCCGATCACGAAGACGGGGCCACCGACCACCTCGTCGTCGATCTCGGGGTGTTGCCGGTAGGTGTCTTCGATCTTGAGGCGTTGGATCAAGGCGTTGCTGATGGTCGCGTGCTGGATGACCTGGCCGATCTCGTTGAGGTCCGCCTCGGCATTCAGCGCGTCAACGATGCGTTCGAGTCCCTCCCGGTAGTACGAAGAACCGAAATCATCGAGACCTGTTGCGGTGCAAGCGCCGTTCTCCAACTCGCCGGCATCAAACATCAGTAACCAAACCTTTCACTCACGGCACTGCGTCGCGCCGCGACGATCCAGGCCCGCTCTTCGGCGGTGACCGTGGCGGTGCCCGAAGGCAACTCCGCTTGAATGTCGTCGAACGACACCACCCGCGTCGAGGGCGTCGGCGCCGTTGTGGTGCGCACGCAGCGCAGGATTATCGGCCCATTGCTGTGACCAGCCGTGTCAAGCCAATTCGCGACCCCTGGGTCACGCTCACACAGCACGACTCGCACCAGGCCATCGGTATCCACCGCAGCCTGATGGGCATTCAGGCTGGATTGGTGGCGCCCGTAGTGAATGGTCTCCCACCACGGATTGCCAATGGAATAGCTCCAGTAAATGCCCTCGGGTGGTTCGACTTCCACGATGAGCGCCTCACCCGGATTCAGCTCCCACCGACCGATCACCGGCCTGTTCTCCGCTGCCGCGCCCATATCGCTGCGGTCGATCGGCGGCAAGAAACCGTTCGTCGGCGCGGCGGCGCCGAATTGCAGAAAGAACGCCAGGTTGTCCTGGACGAAGTCGCCGAGGGCGACTAACTGTCGCGACACCGCCACCGCCGGATCCACCGAAAGGTCTTGGGCGCCAACCGCGTCACCGAGTCGTTCAATGCGCAGCGACGACGCCACCTCGGTGTCCCAGTCGTAGAAGAAGTGCCGCACCGTCAACGTCGGGTGATCGCCTTCGATTCGCATCCAGTTGCCGGGGCGCTCATCGGCCGACAGCAGCACCTCGAAGTTCCCGTCGGCGTCCACCTCGAGTTCGTCGACCAGTTCGTTGGCCGTTGCCGCGATGCCGTTCATCGTCTGCAGCCCGACGTAGCGCGCGGTGCCTCGATTGCCGAACAGCCGATAACTCTGCCCGCCGCGCAACACGGCGCGGGTGTAAATGCAGTCCGGGCACTCCATTCCCCAGCTCACGACGTCGTCGGTGCTGGTGCGCTCGACACGCAGGATCGGATTGGGGTCGAACCGCAGCACCTCATCGATACCCGCGGTGAGCAGGACCAGCAGGTGGCGCATCCCGGCGGCGAGATCGACTCGATTTCGGCTCACCGGGTCGGACTCCACCATCTGGGCGGCATCGCGCAGCCGGTCCTGCAGGTACGACCAGGCTTGCACGACGTCCACATCGTCGTCGGATCCCGTCGACAGTGCCGCCTCGGCGATCGAGAACGGCAGCCACGCCATCGGCTTCTTCGGGTCGCTCAAACGTCGGTCCTCGTCCTTGGTCTTTAAGCGAAAATAATGTTTTCACTTAACGTCAGCCGACTATTGCAGCTCGCGGCTGTGGATGTCAACGTTCGCGAGTAGGTTGGCACCGTGACGCCCACTTTTGCCGACCTCGCCAAGGCGCAATACATCCTGTTGACCACCTTCACCAAGGACGGCCGGCCCAAGCCCACTCCCATCTGGGCCGCTGTCGACCGCGATCGGCTGCTGGTGATCACTCAGGAAAAGTCTTGGAAGGTCAAGCGAATCCGCAACACACCCCGCGTCACCCTGGCCACCTGCACCATGCGCGGCCAGGCGACGAGCGAGGCCGTCGCGGGCACCGCGGCCGTCCTCGACAAATCCGAAACGGGCGTCGTCTACGACGCGATCGGTAAGCGATACGGCATCGTGGGCACGGTATTCAACTTCTTCAGCAAGCTGCGCGGCGGCATGGAAAACAACGTCGGCCTCGAACTCAGAGTGGCCCCCGGCTAGCCCAATGGGCACGGTGCTGATTCCGATCCCGGACCGCGACTTCGACCCGACTGAGGTTGCGGTCAGCTGGCGCGTCTTGACTGGGCGCGGTCACCGGGTGGTCTTCGCCACCGAAAGCGGCACATCGGCGGTGGCCGACGACATCATGGTGACCGGACGGGGTTTGGATCTGTGGTCTCGGCTGCCGGTGTTGGGCGCCATCCCGATCATCGGGTTGATGCTGCGCGCCAACAACGACGGCCGCGACGCCTACGCCGACATGGTCCGGTCGGACGAATACCGGCATCCGGTGCGCTGGAGCGAAGCCGGCCTCGATGGCGTCGACGCGTTGCTGCTGCCCGGCGGTCATCGCGCCCGCGGAATGCGTAGCTACATCGACAGCGAGATCCTGCAGCAGCTCGTCGTCGATGCCTTCGCCCGCAACATGATCGTGGCCGCGATCTGTCACGGCGTGCTGCTGGCCGCGCGCAGCGTCGATCCCGGCACGGGGCGCTCGGTGCTCTACGGACGCAAGACCACCGCGCTGACATGGTCGATGGAAGGTCTCGCCTGGCGGCTCACCCGGTTCACCCGGTTCTGGGATCCCGACTACTACCGGACCTACAGCGAGGAACCCGGCCAGCCCGGCGGCTACATGTCGGTGCAGTCCGAAGTCACTCGAGCGCTGCGTGCGCCGACGGACTTCTGTGATGTCGGACCCGGGTCGCCGCACCGATGGCTCAAGTCCTCCGGAATGGTGCGCGACACCGCGACCGACTCACGCGCGGCATTCGTCGTCGACGACGGCAACTACGTGTCGGCGCGCTGGCCCGGCGATACCCACACCTTTGCGGGTGTGGTGTCCGACAAGCTCCCGCGTTAGGCCGTCGCGTCCGTCCGTAAGTGTTCGCCGAAGAACGAAAAGACACGGCTCCACGCGTCGTCGGTCGCGGCCTGGTCATAACCGAATCCGGCGATGCGAAGCAGCGGTTGGGCGGGCAAGGTGTTCGCGAAGCTGTGCCCGACTCCCGGGTAGGCCTTGATGTCGGACGTAATTTGTTTGGCCGCAACCACTTCGCGCAACTTCTCGGGTGCACCCTTGCCCAGCGGGTCACTCGCGCCGAAGCTCGCCACGATGGGGCATGCCCCCTCCAGCGTCTCGCTCAGGCGGCGCGGCAATGGAGTGCCATAGAACGGCGCGGAGGCACCAAACCCCTTGGGCGACATCACAAGTGCGAACTGACCGCCCATGCAGAAGCCAGCGATCCCCACCTGCCCGGAACAGTCCGGCCGGGCTTGCAAGCGATCGCGGGCGGCAAGAATGTCGTCAAGAGCGCGGCCGCGCTGCGTCATCAGCTCACGCATCACCCGGGTGATACAGCGGATGCGGCCACCCCGCGCATACATATTCGGAGTCAGCGCCACGTAGCCCGCCTGCGCGATGCGGTCGTTGGTCGACTGCTTGTCCCGGCCGTAGCCGAACGCGTCGTGGATCACCACCACACCCGGCCACGGGCCGGTCCCGGGCGGAATGCTCAGCAGCGCGTCGATCGGTCCGTCAGGGGTATCGATCTCAATCGTGGTCATATCGTCATCTAACTGCAGCCGCGACGCCGGTTACTAGGGGAACTCCGGCGCGACCCGCAGACGTTGGCCTTTCATGGTGAGCCGGCTACTACTCGTCTATGCCGTCGTCGAACTGGCGGCGGTCTTCGCGCTCGTGTACACGATCGGGTGGGGCTGGACCCTGCTGATCCTGCTCGCCACGTTCGTCCTCGGGTGGGGCCTGTTGGCCCCGCTGGCGGGATCGCAGCTGCTCCACCAGATCGGGCGGATGCGGTCCGGCGCGCGAGAACCCCAGAGCACGCTGGGGGACGGCGCACTGGTCACCGTGGCCACCGGCCTGGTCCTGGTCCCGGGGTTGGTCACCACGGCGGTCGGGACGCTGCTGCTGCTACCTCCGGTACGCGCGGTCGCCGGCCCTTCGGTGACCGCGATCGCGCTGCGCAGTCTGCGGCGACGGGTACCGCTGGTCACTTACCCGCGAACTTTCACCGAATCCCGTCGTGGCTATCCGACCGATGACCGCGATTACATCGACGGCGAGGTCATCGACGTCCGGGAGTATGACCCGCCCGCCCTGGCGAAGGATCCCGTCGGCGACGAGGTCCCGCGGCCGCCACGCTCGAACTGATTGCCCTCGGCGCCACGCGTAGTTTTGCCCTGTGAGCACGACGACGCTGCTGGTAAACGGCCGGGTGCACAGCCCTACCCACCCCGACGCCACCGCCATGGCGGTGCGCGACGGTCTCGTTGCCTGGCTGGGCAGCGATGAGGTGGGCCGCAGCCAATTCCCGGGCGCCGACGTGGTGGACCTCGACGGTGGCTTCGTCGCGCCGGGATTCGTGGACAGCCATATCCACCTGAGCGCGACCGGCCTGACGCTCAGCGGGCTGGACCTGCGCGCCGCCACCTCGCGCGCGCACTGCCTGCAGCTGGTCGCGGACTACGCCGCCGCCCACCCCGGCCAGCCGGTCTGGGGTCATGGCTGGGATGAGTCGACGTGGCCCGAGAACAGTCCGCCCAGCACCGCCGACCTCGATGCGGCGCTCGGTGACCGGCCCGCCTACCTGGCGCGTGTCGACGTGCACTCCGCGCTGGCGTCGACCGGGCTACGCCGGCTGGTCCGAGAGCTGGCGGCGGCAAACGGTTTCGCCCCTGACCGGCCGCTGGCCGGCGATGCACACCACCTGGTCCGCGCCGTCGCCCGCGACCTGCTGACCCCGGCGCAGTTGGCCGAAGCCAGGCTCGCGGCGCTCGGAGCCGCCGCAGCGGCCGGCATCGTCGCGGTGCACGAATGCGCCGGTCCCGAGATCGGCGGACTCGACGACTGGCTCCAGCTTCATGCCCTCGACCACGGCGTCGAGATCATCGGTTATTGGGGTGAGGCGGTGACCACCGCCGGGCAGGCCCGCGCGCTGATGGAGCAGACGGGAGCCCGCGGGCTGGCCGGTGATCTGTTCATCGACGGCGCCCTCGGATCGCACACCGCCTGGCTGCACGAGCCCTACACCGACGCCCCGGATCGCGTCGGGACCTGCTACCTGGATTCCGAGGCAGTCGAAGCGCACGTGCGGGCCTGCACCGAGGCGGAAGTCACCGCCGGGTTTCACGTCATCGGCGACGCCGCGGTGTCGGCGGCCGTGGACGCCTTCGAACGCGTCGTCGCCGACCTCGGCGTGGTTGCGGTGGCCCGGTGCGGACACCGGCTGGAGCATGTCGAGATGGTGACCGCCGAGCAGGCCGCCAAGCTCGGCGCGTGGGGCGTCATCGCCAGCGTGCAGCCCAACTTCGATCTGCTGTGGGGCGGCGGCGATGGCATGTATGCCCGCCGACTCGGCGCCGAAAGAGCCAGGCAACTCAACCCGCTTGCGCTGTTAGCATCCGAAGGCGTGCCCCTCGCGCTTGGTTCTGACGCCCCGGTGACGGGGTTCGACCCGTGGATGAGCGTGCGGGCGGCGGTCAACCATCACACTCCGGGCAGCGCGGTCTCGGCCCGGGCCGCGTTTGCTGCCGCCACCCGCGGCGGCTGGCGGGCCTGCGGCGTCCACGACGACAAGACCGGCACCCTGGTACCCGGTGCGCCCGCCTCCTACACCGTCTGGGATGCCGGCACGCTGGACGTCCAGGCCCCACCCGACGGCGTCCAGCGCTGGTCGACCGATCCACGGTCCCGGGTGCCGGCGCTGCCGCCGCTGGGCCCGACCGACACCTTGCCGCGTTGCCGCCAAACCGTGCACCGAGGCGCTGTCATCCATGGATGACACCGAGCCGCCCGACAACGAAGTCGAAGCCGAAGCCCAGCACGAGCCCGACGAGGACGTCGTGGACGAGGAGGCAGACGACACCGACGCCCCGGAATCACCAGAAGCAGACAAGGCGACTGCCGCCGACGGTCCCGGTCTGGCCAGTCGACTCGGCGTCGCGGCCCGTCGGGCACCGGCGAAGCTGGGCGCAGCGGCCATTGCGCGGCTGCCCGCCGTGTGGGCCGCGTTGCTGCCCCGGCTGACGCGCCTGGTGGTCAGCATCGCCGGCGGACTGCTGCTGTGCGCCAGCTTCCCGTCGGTGAACTGGTGGTGGGCCGCCGTCGTCGCCGCCGCGCTGTTGGGTTGGGTGCTGACGCACCCCGCCACGACACCGATAGGCGGCCTTGGCTACGGGTTCTTGTTCGGTCTGGCGTTCTATGTGCCGCTGCTGCCGTGGATCAGCCTGCTGGTCGGCGACGTGCCGTGGCTGGTCTTGGCGATGCTGTGCGCGGTGTTTCCCGCCCTGTTCGGGCTGTTCGCCGTCGTGGTGCGTGGACTGCCCGGCTGGCCCATCTGGTTCGCGTTGGTGTGGACGGCCCAGGAGTGGTTGAAGTCGATCATCCCCTTCGGTGGTTTTCCCTGGGGATCGGTGGCCTTCGGTCAGGCCGAAGGCCCATTGCTGCCGTTGGTCCAGCTCGGCGGGGTAGCGCTGCTCTCGATGGCGGTGATGCTGCTGGGTTTCAGCGCGACGGCGATCGGCCGGGAGATCGTGAAGTGGTGGCGACGCGGCGGTCAGGCCGGAGCCGCGAAGGAGGCCGAGACGGCGCCGCCCGCCGTGTTGCTGCCCGGCATGTGCATCTGCCTGGTGCTGTTCGCCGCCGCCATCGTCTGGCCGCAAGTGCGCCACTCCGGTGCGGGATCAGGTGGCGAACCCGCCGTCACCGTGGCCGCCGTGCAGGGCAACGTGCCCCGGCTCGGTCTCGACTTCAATGCGCAACGCCGGGCGGTGCTGGACAACCACGTCGATGAGACGCTGCGGCTGGCCCAGGACGTGCGCGCCGGGGGCGCTCCGCAACCGCAATTCGTCATCTGGCCGGAGAACTCCTCGGACATCGATCCCTTACTCAATCCCGACGCCGCCCAGCAGATCGCCGAGGCGGCCCACGCGATCAGCGCGCCGATCCTGATCGGCACGGTCCTCGAGTTGCCCGGCCGGCCGCAAGATCCCACCGAATACACCACCAACACCGTGATCGTGTGGAACCCGGTCACCGGGCCGGCCGACCGCCACGACAAGGAAATCGTGCAGCCGTTCGGCGAATACCTGCCCATGCCGTGGCTTTTCGAGCACCTCTCCGGCTACGCCGGCCGTGCTGGTCATATGGTTCCCCGCCCCGGCACCGGCGTGGTCCAGATCGCCGGTGTGCCCATCGGCGTCACCACCTGCTGGGAGGTGATCTTCGACCGCGCCCCGCGCAAGGCGGTGCTCAACGGCGCGCAGTTGTTGGCCGTGCCCGCCAACAACGCCACCTTCGACAAGCGAATGAGCGAGCAGCAGCTGGCCTTCGCCAAGGTTCGTGCCGTCGAGCACGACCGATACGTCGTGGTCGCCGGCACCACCGGGGTTAGTTCGGTCATCGCGCCGGATGGGGGCGAGCTGGTCCGCACCGACTTTTTCACCCCCGCCTACCTGGACATCCAGGTGCGCCTCAAGACGAAGCTGACACCCGCAACCCGCTGGGCCCCGATCTTGCAGTGGGTTTTGGTCGCGATGGCTGGGGCGGTCATTTTGGCCGGGATACGGCACAATAGGTGGTTCCCGCGTCCGGTTCGGCCGAGGTCTAAGCGCTCGGAGGAACCGGAGGAGTCCGGTGCCCCCGCGGGCGAACCCCCGCCTGACGAGGGCGGCGACGATATTCCGCCCAGCCAAGGCGGTGACTACACTCCGCTTCACCGGGGCGGCCGACCCCCGCGATATCTCGGGCGACACAGAGGAGCTACATGACTACCGGCCAGCAGGCGAGCCGAGTACCGGGCAGCCGGCCCAGTCAGCGTGTCCTGGTGATCATCCCCACCTTCAACGAGCTCGAGAATCTGCCGCTGATCCACCAGCGGCTCAAAGCTGCGTGCCCCGAGGTGCACCTGCTCATCGTCGACGACAGCAGCCCTGATGGCACCGGTGAGCTCGCAGACGAGCTGGCGGCGGCCGATGCGGGCCGCACGCACGTCATGCACCGCACCGCCAAGGATGGCCTCGGAGCCGCTTACCTGGCGGGTTTCGCCTGGGGTTTGAGCCGGCAGTACTCCGTGGTGGTCGAGATGGATGCCGACGGCAGCCACGCGCCCGAGCAGCTGCACCGGCTGCTGGAAGCCATCGACGCCGGGGCCGACCTGGTGATCGGTTCGCGCTACGTCGACGGCGGAAACGTCCGCAATTGGCCGTGGCGCCGGTGGGCCCTGTCCTGGACGGCCAACACCTACGCGCGGTTGGCGCTGGGCATCGATATCCATGACATCACCGCCGGCTACCGCGCCTATCGCCGCGAAGTGCTCGAGGCGATCGATCTCGACGGCGTGGACTCCAAAGGCTATTGCTTCCAGATCGACCTGACCCGGCGCACGCTCAGCAATGGGTTCGTCGTCGCCGAGGTGCCGATCACCTTCACCGAACGCGAACTCGGCGTATCCAAAATGAGCGGATCCAACATCCGTGAGGCGCTGGTCAAGGTCGCAAAATGGGGGATCCAAGCGCGGATGAGCAACGCTGGAACCGCGTCGGCCGACAACCGCAGCTAAACCGGGCCGCGCAGCCTTTGATCAGCCGCGACGGCGCGACCGGATCAGGTCGAGCCGCTCCTTGAGCAGCTCTTCGAGCTCCTCGACGCTGCGGCGCTCCAGCAGCATGTCCCAGTGGGTGCGCGGCGGCTTGACCTTCTTCGGCTCGGGCAGGTCGCCCTCGATCAGGGTGCCTTCCAAGCCGTTGCGGCACAGCCAGCTGCCGGGGATTTCCGCGTCGTCGGCGAACGGGACCTCGAACTCCTCGCCGTTCTCGGTGCGGTACTTCGCCAGCTGGCGTGGGGCGAGGTCGTGGTTACGGTCCGTCTCGTAGCTCACGGCTCCGAGGCGACTGCCCCTCAATACACGATCAGCCATGGTGCTACTCCTTCAGATGCTTCTTGCTTTTGGGCTTTGTAGTGCGGTTCTATTCGCTTAGCAAACGTTACGGCGCCCTGCGTAGTTCCCGGGCAGACACGCGGTGCCGACGACTCGACCTTCCATGATACCGGGATAGCCATATGGCGCCGACTAAAGTCGGCATGCGTGAGCCGTCGCACCCACCCGCAGCCATGCCGCTGGTGCGGTCGAGATGTGACCGACGCCGGGATGGGCCGTCGCCGTCAGTATTGCCGGCAGTCGTGCCGGCAGCGGGCTTACGAGCAGCGTGCGTCAATCAACCGGGGTGAGGCAGGGGCGCTGCCCGCTGACGCGGTGGTGTTGTCGGCCGACGACGCTGCCGACCTGTCGGATCGTGTTTACCAGGTCCGATGCGCAGCCGAGGACGTTGCCACCGCGCTCGACGAAGGAGCCGGACCAGCTGAACTGCGCGAACTGTGCGACGTGCTGATCAGCGCCGCCCGGGCCGCCGACGGTTGGCGCCGAGTGGGTGTCTAGACTCCATCGTTTCGCGGAGCACGGCTCGGGCCGGCCCGTACCGACCATCCCGCTGCCATGCGCCCGACCACCGGCGATGCGCAGCCGGGTAGAGTCGCGCCATGGGCTTCGGGCCACGGATGGGTCTGGGTCAGCGAGATCCCGGCACCACCGGGCGGGTCAGCCCACGGCCCTCCAACAGGGCCCAGCCCACGTCGAAACCGATCTTCCGGTAGCGCACGGAAGGATCGGACGTTTTGAAATCCTTCCGGAGTTGGCCATACTCACCAGCGTCATTCTTGGGTCGGACAGCAGCACGACACTGGTCGAACAAGTGCCGGCGTCGTTTCGTGCAGCAGCTTCCGTGACTGTGCAACCGGTAGTTGAAACGGCCACATGTTCGGTGAGGGTTAGGCGAGGTTAGTGATAGTGGATCAACTCCAGCATGCGACCGAGGCGCTGAGAAAAGCGCTGGTCCAGGTTGAGCGCCTGAAGCGCACCAACCGTGCGCTGCTGGAGCGGTCGAGCGAGCCGATCGCGATCGTCGGCATGTCGTGCCGGTTCCCGGGCGGTGTCGATACCCCGGAGAGCCTGTGGCAGATGGTGGCCGAGCGCCGCGATGTGATGTCGGACTTTCCCAACGATCGCGGATGGGATGTCGCGGGGCTGTTCGACCCGGACCCCGACGCGCGCCATAAGACGTACGTGCGCACCGGCGGTTTCGTCGACGGAGTCGCGGACTTCGACCCTGCGTTTTTCGGTATTGCGCCCACTGAGGCGCTGGCGATGGACCCTCAGCACCGAATGCTGCTGGAGTTGTCGTGGGAGGCGTTGGAGCGGGGTGGGATCGATCCCAGCAGCCTGCGCGGCAGCGCCACCGGCGTCTTCGCCGGACTCATCGTGCAGGGCTACGGAATGCTCGCCGAGGAGATCGAGGGCTACCGGCTTACCGGCATGACCTCCAGCGTCGCCTCCGGGCGGGTCTCGTATGTGCTGGGGCTGGAGGGCCCGGCCGTCTCGGTCGACACGGCGTGCTCGTCCTCGCTGGTCGCCTTGCACATGGCGGTGCAGTCGCTGCGGACGGGCGAGTGCGACCTGGCGCTGGCCGGCGGCGCAACCGTCAACGCCACACCAACGGTTTTCATCGAGTTCAGCCGGCACCGGGGCCTGGCACCCGACGGCCGGTGCAAGGCCTACGCCGGGGCGGCTGATGGGGTCGGCTGGTCCGAGGGCGGGGCCATGTTGGTGGTGGAGCGGTTGTCGGACGCGCGGCGGCTAGGCCATCCGGTGTTGGCGGTGGTGCGGGGATCGGCGGTCAACCAGGACGGCGCGTCCAACGGATTGACCGCGCCCAACGGCCCGTCGCAGCAGCGGGTGGTGCGTACCGCCCTGGCCAATGCCGGGCTGAGCGCCGCCGAGGTGGATGCGGTCGAAGGCCACGGCACCGGGACGACGTTGGGCGACCCGATCGAGGCCCAGGCTTTGTTGGCGACCTATGGGCAGGATCGCAGTGAGCCGCTGTGGCTGGGGTCGATCAAGTCGAATATGGGTCACACCCAGGCCGGGGCCGGCGTCGCCGGCGTGATCAAGATGGTGCAGGCGATGCGCCATGAGATGTTGCCGGCGACTTTGCATGTCGATGCACCCAGTCCGCACGTGGACTGGTCGGCGGGAGCGGTGTCTTTGTTGACCGAGACGCAGCCTTGGCCGGCCGACGGTCGATCACGCCGGGCCGGCGTGTCGTCCTTCGGGATCAGCGGCACCAATGCGCATGTGATCATCGAGGCCGCGCCCGCGGCGCCACGGGAGGCCGGTCGGACCCCGACAGTGCTGCCGTGGGTGGTGTCGGCAAAGTCGGCCTCGGCGTTGCAGTCTCAAGCCGCTCGGCTGGCAGCACATGTTCGTGCCGACGGCGATCTCGACATCGCCGATGTGGCATGGACGTTGGCCGGCCGGGCGAACTTTGAGCATCGGGCCGTCGTTGTCGGCGACGATCGGGACCGGTTGCTGGCCGGGCTCGACGAACTGGCCGGCGACGGGCTGGCCGGCTCGGTCATCCGCGGAGCCGCGGCGCCGGTGGGCAAAACCGTGTTTGTCTTTCCCGGCCAGGGCTCCCAATGGCTGGGTATGGGTATCGAATTGCTTGACACCGCACCGGTATTCGCGCAACAGATCGAGGCGTGTGCAGCGGCCTTCGCGGAATTCGTCGACTGGTCGCTGACCGATGTCCTGCGTGGCGCACCGGGCGCTCCGGGTATGGATCGGGTGGACGTGGTGCAGCCGGTGCTCTTCGCGGTGATGGTGTCGCTGGCCGAACTGTGGAAGTCGGTCGGGGTCCGGCCGGATGCGGTAATCGGGCACTCCCAAGGTGAAATCGCCGCGGCCTATGTCGCCGGCGCGCTGTCGTTGCGAGATGCCGCGCGGGTGGTCACCTTGCGCAGCAAGCTGCTGAGGTCACTGACCGGCCCCGGAGGCATGTTGTCGATCGCATGCAGCACCGAACGGGCCCGGGAGTTGTTGGCGCCCTACGGTAGTCGGGTCAGCATCGCCGCTGTCAACGGCCGCTCGGCCGTCGTGGTCTCCGGCGATGGGACCGCCCTGGACGAACTTGTCGGCTTCTGCGCCGACCTGGAACTGCGCACCCGACGAATCGACGTTGACTACGCATCGCATTCGGTCGAGGTCGAGGCGATTCACGGTGAGCTTGCCGAGGCTTTGGCTGGACTCGAGCCGCAATCTTCGCGCACCGCCTTCTTTTCCACGGTAACCGGAAACCGTTTGGATACAGCGGGATTGGATGCTGAGTACTGGTATCGCAACATCCGCCAGACCGTGCAGTTCGACCAGGCCGTGCGCAGTGCGTGCGAGCACGGGTACCGAACATTCATTGAATCCAGTCCGCATCCCGCGTTGATCGCCGGGATCGAAGACACGGCCAACGATTGCGGCCCAGGCGACGCCGAGGCCATCGTCGTTCCGACCCTGGGCCGCGAGGACGGTGGACTCGAACGGTTCCTGACATCTGCCGCCACCGCGTTTGTCGGGGGAGTGAATGTGGATTGGCGCGGCCTACTCGGCGGCGCGGGCTTCGTGGAGCTGCCGACGTATGCCTTTGATCGGCGGCGCTTTTGGCTGTCCGGAGAAGGGGTGGTCGCCGATGCGGGCGGCTTGGGGCTGGGAACCAGCGAACACCCTCTGCTGAGCGCCGTGGTGGAGCTACCGGCTTCGGGTGGGGTGGTGTTGACGGGCCGGTTGTCGCCGAGTTTGCAGGGCTGGCTGGGCGATCACGCCGTGTCCGGTGCCGTGGTATTCCCCGGCGCCGGATTTGTCGAATTGGCGATCCGCGCGGGTGACGAAGTCGGCTGCCCGACGGTCGACGAACTGACACTACAAGCACCATTGATGTTGCCGGCCAAGGATTCCGGATCTGGCTCGGTAGCGGTGCAGGTCGTAGTGGGGGCAGCCGAAGAATCTGGTCAGCGAAGCGTGTCGATATATTCGCGCCCCGACACCGGCTCCGGCTGGGTCTGCCACGCCGAGGGGACGCTGAGCACGGGGTCGGTCGAGCCGAGTGCGGATCTGTCGGTGTGGCCACCCGCGGGGGCGGTGGCCGCAGACCTGGCTGACGGCTACGAGCAGCTGGCGGCGCGCGGGTACGGCTACGGCCCGGCATTCCAGGGGTTGACCGCGACGTGGGTTCGTGGTGATGAGGTGTTCGCCGAGGTGCGGCTACCGGAGGCCGCCGGGGGCGTCAACGGGTTCGGCGTGCACCCGGCGTTGCTTGACGCGGCGATGCATGCCCTGGTGATGACCGACCAAATCGCCGGGCACACCGGCGAAGTGATGTTGCCGTTCTCGTGGCAGGGTGTGTCGTTGCATGCCGCCGGTGCATCCGCGGTCCGCGCGCGCATCACGGTGGCGAGCACTTCCCCTTCCTCGAAGGCCGTCTCGATCGAGCTGGCCGACGGGCTAGGGTTGCCGGTGCTGTCCGTGCGCGCGATGGTGGCCCGCCCGGTGAGCGAGCAGCAGCTGCGTGCGGCGGTGTCGAGCGCGGGTCCGGACCGGCTATTCGAGGTCGTGTGGTCGCCGGCTACGACAACTCGTGCCGATGCGGCTGTGTCCTATCAACTGCTTGAATCCATTGCCACTGAACAAGATCCGGTGGCGGGGACTTACTGCCGCACGCATGAGGTGCTGGCTGCCGTGCAGTCTTGGCTGACCGAGCATGACTCCGGAGTGCTGGTTGTCGCGACTCGAGCAGCGATCGGGTTGGCGGGCGAGGACGTTACCGATCTAGCCGGTGCCGCGGTGTGGGGGCTGGTGCGTTCGGCGCAAACGGAGCATCCGGGCCGGATTGTGCTCGCGGATTCCGATGGGCCCCTTGATGATGACGCGATTGCCACCGTTCTAGCCCTCGGCGAACCTCAGGTGTTGTTGCGCGGCGGCAAGACTTACACCGCGCGGGTACACGGCAGCCGGGCTGTCGACGGCATCATGGTGCCGCCCGGCGACGGGCCGTGGCGGCTGGGCATCAGCAGCGCAGGCACCTTCGAAAACCTTTATCTGGAGCCGGTTCCCAACGCTGATGCGCCATTAGAACCAGGCCAGGTTCGGGTGGCTCTTCGCGCCATCGCCGCGAACTTCCGTGACGTCATGATCACCCTGGGCATGTTCACCCACGACGCCCTGCTCGGTGGCGAAGGCGCCGGCGTGGTGGTCGAAGTCGGGCCCGGGGTCACTGAATTCGCGGTCGGCGACTCGGTGTACGGATTCTTCCCGGACGGCAGCGGCACGCTGGTCGCCGGCGATATCCGCCTGCTGGTGCCGAAACCTGCGGACTGGTCCTACGCCGAAGCCGCCGCTATCTCAGCGGTCTTCACCACGGCGTACATGGCGTTCATCCACCTTGCCGATGTCAAACCGGGCCAGCGGGTGCTGGTGCATGCCGCCGCCGGCGGTGTGGGGATGGCGGCCGTGCAGTTAGGCCGGCACCTGGGCCTGGAGGTCTTCGGCACCGCGAGCCGCGGCAAGTGGGACACGCTGCGGGCCATGGGCTTCGACGACGACCACATCGCGGATTCACGCAGCCTGGAGTTCGAGGACAAGTTCCGGGCAGCTACCGGCGGCCGCGGCATGGACGTGGTGCTGGACTCGTTGGCCGGCGAATTCGTCGATGCCTCGCTGCGTCTGGTCGCCCCCGGCGGCGTCTTCCTGGAGATGGGCAAGACCGACATCCGCGACCCCGACGGCGTCGCCCTGGAATACCCGGGCGTGCGTTACCGCGCCTTCGACCTTTTCGAGCCCGGCCGTCCGCGGATGCACCAGTGGATGCTGGACCTCGCCGAGCTGTTCGACGCCGGCGTGCTGAATCCGCTGCCGGTGACGACTTTTGACGTGCGACGCGCGCGTAGCGCACTGCGGTACCTGAGCCAGGCCCGCCACGTCGGCAAGGTCGTGATGACGTTGCCTTCCGGGCTGTCGGCTGGCAGCGTGCTGATCACCGGCGGCACCGGGATGGCGGGTTCGACGCTAGCTCGTCACCTCGTGGCCCAGCACGGAGTCGAGGACTTGGTGCTGCTGAGCCGCCGCGGCCCGGACGTGCCCGGATCTGCCGAGCTGATCGCCGAGTTGCAGGCGGCCGGAGCCCGAGTACGGGTGGTCGCCTGCGACGCGGCCGACCGAGCGGCGCTGGCGACGGTGATTGCCGATATCTCTGCGGAACGACCGCTTTCGGGCGTTATTCACGCGGCCGGCGTGCTCGACGACGCGATGGTCACCTCACTGACGCCCGAGCGCGTCGATGCGGTGCTGCGGGCCAAGGTGGATGCGGCGTGGAATCTGCACGAACTGACCCGCGATCTGGATCTGTCGGCTTTCGTGATGTTTTCGTCGATGGCAGGACTGGTGGGATCATCGGGCCAGGGCAACTACGGGGCGGCCAATTCGTTTCTCGACGCGCTGGCCGCCCATCGCCGGGCGCATGGGCTGCCGGCCATTTCGTTGGCGTGGGGTCTGTGGGATCAAACCAGCGCCATGACCGGTGGATTGGACGCCGCCGACCGCGCCCGGCTGGGCCGCGACGGCATTCTGGCGTTGTCCTCGGCCGAGGCGATGGAATTGTTCGACACCGCTTTGATCGTCAACGAACCATTCATGGCGCCCGCCCGCATCGATCTGGGTGCGCTGCGCGCCCACGCGGTGGCGGTGCCGCCGATGTTCACCGACCTGATCAACGCGCCGACCCGGCGCCGGGTCGACGACTCACTGGCAGCCGCGAAGTCGAAATCGGCGCTCGCGCACCGCCTGCACGGGCTACCCGAAGCCCAGCAGCACGGCGTGCTGCTGGATCTGGTGCGCTCGCACATCGCCACCGTGCTGGGGAACACCACCGCCGAGGCGATCGACCCCGACCGCGCGTTCCAGGAGTTGGGCTTTGACTCGCTGACCGCGGTCGAAATGCGCAACCGGCTCAAAACTGCTACCGGACTGGCGCTTTCGCCCACCCTCATCTTCGACTACCCAACGCCCAACGGCCTGGCCGGCTACATCCGCACCGAACTCGCCGGCGTCCCGCAGGAGATCAAACACACCCCGGTGGCGCGCGCCACCGAAGACGATGCGATCGCAATCGTCGGTATGTCGTGTCGCTATCCGGGCGGGGTGAATTCGCCCGACGACCTTTGGGACATGCTGACCGAGGGCCGCGACGTGCTATCCGAATTCCCCAGCGATCGTGGCTGGAATCTGGCCGGGCTGTACAACCCGGACCCCGATGTTGCCGGGACGTGCTACACCCGTACCGGCGGCTTCGTGGACGGTGTCGCGGACTTCGACCCCGCGTTCTTCGGCATCGCGCCCAGCGAGGCGCTGGCCATGGACCCCCAGCAGCGCCTGTTCCTCGAACTGTCCTGGGAAGCGTTGGAGCGCACGGGGATTGATCCCGGAGATCTGCGGGGCAGCGCCACCGGCGTGTTCGCCGGGGTGTACACGCAGGGCTACGGCATGGGTGCCGCCCCAGCCGCGGAGGGCTTCCGGCTGACCGGGCAGTCGTCGAGTGTGGCATCGGGGCGGGTGTCGTATGCGCTGGGGCTGGAGGGCCCTGCGGTGTCGGTCGACACAGCGTGCTCATCATCGTTGGTGGTGTTGCACATGGCCGCGCAGTCGCTGCGTTCGGGTGAATGCGACCTGGCGCTGGCCGGCGGCGTCACGGTCAATGCCACGCCCGACATCTTCGTGGAGTTCAGTCGCATGCGCGGGTTGTCCGCGGACGGCCGCTGCAAGGCCTACGCCGGTGCGGCCGACGGCACCGGATTCTCCGAAGGCGGCGGCATGCTCGTGGTGGAGCGGTTGTCGGACGCGCAGCGCCTCGGGCACCCGGTGTTGGCGGTGGTGCGGGGTTCGGCGATCAACCAGGACGGTGCATCAAACGGGTTGACCGCGCCCAATGGCCCGTCGCAGCAGCGGGTGGTGCGTGCCGCGCTGGCCAATGCCGGGTTGGCCGCGGCGGAGGTGGACGTGGTCGAGGGCCACGGCACCGGGACCACGTTGGGCGATCCGATTGAGGCCCAGGCGTTATTGGCGACTTATGGGCAGGACCGCAGCGAGCCGCTGTGGCTGGGGTCGATCAAGTCGAACATGGGCCACACGCAGGCCGCCGCCGGTGTCGCCGGTGTGATCAAAATGGTCCTGGCGATGCGGCACCAGATGTTGCCTGCCACATTGCATGTCGACGAACCGAGCCCGCATGTGGACTGGTCGATGGGGGCGGTGTCGTTGCTGACCGAGGCGCGGCCCTGGCTCGCGGACGGTCGACTGCGCTGCGCCGGCATCTCGTCGTTCGGGATCAGCGGCACCAACGCGCACGTGATCGTCGAGGCGGTCCCGGTTGAGCAGCCTGTCGAGCCCGACCACGTCGTGGACACTCCGACACCACCGGTCGTGTCGTGGGTGGTGTCGGCGAAGTCGACCTCTGCCTTGGAGTCTCAGGCCGCGCGGTTGGCGACGCATGTCCGGGCCCACGACGAACTGGACATCGCCGATGTGGGGTGGTCATTGGCGGGTCGGTCGAACTTCGAGCACCGGGCCGTCCTCGTCGGCGGTGAGCGCGACGTCTTGCTCGCCGGCCTGGATGAGCTGGCCGGGGACGACCTGGTCGAGACGATCATCCGCGGCACGGCGACACCCGGTGGCAAGACCGTCTTCGTCTTCCCCGGTCAAGGATCCCAAATACTCGGCATGGGAATGGGATTGCACGCCGCATATCCGGTGTTCGCCGAGGCGTTCGACAATGTCGTGACCGAACTCGACCAGCACCTGCTTCGGCCACTGCGCGACGTCATCTGGGGTCGCGACGAAAATCTCTTGAACACAACGGAATTCGCCCAGCCAGCGCTGTTCGCGGTCGAGGTTGCCTTATTCCGGTTGCTGGAATCCTGGGGCGTACACCCCGACTTCGTGATGGGCCACTCGATCGGGGAGCTGTCGGCCGCACACGTCGCCGGTGTGCTGTCGCTGCGCAATGCCGCGGTGCTGGTGGCGGCCCGGGGCCGATTCATGCAGGCGTTGCCGGCGGGCGGGGCGATGATCGCCGTGCAGGCCACCGAAGACGAGGTGCGGCCGCTGCTGGTGCCCGAAGTGGGCATCGCTGCGATCAACGGGCCTGCCTCGGTGGTGATTTCGGGCGCCGAAGCCTCGGTGATCGCGATCGCGGATCAACTTCGCGCCGAAGGCCACCGCGTCCACCAACTCGCCGTCTCGCACGCGTTCCACTCTCCGTTGATGGACCCGATGATCGACGAATTCGGCACTGTTGCAGCCGGGCTCGCTGTCGGTAAGCCGTCCATACCGATCGTGTCGAACCTGACCGGGCAGCTGGCATCCGACGACTTCGCGACGACGGCGTACTGGAAGCGACACGTCCGCGACGCGGTGCGGTTCGCGGACAGCGTGCGTTTCGTGCAGTCGGCCGGCGCAACCCGTTTCCTCGAAGTCGGGCCGAGCAGTGGGCTGATGGCATCGGTCGAAGAACTGCTGGCCGACACACCCGTGGCAACCATGTCCGCCCTGCGCAAGGACCGGCCGGAGCCGCAGACCCTGACCAACGCCGTCGCACAGGGATTCGTCGCCGGCATGGACGTGAACTGGCGCAACGCATTCGGCAAGGCTCATTTCGTCGAGTTGCCCACCTATGCCTTTGAGCGGCGGCGCTTTTGGATCTCCGGGGACGGCGCCCCGGCCGATGCTGCCGGTCTGGGCCAGGCTGCAGGCGAACATGCCTTGCTCGGCGCGGTGGTGGAATTGCCCGCCACCGGCGGAGTGCTACTGACCGGCCGGTTGTCGACAAGCACGCAGGGCTGGTTGGCCGATCATGCCGTCGGCGGCGTGGTGCTGTTCCCCGGTGCCGGATTCGTCGAATTGGCCATCCGCGCCGGCGACGAGGTCGGTTGCGGAATTGTCGACGAGCTGAATTTGGCGGCGCCGCTGGTGTTGCCGGCCGGCGGCTCGGTCGCCATTCAGGTCGTGGTCGGAGGACCGGATGATTCGGGCGCCCGTGCGGTGTCGGTGTTTTCCCGGGCCGACACGGGATCTGGCTGGTCATTGCACGCCGAAGGCGTCCTGCGGGCGGGATCGACGCAGCCGAGCGCGGATCTGTCCGCGTGGCCGCCAGTGGGCGCGGTCCCGGTGGACATCGGCGACGGGTACGAGCAATTGGCCGAGCGCGGCTATGGCTACGGACCCGCATTCCGCGGCTTGACGTCGATGTGGCGTCGCGGCGA
>Ga0182030_10006366_pt1 | contig 24925 bp, 24 predicted proteins | sample 812S3MmetaG_FD_121299 | JGI IMG/M metagenome (GOLD analysis project Ga0182030, IMG submission 121299) | Permafrost microbial communities from Stordalen Mire, Sweden - 812S3M metaG (Illumina Assembly) | ecosystem: Environmental > Terrestrial > Soil > Wetlands > Permafrost | place: Sweden...
ATCGAAGGCTTCATGTTTCTCCTCGGCATCAGCCACGGGAAACAGCTTTGATCCCTTGCCATGGATTGCATCAGTGCCTCCGTGATTACCTGGTTCTTAGGGGCGACATTTGATTTCAATGCGAAGGTCGGGCGGCCCTTGGGAATCCGTCGATTCCAGGATTTCAACGGCGTGCATGGGCTCAGGTTTCATCCATTCCACACTCCATCTGCCGGGATGAATCGCCTCGTTCGTGCTTGGAATGTCCCGAACATTACCGTCGGCGCCACGGTAACGGACGTGTGGTGACTTGCCGCCTGTGTCCCAACTGAGCAGGAGGCTCGGCCAGCGGTGGTGATGCATCGGCACCGTTGTGCCAGGCGAAACACTGACTTCGAGCACGCGTACCAATGCGTTTTCAAAAATTACTCTGTGACTTTTGGGCGCAGCCTGCACAGCGTCGTAGCCGTCGGGAAAATCCGATTTGTCTTGCCCATACACGTAAAAGTGGCTGGCAAGGAGAACAAGGCAACAAACGGCTAATGCGGCGCATAGTACTCGCCTTCGGGCATGCAACAAGCGTTTTTGATTTTTCATTTTTGATCATCCTCCTGTCCTCGTGTCGAAATGTTGCTCTTGAGCATCGCGGGAACGGCTGCTTCATTTTTTCTCTCCCTGGAGCTTTCTTAAAGCGACCGTGACCAGTGTTTGTACTACGGCTTAACCTGATAGAAGCCGTCCATACCCGCTTTCATGCGATTGTCATGGGGCAGAGACACATCCATATATGGGATCGTCGGGAACCTGTCCACCGTCACCATCGTGTGCCTGCATGAGTTCGATGACATCGGCGCGTTTGCCGCCTTGTAGCACCACCTTGCCGTGCCAATGTCGAGTGTGCAAACACCGAACCGTTCGCCGAGCGTGACCAGATACGGGCGGACGCGCTCGCCCCTCTTCATGGTCATCATTGGGCCGGTTCCATAGATGTAGCCGTTGCTGGCAAACTTGGCATTGGCAACGTCGAAGCTTGATCCAAGGCCAAAACAATTGCGGCCATTATCGACCGGCGCGGCCATGCCGCGCCGAGTAACCATCCTTCAATTCCTGGACGCGGAGTGATAGAGTCGGACGATCGAACCGGATCGTCCAGTCAAGAGCAACACACAATGCGGGCATCATTTTCGAGCTTTCGCCCCTTCATTCAGCCCCCAGTGCGAAATGTTGGGCAAAAAAATCTCTTTTGTTCCAGCTTGGTTTTTGCGGGTCGTTCGCGATCATGAAACCGCAAAAGAAACATATAACGGGCAAACATCGCGCCTGCCTCAAAATTCAACCCCGGTTGCTGCATGTCGTCATTCGGCTGGTGCTGTCGTGTCGTCAGCCAGTTCATGAAAATATCCATCGGTTTGATCTCCGGGTCGGACGACCGAATCCCCGGTTCCGGCATGATGGCGGGAATACCCTGCTGAACAAACGAGTATTGATCACTGCGGATGAAGACCACTTCTTCCGGCACGGGGTCAGGCGTTACCGCCAGGTGCATGCGCTCGGCGGCTCGGCGGACTGCCACATCCAAGCTGGAATGTTCGGATCCGAACGCGATGATGTCCTGTATCGGCCATAACATCGGGACCTGGTCAACATTCAGGTCCGCCACAATCGTGCCGCGATCCACGGTGGGATAGTGGGCGAAATAGCCAGAGCCCATGAGGCCTGCTTCTTCGCCCGTAAAAGCTACAAATAGGATCGACCGCCGTGGTTTCGGATCCATCCTGCTGAAGGCGCGCGCTACTTCGAGTATGGTGGCCGAACCCGATGCGTTGTCCAAGGCGCCGTTATAAATATTGTCGCCATCCACCGGTTCCCCGATGCCGAGGTGGTCGAGATGCGCACTGTAGACGAGGGCTTCTTTTAAAGCCCGATCACTTCCTTCCAGGCGGGCGACGACGTTGGAACTGTGCGCATCCTCCGACCGAGTGACGTTGCGTATCTTGGCTGTGACAGGAAGGGTGAAGGGAGACAGTTTCCCAGCCTTGGCCGCTGCGAAAACCTCGTCCGCTGTGTGCGAACTGCCTTCGAACAAGCGCCGGGTCGCATCCAAACTCAGGAACGCGACGCCCTTCAATTCCGGAAAATAGGGTTTTGGAAAACCCTGTTTGTCGAGCCACCGGAATTGCGGCACGACCGATTCCTTGACGAACCTGGAGAACGGAAACATCTCCTCAGACGCCGGATCGTCTAGGACGAGGACCCCGACCGCGCCATGAGCGACTGCGTTTTTGGCCTTGACTTCGGTAGATGTGTAGTACGCCTTGATGGATGATGGGAAGTTAGGCGCCGCGAGTATCAGAGCTATGATTTTGCCTCTTGCATCAATTCCCTTGTAGTCGTCGTAGTTTTGCTCAGGTGCCGTCACTCCGTAGCTGACAAACACCACTGGAGCCTCGACCGAGCGGTCTGCGCGTGCCGGATCAACCGCCGGCAAGTAGTCCTTACCAAATGCAAGAGTCTCTTCTTTGCCTCCACGAGACCAAACTAAGGAGGAGTTCGCGGGATCGGGCTTTACCCGGCGTAGTGGCACATACTGGAAGTAGGTGCCGTTATCGCCAGCTGGCTGAAGGCCCATACCTTCGAACTGCGTCGCCATGAATTTCGCAGCAATATCAAAACCGCGGGTAGCCGTACCGCGACCCTCAAGCAAGTCGTCAGAGAGAAAGCGCATGTCCGCGCGAATCGCTTCCGGTCGAATCGAGGCCATTGCCGCGTCTGATGGACCTTCCTGCGCCCACAGAAAATCGACCCATAGCAAAAGCACGACAGCGGACACGTACAACCATCGGCGAGTCTGTAGATTACTCATCATGCGGATCTCCTGAAATATCGAATTCTCCATCGAATAATTGTGAACATGCTGAAATTTCCCTCCTCGTGACTCTCCGTTCACTTTGATTCACGTTCGCCCCAGTTTTGGCAGCGGGCCGCCGCCGATTTTGGACTGGTAATGCCGATTTCCCGGCGATATTCACCGATGGGCTTCCTCATGCCGTTAGCGTTAGTGCTTGGCCAACGTCGCAGACGATCCCGGCTTTCCAATACCGCGATTCCTGGGCGCCGGAGAAATGAGTGCCTTGTGTGGTTGGACATTATCTGGAAAGCGGTAACGTCGCCAGCTAAGTCCGGCTTCCTTGGGTGCTCCAAAGAGTTCAGGATGCAGGTACGTCCCACGTTCTTCTTCTGACTTTAGTTCTTCAACTGGAATGCGGTGTGCGTTCGCCCACGCGTCATGGCGAATCCCTGTGACTTGCCACGACACCTTCAGGCCGATTCGCCCCCCGCTAATCTTGAACTGATTGTTAGCGATCTCTTCGGCGACATAGACTGGGGCGAATCCACCGACACAGGTTAACTGGTAACGGAAGTCGCGATTGAGCGCGCCAAACCACTCCGGCAAGGTGATCACGGCTTCGCCGCTTGCATCCAGGGCTACCACTCCGTCGTACATGTTCTTCATGTCCGGAGATTCTACGAAGGAGTGGTACAAATATTGATTGGAGGGATCGAGTGGATGATCGATCTTGAAGGACCCGCCGTTCTTAGAGAGATTGCCGTTAACAAAGACATTCCCGTCGAAGTGCCCCGCGTAGCTGGAGCTGTCATAGACCGCGCCATACACGCCGGTTCCTCCCGAAGCAGTATTGACGCCCGCAACTCCCGATCCCGAGTTGCCGTTCGCGATGCCGTGCACACCATCCGGACCGGCTCCGTTGAAGAAGCTGTTGCCGAATGATTCACCCCAAACGCCTTGTCCGCCGTATTGCGTGTCCCCGTAGACGCCTATGCCACCACCAGGATCATTAGTTGCCGTGCCCACCACACCGACCGCGTTCCCGTATGTTTGCCCATATATTCCTGTGCCGGTGCCCGAGATACCCTGAATGCCGTAATAAGTACCGGATTCCCCGATCACGCCAACGCCGTCGTTTGTTATGGCGGCGAATGCATCACCGCCGGTCGAACCCACATAGATGCCATTCCCGTCGCTATTGATCACCTCCACTAACGGCTGGTTATAGGCTGTTGAGCCACTGAAGATTCCATAAAATCCGTTTATCGTTTGCCCGGTGATCGCGCCTGCGGCGGTCAAGTTCCCCGTGATAGATTGATCCGCGCTGAAAGTATTGCTGGTTGCGAGTCGTGGAACCTTGGTTGTGTCCAGATTGAGCGTGACCTTGCCGCTGGTGCCGCCGCCGGTCAGATCCGTGCCAGCTGTCACGCCCGTGATCGTACCCGTACCTGCCGCCGAGCAGGCCCATGTTGAACCATTCCATTGCAGAACTTGTCCGCTTGAGCATGACGTCAGAAGATTCAGCGTGACATTGCCTTTCGTGCCGCCGCCCGTCAGGCCTGCACCCGCCGTCACTCCCGTAATCGATCCCGCCGGTCCCGGAGGTCCGGTCAGCACGACGTCCAACTCCGGCGGATGGCTCGTCGTTGTCGTCTCTTTACTATTCAGGGCAAACGAAACCGTCCCGTCCGGCACGATCGCGATGCCGTCGTTGGCCGTTCCATTCAACCAGTCCACCACCGCCGTCGTTACGTCGACGAGAACGTATTGGTTCTTGTCGGCGGTGGTCACTGGTATTGCTGAGGCGATAGCGCTGCCCAACGTAGGAGCGTCGTTTGCTGTGAGCGTGCTTTCCTTCCACGAACTGGTGACCAGGTCTACGTTGAACGACCCGGCGGTCGTTACCGTGCTGACATAAATTTTCAGGGTGGCCTTGGCCACCATCGAACCGGTGACGGTCGGAGGAATGCCGGATAGATCGAAGCGAACGAAGGTGGTTGCTCCCGCACTCTCCACTTCCAAAGTATTCTTCGTACCGAAGTTCACCGTGGGAGAACTGGTTAGCGTGTAGGAATCGTCGCTCGGAGTGATCTGTGCGAAAGCGATGGTGGCCGACATGCAAATCAACAGGGTGAGCTCTAGACTCGCGCGGAAAGCTGGGATCATTCTCGTGGTCATAATCCTCCTGATATGTTGGTATTCAAGTTCCTACGGTGCCGCGGTGATTCTCTAAAGTCTGGGAGTCTGCGTGTTCCGCAAACTCCCCGCGCCGCCACGTCCTTCCCCGGTCCGTGACGGCGATCTCTCCAAACCTTCAGTTTTGGCTAGGCGTCCAGTGTTTTAATTTCAGTTTGCCGCGATCCCCGACTGCATTCATTGCCCCATTCCTCCCAAAACCACGAGCTGCGGGCTTCCGGGAACGCTATCGGTAATCTTGAGCGTCGCAGTTCGAGCGCCCGTTGCCTTAGGAGTGAAAGTCACGACGACGGAACAACTCGCCCCTGGAGCCAGCGTAGCGGGTGACAGCGGACATGTTGTGGTCTGAGAGAAGTCGCTCGCATCAGCGCCGCTGATCGTCGGCTTCTTTACCGTGATCGGAGTGCCGCTCGGGTTGCCAATAGTGATCGACAGCGGGTTACTCTTCGTTTCGACTTTCTCTGCGCCGAAGTCCAGCGCATTAGGAAAGATTCCGATGACCGGCAGGTTGAGCATGATCGACACTTTTCCTAAGTAGGCATCCGGCACGGCGAGATCGGATCCACCATCGTTGTTTAAGTCGGAAGCTGCAAGAAAGGTGGGGTAGTTTCCGCCCGGATAGTCGACGCGCGGTTGGAAGGTGCCGTCGCCGTTGCCAAACAGAACAGAGGTCGTACCCACGCAGTTGGAGGCGGGTGTATTGCAATTATTACTGGTCACAGCCAGGTCCAACGCTCCATCGCTGTTGAAATCGCCAGTGACTATGCCAAAACCCAAGCTGTTGATCAGATAATCGACGCTCGGCTGAAATGTGCCGTCGCCGTTCCCGAGCAGAATTGAAACTGTATTTGTTCCGTTGTTCGCAAGGGCCAAGTCGGGTTTGCCGTCATGATTAAAATCTCCCTCGACCATTTGAAAAACGACATTACCCGCAGCGAAGGACACGGCCGGCTGAAATGTGCCATCGCCCTTGCCCAGCAAGACACTGACGGTGTCATCGTTGGTGTTTGTCGTAGCCACATCAAGTTTGCCATCGAGGTTAAAGTCGGCAACGACTACGGCTACTGGATAGAACCCCACGGTATAGTCGACGTGCGATGAAAATCCGCCATGTCCGTTGCCGAGTGCTACGGAAACGGTATTTACATCATCGTTGGTGGTAACTAAATCCAGGTTCCCATCGCCGTTGAAATCGCCGGTGGCGATTCCCAAAGGCCATTGGCCTGTCGCAACTACAGGAGCAGGTTCGAAAGTACCATCGCTCTTGTCGAGGAGGATGGAAACGGCGTTCGACCCGGCAGTTGGCATGGCCAAATCCGGAAGACCGTCTCCGTTGAAGTCTCCGATACTTAAACCGGCAGGACTAAACCCGGTGGTGTACGTTACTGGAGGCTTGAATTTGCCCACGCCTTTGCCAAGCAAGATCGATGCGGTATTGCTACCGAAATCCGTAACCGCCAGGTCTGGAATATGATCGCCGTTAAAATCGGCTGCCCGGACCGTAAAAGGCACGGTTGTATTCCCGATAGCGAGGGTGGAATGAGATTGAAATGTTCCCTTACCCTCATTGGCCAGAACGGTGACGTTGTTAGAGCCCGAATTGGCGATGGCCAAGTCGAGCTTGCCGTCTCCAGTAAAATCTACCGCGGTGAGCGCCCATGGCAACGAGCCTGCCCCGTAAATTTCTCTTGGTTTGAACGTGCCATTTCCTTTTCCGAACAAAACAGAAACCGTGTTGTCGCCGTAATCCGCCGTCGCCAAATCGAGCACGCCGTCGCCGTTGAAGTCAGCTACGGTCAGGGCATATGGGCTGTTTCCTGTGCGGTAGTCGACGTGGGTCTGGAAGGTGCCGTCACCGTTGCCGAGAAGGATGGAAATATCGTTGCTGTCGATGCTGGCGACGGCAAGATCAAGTTTGTGATCGCCATTAAAATCGCCCAGTACCAGCGACCAGCAGAGAGGGCCGGACTGGTATTGAACGGCGGGTTTGAAAGTTCCGTCGCCATTGCCCATGAAGATCGCAACTTGCTCTGAACCGGCTAAGACTGCGAGATCAAGATGATTGTCGCCATTGAAGTCGCCGGCGACGACGGCGCGTGGATCATTACCCGCGACGTAGCTCACCTGTGGTTGGAAGGTGCCGTCTCCATTGCCCAACAGGATGGCAACCGAGTCGGTCGCCTCACTCGTCACCGCGAGATCCAGCTTGTTGTCGTGGTTAAAGTCGCCGACCGTAATGGCGGCAACGTAACCGCCGCCGACTGAATAGTCGACATGGTTTTGAAAGGTGCCGTCGCCGTTGCCCAAGAGGATCGATACAGTACCGCTCGCCCAATTCGCGACCGCCAAATCCAAATTGTGGTCTCCGTTAAAATCGGCGACCGCGATCGCGTCCGGTCTCACTCCAGTGGCGTAATCGACGTGCGGCCGAAGAGTTCCGTCAGCATTGGCGAGCAGAATCGAGACCGTGTCTGAGCCATAATTTGCGATGGCGATACTCTGCGGACCGCCAGTCTGAAAAGCACCGGTGGCGACCGCGTTCGGAGTATTGCCGGCGGCCAGATCCATCCGGCCAAAAACATATCGGTTGGCGGCGCTCGGCGCACCCGGCAACCGGTCCGCTTCTAGCGAAGATGTTTGATGAGCCTCACGCGAACGAGGATCGAAGATCGCGGGCAGCGATTGCGCCTCGGTCGCCGCTGGAGAAATGCGTCGAGATTGCGTCAGAATTTGTTCCAGTTTCTGCTTGACCAGGTTTGACGAGGAGCCCTTAGACGCAGGCGCAGTCTCAGTTTGTGCCGCCAGGATGGCTGGGAAAATCAAGGCAAGAACCAGAGAGAACAAAATTCGGAGACGGAATTCTTTGCTGTGGTGCATAACTATCCTCCTGCTGATATGGTTCGATTTACGATCTCGTTGACTAGCTCATGCTGCTGGAACGGCCCCTTCAATCGCCCAGATAAAACACACTCGGCAAGTTCTGCAGAGAAAGCACAGAGATTCCGCCATACGGGGTTACGCCCGTGCCTCCGCTCTCGGCGGTCAGATCGATGTTTTTCCAGACCGTTGCGTGGGGGAGGGAAGTAGAAACTGATCGACGTGAGCTTGCCCCGACATGTAGTAGACCCCGAGTCGATTCGCAGTGTTGAGGCCCGCCATGGACGTGCCGGGATAGGCTGGTGGAGTCTTTGTCTTCTTCGTCAAATCGGAGCTGCTCCACTTCACGTTGTTGGTGGAAGCGAGCTGCAAGATGTGGTTGTTATCAGCTTGGACATAGACCCTCAACCTCTTAGTGCCAGGTAGGACCAGCGCATTGAGGCTATTTCCCGGCACCGAGGGGTTACTGTTGGTTAGAGCCGTCAGATCTTTATCGGACCAGTTCGAGTCGTTGTAAAGGTATTGATGAACGTGGCCAGAAAAATCGAGGAAGTAAATATATTGATAGTTGCCGATGTTGAATCCGGTCATTGCATTTCCGTCTGCTGAAGCGCCGCCCGTGATCACCGTGAGATCCTGGTCTTGCCAGTTCGTGCCGTTGGTATTGAAAATCTGGTGCAAGTTACCGGAGTTGACGTCTTTATAGAAGATATGAACTGCGGGCGATGTGGTGAAGACCACCAGTTGCCCAAATGCTTGTGGACCTCCGACTATTTTTGTGAGGTCGGTGTCGACCCACTTACAGTTGTTGTATAGCAGTTGATGAAGGTCGTAATTGAGGTCGATGTAGTAAACGTACTGGTAGTTTCCAATTGAGAAGGCAGAAACCGCGTATTCGTTAGGCGCCGGCGCACCCGTTTCGGCCGTCAGATCTTCATCACTCCAGTTTGTGCCGTTATAGAAAAGTTGATGCAGATGGTATGGCTTGCCCGCGAAGTAGTAGACATGCTCCTGATTATTGGGTGTTGTCAGAATGGAAGCGATCTGCGAGAAAACATACGCTTGGCCTCCGCCATGACTCTGGTCTTTCCATGTAGAGCCGTTGTAGGAAAGCTGATGGACGTACTGACCGGAAGCTGGCAGAGCTGCGAATGAAATCAGCGCCGATAAAATACACAATCCGAAAAACAACCGGCGTTCCATTCCTGGATAAATAGTTGTGCTGGTCATGAATTCCTCCTCGGCTAATCTCTAAGGATTCCAACGCTGCGCAATGATTTGGAGTTACTGCGCTAGGTAGTACACATACTGTTCGTTCCCAATTGAAAAGCCAGCCATCTCCCCCGTATAGGTGGCGAGGCCTCCATGGGTCAGCGCGGTGAGATCGCTGTTCTGCCACGTGGTAGCTGGTGTCGGCAGAAAAAGTTGATTCACGTGCCCGCCCGATGCGTAGTACACATGGATCTGTTTGTTGGGTGTAGTGGCAAAGGCAACCGCGCCGTTGGTGGAGTCCGCCAGCGGGCCTTTGGTTTTCTTCGTCAGATCGGCGCTCGTCCACTTAACGTTGTTGGTGGAAGCGAGCTGGATCACGTGATTATTGGTCCCGATGTAGTACACGCGTAACTTCTTGGTATCCGGAACCACCATTGCGGTGATGGCGCCATTGGGGTACTCGGGCGACGGCACCGCCTTGGCCAAGGCCGTCAGGTCCTCATCGGTCCAACTCGCATTGTTGTAGAAAAGCTGGTGGACATCGCCGCCAAAGGCAATGTAGTAGATGTACTGTAGGTTGCCCATGCTGAAGCCGGTTAGCGTGCGTCCCTCGGGTTGGCCGCCATCCGTTAATCCCGTCAGATCCTGAAATTGCCAGCCGCTGCCGACGTTGTACGCCTGGATGACACGCGGCCCGGGCTCGACGTAATACACGTGCAGAGCGTTGTTTGGAGTAGTTACGAAGGCTGCTATTTCGACTCCGTCGCTCTCCGGGGCTCCCCACAAATTCAGATTTGTATCCGTCCAGACCGAGTTGTTGTAGAGAAGTTGATGGATCTCGAAGTCATCGCCGACATAGAAGACATATTGGAGATTCCCAACCGAGAAGCCAACAACGTTGGAACCGTCATTGGCTGCCGGCCCGTGCGCTTCCGCTGTCAGGTTTTCGTCATGCCAGCCGCCACCCACGTTGTAGGCCTGGTGGACCTCGTCAGTACTGGACAGGTAGTACACGTGCAATCCGTTATTTGGGCTGGTGGCGAACGCGCCAAGCCCGGAGACTGGGGTCGCGGGTCCGTCCAGATTGGAGTCGTTCCAGCCGTTGTCGTAGAAAAGTTGGTGGACTTGCTGTCCATAGGCTGGCGCGACGGCAAGTGAAAGCAGAAGCCCGAACGCACAGACGGCATGACGCAGGCGGTTTAAGGTGTCTTTGAATGTAGTCTTGCCAATCATGATGTTCTCCTTGTCCGGAGGGTCGAAAAAGCTCCAGAGGCCGGCCCAGCCTTTCCCGATCCGAGAAAGTGATTTCTCGATTACGACATCCGGCCCCCAGCGAACGCGAATGTGATGCAAATCGGCTGCGGGGTCAATGAAACTGGGTTTTAAGTCTCCCTTAACCGAAACGTCGTTGCCCGACATAAACTTACGGGCTGGTCTTAACTGGAGTGTGATGTCGCTAGCTGTGCTACCATCTCCCAACTTGGGGGAAGGGCATGCCAGGAGTGGGCCTCGATACCGCTTCGGCCCGTTCGAACTGAACATCGGAGAGGAGTCGCTGGCGCGGAATGGCACTCGCGTGAAAGTCCAAGACCTTCCCTATCGACTGCTCGTAATGCTTGTCGAGCGGCCCGGAGAGATCGTCACTCGGGAAGAAGTCCGGCAGCGCCTGTGGCCGGAAAACACGTTCGTTGAGTTCGATAACGCCTGGGCTAGCTATCAGAAAAGTGCGGGACGCGCTTAACGATGACGCCGACACGCCTCGCTACGTTGAAACCGTTCCGCGGCGCGGCTACCGGTTCGTGGCCCCGGTCACGGTTTTGAGTTCCGAGGCTGCGGCCCAACCGGCAGAGATTCTCGCGCCGGTTGCGGGCGTGGGGATTAGAAACACTGCAACCCCAAGAGTACTGCATCATCGATTTGGACGACCCATTTCAATCGGTGCTCTGATAGATCACTATATTGAACGCGAATTGCCGGGAAGGCGGCACTCAACACAACAATCTCATTCCTCGACATTGAAACGCTGGATTCTACCTCGTTGGGGTGACCGGTCGCTGGAGGAGGTTAAACCGGTTGCGGTCGAAGAATGGCTGCGGTCACTTACCCTAGCGCCGAAAACCAAGGTCAACCTTCGGAGTCTTTTTCATCTCATTTATGAGCACGCTCGCAGGTGGGAACTGACCGACCGAAATCCGATTGACCTTGTACGACAGCGCGGCGGTCGCCGATGCATACCGCGCGTGCTGACGCCGAGCGAGATCCGTCTCCTTCTGGCGCAACTGGTTGAGCCTTACCGCGCCATGGTTCTGGTTGCGGCGTGTTTAGGTCTTCGCGTCAGTGAAATCATGGGTCTGCAGTGGCAGGACTTCAACTGGGAGGACCTCGCCGTCTTCATCCGGCGGGGAGTTGTGAACGGAAGATCGGGCGTACCAAAACTGAGGCCTCCCAAAAGTCGCTGCCGATCGATCTTCGGCTCGCCCGTTCTCTACAAGAACTGTGGAAACGCACGTTGCACCAAGGCTTTCAAGACTGGGTCTTCGCGAACAAAGCTGGCCGATCACCTGGACAACAGAACATCCTGCACCGCCATCTGAGGGCCGCCGCGTTACGGGCCGGGATCGGAAAGATTGGTTGGCATACGTTCCGACACTCGTACTCGACCATGCTGCGAGGCGCGGGCAGAGAGATCAAGGTGCAGCAAGAATTGCTGCGGCACTCGACGATTCAAAGCACCCTGAATACTTACACGCAAGCAATTTCCCGAGCAGAAGCGTAGCGCAAACAGTGTAGTGATGGGAATTCTACTCAATGAAAATGCCTCGACGGACCAGCCCCATCGTCTTGGCGCTGGTTATCCATTCTTGTCAATTCGCAATTTCACGCGTGCACCGGTCAGCAGATCTTCCTCGCCGCTCCCCACAGATCGAGAATTGTCTTAGCGTTCGTCTACGGGCGAAGCTTTCGGCACTGCCGGCAAGGGCTCGCCTGCCAGACGTTTTTTCACCAGCCCGGCGAGGAAGTCCGCGAAGGGCGCGATATCTTCGCCGACACTCGCTTTTTCGAGAGCGTTCACGTAGGCGTTGCGGTCGGTTACCGGAATGACGGTCCACGGGTATCCGCCTGACGCCATCATCGTGTTCATCAGGCAGCGCCCGACGCGGCCGTTGCCATCCATATAAGGATGGATGTAGACGAAGATAAAGTGCCCGAGCACCACGCGGACGGCCGGGTGCGGCTCTTCCCGTAGCAGGTCGAAGAACGCCGGCATGGCGTCCCTCACCGCGTCCCGGTTCAGCGGCACGTGCATCGACTTGCGGATATAGACCTGGCCGTTGCGATAGCCCGCGAGGTCGGCGGGCTTCAGCAGGCCGACGGTGACGCTGGGGGCGAACAGCTCTCGATACCACGTGCCGTGGTCCGCGTCCGCGACCTCTCCGGAATTTTCGCCCTTCAGAATTTTGCCGAGGCTTTTCTGCACGGCCTGAAAAGCCTGCCAGTAGCCCCGCGCCGCCATGGCGTTCCGTTGTTCGCGATCGCCCTCGTCGGCTTCCGGATTCCACGTACCGCTGCGTACGCGCTCGATGAGAGCGGGCGTGACCCGGTACCCTTCGATCGACAGCGAATGATAGGCGTCTGTGACGTAGGCGTCGCTGACGCGCTTGAGGTATGCGTCGATATTGCGCGGCGGGCCCGGCGCTTTCGGGAAGCGTTCGATCACCGGCTCACGCATCTTCTGCCAAAGCAGCCGCAGCCTGTTTACGTAAGGAGAAGTTTCGCGGGGCCCGATGACTAGGGAGGGCTTGTCCGTGAAGGGATCGTTCTCCCGCGCGGCATAACCGGCCGCCGTCATCGTTTTCACGATATCGTCCGCGATGCGGTCGCGTCCGACGTTGCGGAAGGCCCCGGCCAAACGTCCGGCGATCACCGTGTGACCGCCCTCAAGCAGTCGGGCGAGAAGGCCGGAGGCGTCCCGTATCATCGGCAACACCACGCGGACATCCGTCGCGTTGTTCGAAAAATAGTTGCGGGAGCACGCGATCAGTGCTGATTCCACCGAAAACAGCCGCAGGCCCTGTTCTTCCTTCCGGTCCGCCGCGGTCGGCAGCGCGATGCGAAGCTCCAGCAGGGACGTGCCATGCGGGAGTTTTGTGACCTTGTTGCCCGCGCGCGGCGACCGCGCAGCGAGCTGGCCGGGCACGGTCCAGTTGCCGGCATGAAGCGAAAGCGATTGTTCCGGCGAAAGGCACCACCGCGCGCCGAAACGCGCTTCCAGATACGCGGCGCAGAAACGCCAGAAGGATGCGTACCAGGCCGTGCTCTCGCCTTTCACTTCGTCCGGGCGGCTCGGGATATACCAGCCCTTGATGACTTCCTGCAGGAAGCCGTTGCGCAGGAGGCGCTCCCGGTGCGTGCGTGACAGGTCGCGCGCCCGGATCGCCCCAGCTCCTTCCGCGGTCTGGAGGTCCCGCAGGATTTCGAGGGACTGCGCGAGTTTTTCAGGGGGTATGGCCATGGCCGGCTTGCTTTGGGGTTCGTGTTTCTATTATCCGATTGTGTTGCGCTGTATTTATACTATTGCGCTGTATCGTTATTATCCTATTACGTTGTACCATTTTTATCTTATTGTGTCGAGAGAGGACTGGTCCCGCGCGCCGGGAGCCTGTTTGCGGATTACTTCTGCATCGGCGACTACACGCCCGGAATCGTGCCAGTGGCAAGCCGGCAATACCCAAGTGGGTGCGACCTATCGAATTCCGACCTGGCCTCGCACACTGTCAATCAACTTCTTGGAATCGTAGCCGATCCCGGCCTTGAACACCGTCTCGACGTTCTCGATCTCGTCGATTCGTTTTGAGGGGTCGCCTTTGATCAAAACGAGGTCTGCCTGTTTGCCAGGCGCGAGGGTTCCAATTCGATCTTGCTGGCCGAGATATAAGGCGCCATTCTCCGTGGCAATGTGAATAGCTTCGACGGGAGTGAAACCCGCTTCCACGAGTAGCTCCATTTCCCGCTGGTCGCCGAATCCCGGCAGCACACCACCGTTTCCAGTTGGATCGGGACCGGCGAGCAGCAAGCCCCCCGCCTTCACGAAGGCAATCTCAAAATCCATCTCCTTGCGCAACAGCGCCATCATCGGCGAGTCCAAGGCCACTCTTGCTCGATCGGTGAGGTAGCTTTGCGCCGATTCTGTGGACATCGCATCCAACGTGCGCGGTTGCAACGCCGGTCGGCCCGGCGCATGGGCTTAAAACACCGGCAGCGTCGAGGTCACCGCAACATGATGCGACACGAGATTGCGGATCATCTCCTGCACCTGCGCGCCGTTCACGTCCTGTTTGGCCCAGCTGCTTCTGCCACCACCTGCTGGGCACACGTCGGGCTTCTTGTCCGCGACGAATGCGGTATCCGTAAACACCGGGCCATGCTCCAAATCATCGATTCCCAGGGCCACCGCTTCCGGCCAGGTCACGGAGCATAGATGACCTGTCAGTTTCAGCTTGTGCGCATGTGCCTGCTGGATCGCCACTCCCAGCTCTTCCCGCGTGATGTTCATGTACGCTTTGTACGATGTCATGCCTTCCGCCGCCCAGTAGTCCACCATGCGTTTCGCGTCGTCCGGTCCGGTCAGTTCATGCATCTGTGCAAAGCGGGTCGGCGCACCTTCCAAGTAGGGCGCCGTCGCGTCAATGCTGGGTCCCGGCATCAGGTTCGCGTCAATCCGGCTCTTAACTTTCAAGTCGGTGTAAGGCTCCAGGCTCCCCGTCGTACGCATTGTGGTGACGCCAGCCGCCAGATAGAGTCGCGGCGCGGTGTAAGGGATCTCCGCAATGAATAATCCCGGCTCACCAATCTTTCCGTCGACAACTTGCAAGGAGTAGGAGTCCGTGTAGTACAGATGGTCGTGCATTCCAACCAGACCAGGGATGACCGTGTAGCCAGGGCGCCCCATTCGTTGCGCACCCGACGGGATTTGGGCGGACTCCTCCGGGCCGATGAATTGTATTTTGCCGTTCGCGATCACGACTGCCTGGTCCTCCTTCGCCGGCGTACCCGTACCATCGATGACTCGGACATGCTCAAGCACGAAGACTGGAGTATCGATGCTGATGAAGTCCGCTACGCCACTCGCCTTCTGTGTTTGCGCAACGGTGATCGCGGCAAGGAGCAACGAAGCAATTAGAAACAGGAGACGCATCGCAGACCTCGCAAGATTCCGCCATTGAGAATTTGGCAGGAAGGCTGCAATTTTACACCAGCGTTTCTCTGACGTGATTTGCCGGGCTTGGCAGAGAGGACGTGGCCTTCAGTTTTGGATTACTTCCTGTTGGCCGACGATCCGCTCGGAGTGGTCGCTGAACACGGCGCCGTTAAACGCGAGCGTTCCTGACTGGGATTCGAACAATAGCGGAACAAATAGCCTTGAGTCAGCTCACAATTCGTCCTTGCGCGGGGCCTGGAATGTTCATGTACCGCTTCGCTAAACTTCGTCAGGTGGATTTAGCGTCGGCGAGGGAGTCTCTTTGCCGAGGCCTCGGATCCAGGTGGTTCACGGAACGGTTCCACAGAAATGCGCTCGTAGCACACTTCCAGCACGGTCAGGGATTCTGTACCGACCGGCAATTGAAGGACTACGCTGTCACCCGCTGCCGACTTCATCAACGCGCGCCCCAGAGGTGACACCCAACTGATGTGGTTGCGGTTGAGATCGACCTCGTCGGTGCCCACGATGCTTACCACTCGCACCGCTCCTGCGGCATTGGCATAGCGCACGGTCGCTCCGAAGAATGTCCTCGTCGCCGCCTGCCCCGCTCGCGGAGCTTCCGGGTCCACCACTTCCGCGGCTTCGATTCGTTTCGTGAGAAAGCGAATCCGCCCATCGATCTGCCGCAGCCGCCGCTTGCCGTACTGATAGTCGGCGTTTTCACTGCGATCGCCGTTGCTGGCGGCCCACGCCACCACCTCCGTCACGGCCGGGCGTTCCCTGGTGAGCAGAAACCGGTGCTCATCTTTGAGGCGTTGCAGCCCGCTCCGCGTTATGTAGTTCTTGCCTGGCGTCGCGGGCTCGTCCCTTTGTGGTTTTCTCGTAAACCCTTTTCGCATCTCGTAGTCTCTCCAGGGCGAATCCAGTGGGTGCACCAATGAACGCGGATGAACGCCGATAGAAAACACTGTAGGTCATCCGCGTTCATGGGAGTTCATCTGCAGCCCTAGCTGATTTTTTCACATCTTCCAGTCCCTTAGCGATCCTATCCATCATTTCGGACAAGTGCCGGCGAAGGGGCAAAGGCATGTTCGGGAGATCTGTACTGATAAGTCGGCATGGCATCACGTTTGGCGTCACGAGAAGCGTCCCGGTGCGGATGGGACGTCCCATGGGCGTTTATGAGGACAATCCGGGCTTTCGGCGGAGCTCGATGAGCGCCTCGTCCAGAATGCATCGCTTTCAGTTCTTCGTAAAATAGTGAAGCCAATACTTGACAATCAAGCTGCATCTATCTATACTCAAGTCGTCACTTCAGTCATAAATCACAAACTCAGAGGTTGAAGGCGATGGTAAAAGCGAAAGTGGAACCAAAGGTTGTGTATGCAACATGCGTAGTCGAGCGGAGCTTCTCCAAACCGGCGGGTGCGGTATTCGCAGCACTGGGAGATCCCAACAAGGTTCGCCGATGGATGGGTGTTGGCGAGCACTCCGAACTGCTCGAGTTCCACAGCGAGTTCCGGGAAGGCGGAATACAGATTTTGAAGTACAGGATGGGACCGGAAACGCCGATTGCTGGTGCGGTGATCACCAATGAAGGACGATTTCAGCACATCGTGTCGGGCGAGCGAATCGTGACCGCATCAACGATGAAAATGGGAGACCGGATCTTCTCAGCATCGCAGGTAACTTTCGAATTGGTGCCGACGGACATGGGAACCGACATGATCATCACCCATCAGGGTGCGTTCTTTGAGGGATCAGATGGACCCGCCTTGCGGGAACAGGGATGGAATGTACTGGCAGACCACCTAGTAGAGGTGCTCGGCGAAGAGTAAACACAAGCGGCTGGTGGATAGTCTGGAGCGAGCCATATCGGGCATCCGGGGTAGGTCTACAGGTTTCTCCAAAAAAGGCGGACTGGTGATCAAAGCTCGGGTTGACATCGATCGGGTGTTTCATGCCCTGGGAGATAGAACGCGGCGGGCAATGCTGGATCGATTGAGCCATGGCCCGGTCTCGGTGTCGCAATTGGCTGAGCCGCTGGGCATCACGCTCACGGCGGTGGGGCAGCATCTCGAGATTCTCGAAGCGTGTGGACTAGCGGTGACAGAAAAGGTGGGGCGGGTGCGGACCTGCCGGATTGCTTCGGCCGGCTTGGATGCACTGGAGCAATGGATCCGAGGGCACCGGACCGAGTGGGAACGGCGGGCAGATCTGCTGGGGAAGTTGCTGGAGAACGGAGCGTAGCACCGGGTGCGATGCAGAAAGCAGTATCCAAAGAGGGAATATTTGGCAAAGACGGATGCAGTTTCCCGAAGACACTTTGTTGCATCGGCAGTTGCGGCAGCAGCCGTTACGGCATTGCCGATGCGTTCTTCCGGAAGTGGGCAGGTGAAGAAAACGAGAGGAGACGACGTGACCAAGTTGATGCCCTATCTGTTGTTCGATGGAACGTGCAAAGAGGCAATGAAGTTCTATCAGTCGTGTCTCGGAGGAGAGCTAACCCTGACCAAGGTGAAGGACACTCCGGCAAAGGATCAGATGTCAGCCGCTCGGCAGGACAAGGTGCTGAATGCGCATCTCAGTGCAAGCCAGATGGAGATCTCGGCATCGGACTGGCTCGCGCCCAACGAAACACCAGTTCGCGGAAATACCGTTTGTCTGTTTCTGAGCGGCGGAACACTCCAGGACTTGAAAACTGTATTCGACAAGCTGGCCAAGGGAGCACACGTCACCAATCCTTTGAAAGAAGTCTTCTTTGGGGTGTACGGAGCTCTGAACGACAAGTTCGGTGTGCGATGGATGTTTCAGACGAACAGATCGAACGGATGATTTCAGCCACCATTCCAGCTCATCGAGGAGTATCGCAAGACCGTGCGCAGTCTCTATAACGCCTATTACGGCGAAGACGGTCTGAAAAACCCGACGGCGGCGGAATGGGCGGCCTTCGCGGCGAGCTGCAACCTGCGCGATATGGGCACACACCTATGCGCTTTGCCCACCGGAGAGCACTGCCCGAAAGGACTGATCTGTCTTGGCTGTGCGCATGCCCAGCCGAAGAAGAGTGCGGTACCGATCTTTCGGCGCATGCTGACCAGCCACGAGCGCAGCCTAATGGCCGCACGAGGTCACCGCGAACCTGCTGGACAGATCGCGGCACGCGAGATGGAGATTGTCAGGATCAAAGGAGCCTTGCAGAGAGCGGAGGAATTGAGCGACGATGTGGCCGCTGCGATCGAACGGGCTTTCTGAAGTCGGTCGGGTAAATGTCGACGGTGCGGCAAGCCATGGCCGACAACTCGCCCGGAGTTTCATGGCTAGCTTCGTCGAAACACGGTTCGTGCCATCATGGGCTCTGTCTGGTCATGCGACTTATCGGGACTTGTGATGCCGATTCTCTTTCCTCGACATGACAATTTGACTAAATCAGATTTTAGCTGCAGAATGCCACCTTTCATTCTGGATCAGAACCGAGGAGGCCCGAGTTGAAAAGACTAGGATGGCTGTTTGTTTTCGTTTTTCTTTTCCCGGGAATCTGGGTGGACATCATCCATCCGCAAACGGCGAGTCCCAAAGCTAGTAAATCTGCAGTTCCCAAGACTTGGGATGATGCCGAGATGGCTGCCCTCGAAATTCCTTTGGCCAATCCCATGGGGTCTCCGAAGCAGGTCTCCGCCGACTACTACTACCGGATACCGGTCCGGCCCATCTACAAAAGCTACCCCGTATATGCTGCGGGTCACGAACCAACTGGCTACTTGGAATCGCTTAAACATAAGGACCCGATAGTTTATTGGGATGACAAAGGTCACGCGCCGACGCTCGAAACAGAGGCCGACTGGATAAATGCAGGTGAAGCGGTATTTGACGCGCCGATAGGCGATGGAGGAATCGGAGGATCGGAACCGACCGACCTGTACGTTCGTGATTCGAAGTTCCTGGAGATGACTGGCGCGCCGATCGCGAGAGACGGCACACTGCCGTATTTCCGTTATGTGGTGAAGAAAAAAGGTGAAGTCGAGATTGGGGTCCTGGCGTGTGGGATGTGCCACACTCGGGTTATGCCAGACGGAACTGTTTTGAAGGGAGCACAGGGCAATTTTCCCTTTGATCGTTATTTCGCGTTCGATTATCTGCATTCCGGCGCAAAAATGGCCCCAGTGCTCGAACGAGGCCTGTACGCGACCCCGTGGATCACTTCTGATCCTCTGCCTTCGACTAGCAGCATGCCTCTAGAACAAATCGCCGAGGTTCACCGGACGATTCCGCCGGGAGTCGTTGCACGCCATAGAACTAGTCCCTTCGCTCCGGCACAGGTACCCGATTTAATCGGTGTCAAGGATCGCAAGTATTTGGATCGTACGGGTCTTCAGCAGCAACACTCGATTGTGGATTTGATGCGGTACGCCGCACTCAATCAGGGCGGCGATGATCTTGCTAATTTCGATGGTTTCGTTCCGGTCGACTTCCCCGACTTCAAGCAATTGCCAAAGATTGAAAATCTCGATCGGGACCGTTACAGCGACGAGCAACTCTATGCCTTGGCCCTGTATATCTACTCGCTGAAGTCCCCTCCGAATCCCAACAAGTTTGACGCGCTAGCCGAACGCGGCCAGGAGCTCTTCAAAAGTAAGAGCTGCATCATGTGTCACACCCCGCCGATGTACACCAACAACAAACTGACAGTTGCGACAGGTTTCACTCCATCCGCTGACGCAGAAAAAAAATACGATATTTTGTCTTTCTCAGTCGGCACTGACCCTAACCTCGCGCTGAAAACCAGGCGCGGGACCGGCTATTACAAGGTCCCGTCGTTGCGAGGTGTCTGGTATCGGGGGATGTTTGGCCACAGCGGCTGGTGTGCGACGCTGGAGGACTGGTTTGATCCCCGCCGTCTGCGAGATGACTATGTGCCAACCGGATTTAAACCCTACGGCATGAAGACGTATGCTGTTAAGGGACACCCTTTCGGATTGGACCTGTCCGCGGAAGATCGCAGAGCACTTATCGCATTCCTCAAGACCCTGTAGATCCTGTGATTATCAGCGCTGCCAGTTGCAGCGAGAATCGCATAGCCCCGCGTGCCGACCCATTCGACCGAGCGTGCCGCGAGTCAGGTTGCCATCCCGCTTCGTTAGAGGTGACGAAGGCAGCTGAAGCTAGTTCGGTGGGGACTCCAGCGGCAAAGAGATCCGGCGATAGAGGCTGAAGACTCGATTTGTGCGATGCTTCCGCTGTGGTTTGTCTGGCATAACTCCCTCGTCTAAGCGCTGGTTGACGGTGGCTGGGAAGAGCGCTATACACCCCAGAGCCAACTCAGGACATTCACGGCGAGAACAGCAAATGCCCGTTCCGGCGGCAACTCCGGCCAGGGCCTTCTTTGCGCCGGGTTCCCCGTGCGCGAAGCCGTAGCCTCCGATCACGATTGCGGCCAGACTCGCAACCTTCACGATGGTGCCGGTGAAACGGCTTTGGATAGCGGTAAAGCCGGTGTCGAACGGTGACCCCTGTGCCAACGCGGCGATAGGGATCAGGAGAAACAAGGCAAGAGCAACCGCAGTTGGACGCGCGTACTTCGACTGAAGAAAGCGAATCTCGTGATCGGATCGCCGCGTCTGATACGGCGATACTTGATGGTATATTCGTCGTCAGTCTTCGTCGCAAATCCAAAGACAACTAGGTCGAGTGCCTTCCTGATCCAACTCTTCTTCGGTCGCTGAGCGCAACCGACATCTCTGCTGCGAATCGCGGCACGACGAAATGCTCGCACATAGCCCGTGGTTCCAGCTTTGGCAGCGGTACGGAGTTTGTTGCCGAGCGGAGTCCCCCTGCACTCCAGCTTGGCGAAATTGAAGGTTAACCCGCGCACGTGCAGCTAACCCCAATAAGGCGAGCTATTCGAGCGGGAACGCGGAAGTGATCCTGACTTCAAGTGTGGCATGGATGCGCTTTGGCGTGCGAAAGTCAAACCTGATGATGCTTGGTCAGATGTTGGGCAGAAGATCGAAGTATTCGTCATCCTCATTCTTTCCACCTTCTCCGGCGCCCAACTGCTTCTCCGACTGGATAAATTCAATGCGCTCGATCCACTTGACCATCTTGTAGCCCAGTTGATTCTCAACGCGCAGCCGCAATGGTGCGCCATATACCTCCGGAAGTGGTCGTCCGTTCATCTGCGATGCGAGCAGGCATTCTGCCTTCAGCAAGTTCTCCATGCTCTGCGTGTCGTAATACGCGCCACCATACAGTGCTTCACCGAACGAGAAAAAGGCTACAACCTTGGCTTTTGGACGCACGAGGTCGATGAGCATCTTCATCGGAATGCCACCCCACTTCGCAATGCCGCTCCAGCCTTGGATGCAATGATGCATCGTTATGTGTTCGCCTTGGCCTAGTTTTGCGAGGTCCGCAAGCGAAAGCTCGATGGGATGTTCGACGAGTCCACCCACTTTTAACCTGAAATCTTGGAAGCCGCTTTCGGCCATACGTTTCCAGTCCTCTCTCAATGGCATTTTTCCATTGGGCCAGAAGTATGGCGAAATTTGCTGCTCAGAATAGTGTTGCTGTGGAATGAGTCGGTTCAACGTGAGCAGTTGCATGGGATAGGTTACGGATTTCAAAGCGTGTTGCAGCCCACGCGGGTGGTGCCATGAGAGATAGTGCGCCGCAACCCACGAGAGAACGACTACGCCTATTCCGACGAACCCTAGCCACATCCCGATGCGGTTCTGGCCATCTGTGCCCATCACGATATGGTTCATATTGCGCGTAAACCCAGTCATCACGACCAGTGTGACGTGCACCACGAGAAACGCAAAGAAACTGAGCATCGTCAGGAAATGGATTGATCTGGCCGATTGCCTGCCGCCAAAAATACGCGCATACCAAGGGAAACGGTTCACGACGGCTGGAGACATCGCGATGCCCGTCAGAATAGCCAACGGGCCGAACAGAAACACTACCGTGAAATACGCAATTTGCTGGAGTGCGTTGTAGCCATAAAAGCCGTTCGGCTCCGGAGGCAAATGAAACGTTGCGTAGTGCACGAAAGTATTCCATGCCTGCAAGAGGACGAGTGGCGAAGTAGGTACGATCCGTCGCCACTGCTCGGTGACGAACAGCATTACGGTGAAGAAAATCCCGGTGACAATGAACCCGTGAACGTCGATGAAGTGCCAAACCCGCGCAATGCCAACCGTGTGCCTGTAACCGGGCGTGCCAACTAGGGGAGAAATGTAGCGGGCGTCATCTTTGGCCGTCCAGATGCGGTCACGAGGGACTTTGAGCGGAGTGAACCTGATCCATTCGCTCCCCGGCGTGCAGTCATCATTGAAATAGAGGCGTGGATGATCCATCAGGATCGAAAGACCGCTGCGAATCAGCATCATCACGAACAAAAAATTGAAGAAATGACAGTAACGCATCCAGAGCGGAAAGCCATGCGGCCCAGCGAAGTTGTTGGGATAGACTTGGGGGACGGGCGGCACATTTGGTAACCCAGCGATGAAAAGCTCAACCCACGACGCGAGTCCTGCCGACAGCACCACTATAGCGATGCCTGTCAGGATGGAAGGGCGAACCCAAATCCAGAAGCGCCGATCCTCAGGATAATGCACTGCCCCATGCGCGGTATCGAAGGAAATCATAGTCCCACTTTATGAAGGCAACCGTGAATCTTCCGCGCCAAGTCCCCACAATCACGGTGCGGACCCCGTTAGACCAATTCAACCACAACTGGCAGGTCGATTTCGATGGGACCTACTGGACTTTTTCTTCTTCGCCGAGGCTGGTTCGGTTCTCTCCGATTACACGCACTTCTTTCCCCGGAGGCCAGCATACTTGATCGCCATGCCGACGAGCACGAATTCGTCCCCTTGGTAGTCGGCGGCAAAGGCGTCTTGGTGAAGCAAAACCAGTTCCGTGTCATCAGCGCACGCTTTCGCGAATTCGGGAAGCTTCTTTCTGATGGTCGCGATCAGGCTGGACTCTCGCTGCATGCGTTCGTCGTTGGTCATCGTGCTATGAGAATAGCCGATTCTGGGTCTGGGAGGATTCCACAGGTCGAGCGCACTTCTCGTCGTCATTCGCCACGCTATTGATCCGCGTGCTCACGGGATAGCACCGCATCTGCCGAGCATCGAAGGGTTTCAACAGTTCGGACACGGCAGCGACATCCCTCAGCCCTGATCGAGCCACAGGTCGTAGCCGTCCGGATCGAGGATGACGGGCATGCGGTTGTGGACTGGTGCGGTCAAAGCATTGGGAGTCGTGGTCACAATCGAGCCGGTCTCCAACCATTTGCCAGCGGCGTCCTTCCAGCGATCCCACAATCCTGCAAACGCAAACAACTCCCCTTCATTGACCTCGAAGCAGTAAGGTTGTTTTGCTTTACCCGTTCGCATCCACTCATAAAACGCATCAGCGGGAATCAAACACCTGCGGGATTTCATCGCATCGCGGAACGCTGGCTTTGTGCTCGCGGTTTCCGACCTTGCGTTGATCATCCGGGCAGCACCAGAGGCATCCTTTGCCCATGACGGAATCAGTCCCCATCGCATGAGAGAAATTTCGCGGATCGGCTCTTTGGGGTTCTGGCGGATGACTGGGATCGGCTGGGTTGGAGCAATGTTGTAACGAGGCGTCCATTCCTCTTCCCCTGACACGCTGTCAAAATGTTCCTCGATGAACTGCTTTCGTCGGGAGAGTCGGTAGCGGCCACACATGGGGAGATTATGGCAGATCGGGCACCTGTAGGCTGTCCCGCAGCGATCTTGAAGGCGGCAGCCGCAGCGCCAACTGCGCCGTGCGACCAGTTCTTACGACTGCTCCCCGGATTGAACCGTTCCTCCGCACGGGCCTGCCACTTCTGCCCCGGCGCACAACCAAGAACCTTTTTGAGACTCGCGGCTGTCACCCTGACGACAGGCAGTCCGCTCTTAGCTGCCGCGAGTTCAGTGATCGCTTCTCCTTTTATTGCTTCGACGGAAGACTTGAACCGACCCGACGACGATCCGAGCAGTGCGATTGTCGAGCCTCGGCTCGTAGTGCTGAGATCGAATATAACGACAAGACGTTGCAAGAGTTCGTTCAATCCGTCTCCAGATCGCGCCTGAAATTGAATCGACCTGATCGACTTAATCACGAAAGTCTCCCCCGAGCCCGTGGCTTGCGCGATGACGACTGCGTCCTTGGTTGGGTTCACTCCGAAAATCATACGGGAACTCTGACTGAACTACAGATGAGGGTAACGTTAGGTCGAATTCGGCAGTTTGTCCGGTTTGGCAGCAGCGCCCCTCCGTGGTGCAACTTGGTCCGAGTCCTTACGAAGCTTTTTTCGGGCACGCTTTTGAGCCAAAGCTTGTTTGACCCGGCGTCTTTCGCCCGGCTTCAAATAGTAGGAGTGACGCTTCACGTCCTTAATAATGTCTTCCGTCATGACCTTGCGTTTGAACCGCCGCAAGGCGTTCTCCAATGATTCGCCTTCTTGCAGTCGAACTTCTGCCATGCTCGTCACCCCAAGCCAGCTAAATGAACCTGTTTGGAGCTTACTCCCTTTGTGCCACGCTCGGTCGAACTCCTCATTGATCTGCTTCCGCCGCGAGAGTCGG